>Ga0247610_10004000_pt1 | contig 15887 bp, 17 predicted proteins | sample 174DNAGHGhighgp2_FD_193483 | JGI IMG/M metagenome (GOLD analysis project Ga0247610, IMG submission 193483) | Sheep rumen microbial communities from Palmerston North, Manawatu-Wanganui, New Zealand - 1742 DNA GHGhigh gp2 | ecosystem: Host-associated > Mammals > Digestive system > Stomach > Rumen... | reverse complement strand
AATCATCAGTTCCAAAAGGCTGTATATTTGCTCAACCGGCTGTCTGCTTGAGCCATGGCGTTGAGTAAGATAACCGCGTTGCCGAACTGCTCAGCGGCGCGTACTTGTGCCGCCTTGGCGCTATCGTTGATGACATCGTCCGAACTCATCTGGCTCAGCAGGTACCATAATTGGCACATGTCGGCTTTGTCCTCTTCGTCTATCTCATACCATTGGTCTTGTCCGGACTCTTGCTCCAGACGGTTCCACGTAGCGGTTACCTCATCCGCTGTGACCGTCTTTCCTGCAAGTGCAGTCTGTACGACGGGAGCAAAGAGAGCGGCCTCGTTGACTACAACGGTATTGCATTTTTGTGCATCCAGATAAGCATACACTTTGCCGGCATAGGCGTTATAGTCCTCCGTATCGAGCGTATCGGAGAGGGTTAGGAAATAACGGCCGAGGATGCCATATTTCTTGTACAAGCTATAGGTAAGCGTCATATTACCATCATGGAATCCGCTGCTGACATTGTACGCTATACCGCTTGCTCCGAGGGCATCGCATTCAGGCAGATGTTTGTAAACACCGGCCTCGGTGACGGGTTCGATAGTGAAGTTAAACCGTGCTGCAAAACGCACCGTTCTAAGCAGGCTGGACGGGTTCTGCGGGTACGCCAGATCCGGGTCAATAAAGGAGCGGATGATGCCTTCGCGCAAATCGTGCAAACCACCGTGGTAGTCCAGAAGATCGCCGGTGACATAGTCGTAATAGATGGCGTTGATAGTCAGATCCCGCGAATAAGAGTCCTCCAGCAGGGACTTGCTGAAGATGCCTTCGTACTGCGACTCGGGAATACGGGGTTTGCCACGCAGGTACTCATAGATAGAGCGCATGGTACCCATATCGGTACACTCGTCGCCATGCCATGCCTGCGCTACAATAAAGCCACTCGGTGCAGTAAAGATCGTGGTGTTCGGCACTATCTCTACCAGCTGATCGGGTGTAGCATCGGTCGTAAAATCCACATCGTTAGGCACTTTTCCCATGATCGCATCGCGTACAGAGCCGCCGTTCACATAGGCCGCGTAGCCGGCATTGACCACGTAATCCATGTCACCGGCCGCATCAGCCGGCATCGCAAAGGCTTTTTGGTCGAACAGATTAGCCGGAATACGTAACTCGGCATAGCCGACATTCTCCACTTCGGGATAGTTGGCATCAATGAGCCGGTTTATCTCCGTAGAGAAAAACCCCTGCGGTTGCTCCGGCACGTTCTGCTTCGCACAGGACGAGCAAATCGTAATACAGAGCAATGTAATAATCCAATAAAAATTACGTTTCATTGTTTTTATGATTTATTGTTGTTTTGATATAATTATTCAACGATGGTGATCAGCCCGGCGGGTTGGCGGTACGAATCGGGAATAATGCCCTGGAGTGCATGCTCTATATAATCCGCTAAGACATCATAGCACATTTTCGTCGGTTCATTGAGCAAGGGGCAATCCTTGAGCGTACCATAGAAACCGCCGGTAGCATAGTAATCCGAAGTACCGATCGTATAGATACCGTCTGCGGTTATGGGTACGAAAGTGCTGCTTTGCTCGTCATAGACCATGACATCGGAGACGGAGTGGTCCGAAGCGTGGAGCGTGAACTTCAGTCCCGACAGCTGCGGGAAATCACCATCCAACTGCGGATAAGAAGCCGTGCAGGCCTCGAGCATATTCTGTATCTGCAGACCTGTTGCCTCAATCAGACAAACGGCATTATCATAGGGCACGACGGAGATGGCATCGGCATAGGTCACATCGCCGGCTTTGAGACCGTTACGCACGCCACCGGCATTGGTCAGACCGATCTGAGCTTGTACATCGTGACGGAACGACTCGACTACCAGATTTCCGAGCGCTGTCTCTTGTTTGCGGATGAGCCATTGACCGGTCTCGTCCGTAATAGGCATGTCGAAATCGAGATGGGCTATCTTGTGCTCCGTGATGCCGTTAAGCAAGGTATGGATACTATCGGTCACGGCAGACACACGTGCGTTGGTATAGACGATATCCTTGGTCGGAATAAGGGATGTATGGAAATGACCTGCCGTATCGATAAGCAGATGGCCTACATTTGCAAACTGCGTACCGGTCTGGGTGACAGGCACATAGACACCATCCAGGTTTTGCACCGAATCGCACGGGATCACCGAATGGGTATGTCCGTCAAGCACGACGTTGATTCCGCGCGTAGCGGCAATCATCTCATGGGAGCCGCAACCTTCATATGCCTGTTCCCCCAAATGCGCCAAAGCTATCACATAGTCCGCTCCTTCGCGGCGGGCTTTATCCACCGACTGTTGAACAAGACTATACAACTCCTCCGCACGCAGGTCATAGAGTTGATTACCGTCCCTGTCATAGAACGAATATTGCTCCGCTTTCATTGTCTCAGTGGTCAAAACACCGACGAAAGCAATCCGCTTGTTTCCGTATTGTTTGATGACATACGGGGCGTACACCGACGCCGCGCTGACGTATTCATACAGGTTGGTACACGACACGGGCGAACCGATAATCGGCAACAGCTCCAGCTGACGCGGCATACCATAATCGAACTCATGGTTACCTAATGCCACCGCATCATAATGCATCTCGCTCATGATATCTACGATGTAACCACCTCTCGAGATGGCTCCGGCAAGTGATCCTTGCAGGAAATCACCACTGCTGACCAAGCCCACATACGCTGTGTCGGCTGCTACAATCGCATCCGCCAAACCGCGCATCTTGGTATAACCGTCGATCGCGCAATGCACATCGTTCTCATAGAGGATGACAATGCTCTTCGGCGTGTTAACGACCGGTTCGTTGTTTCGGCAAGCCACCAATGCCAGAAACGGCAACAGATAGATAAAAAGTTTTCTCATTATATTATTTAGGGTTATCTTGTTGATTTGATTTTGTCATGTTAAAAACATCGCACAAAATTATAAAAAAACAAGCACGTACGCAATACGCACGTGCAAAAATTTACGCAAACTACCTTTTTTAGGTCATTTTTTTACGTAAACTACCCTCAAGGGTGTCAATTTTTACACATATGTTACTTCCACTCGGTAGGAGTGGTACCTGTTTCGCGAGTGAAGATTTGGGAGAAGACGCGACGGGATGAGAAGCCGCAACGGTCGGCGATGTCTTGAATCTTGAGATCCGGCTGCTCGGTCATAAGGCGTTGCGCTTCCTTGATACGCAGACCGTTCACCCATTGGTAGAACGAACAACCATATTCGGTGTTGATAAACCGGCTCAGATAAGAGCGGTTCAGCGGCAGCACCTGACGTAAGTCGGTCAACTGGAAATCGGGATTGCAGTATGGTTTCTCCTTTTCAAGCCATGCTTCTAACGTAGCCCGATAGGCTGCATTGGCAGGATCCGGTTCGTCCTTCTCTTCCTCCACCACCGTACTATGCAACCGCTCCCAGGGGTCGGGACGGTGAAGCACCTGGTCGGTAGTGTAACAAAGGACGAACATGAGGTACCATTGTTGGGTAAACGCACGAGCCGGGTCATCGCTCACGCACAGGTAATAGAACACCAAGGCTGCCAACATGATCATCATGATATATCGTACAATCCACTGCGCGTCGATATCGTCCAAGGTGGAGAAGTTCTCCTCACACCATTGACGGTACCTGTGTACTCTCCTAAAGCCGAGATACATGAGCCATATTGGATACAGAGCAATAAAGAGGCGTAAGTCAACGGGAAGCACATAATCGATGACTCCAAGCACTACCACCGGCAATAAGAACAGCGCACCGCGTCCCCAGTTAAACTTCCCCGGACGCATGGAGATACTGGGGTAGATAAACAGCAACCATGCAAACACACAAGCCACCAGCATCGGGGTGCTATCCATGAGCTCTGAGCCGACCTGAAAAGGATTGGATGCCGTCTTAAATAACGCTACCATCACCAATTCACAAAGTCCCCACAGGATGAGGATGATGGCCCACACTTTGCGGATGCGGTTGTTCTCCAAATGCCTCAAGCACTGCGCTGCGCCGAAGAAACAAAGCACTGCAAAAGCAAGACTAAGCGCGGGATTAAGGAAATCGTCGAAGAAATCCTCCGAAATAAGCCGCGAGAGGAAGGTGCTGGCGATAAGCACCGGCAACAGAACCAGCCCGAAGATTATTTCGGACTTATAGTTATACCATAGATATTGTAGTGCTTTTCTCATAATTGACCGCAAAGGTACTGCTTTTTTTTGATATACGCAAGGAAAAAATAGAAAATAAAAAACGGTAGCTACAGATCCAGGCACTCTTCAAAAGTATAATCCCTTTCTTCCGTCTGAGAGGGTATATACCCCATCGTTTCTTTTGCTTGCTCTTGCGGGAAAGTGAAATAGGTGCAGGTACACTCGCATAGCAGTTGTCCGTCTGCGCCGTATAATTCGCCTTGTACGATGGCTACATTGCGCCGCATCTCTTTCAAATATGCCCGTAACTTGATATAGTTCTGCAGGGTCGATACCGGTTTGTGGTAGCGCATTTCCATCTTCGCCGTCACCCCGGCCGTTTTGAGCAGATGGAACACCACCCATCCGCATACTTCGTCCAACAGCACCGCCTGAATACCACCATGAAGCGTGTTGAGCCACGACTGATGGTTCTGCGTCGGACGCCATATCGAGACGATGGCATCACCGTCCTCAAAAAAACGCATTTGCGTACCTATCGGATTATCCGGACTACAGCCAAAGCAGTTGTAACCGGGAGTCTTTATCCAAGGATTGATAATTCGCTTCATATCATTTTGTCATTTGCGACTGCAAAGGTAGTGTTTTTTGAGCATATACGCAAGCAAAAATTAAAATAAATTTGCACACGTCAGATTTTTTCGTCCCAATTTATGGGGATTTTGATATTTCTTAAGGAAATCTTAAGCAAAGTTTAAGAAAAAAGCAGTACCTTTGTCGCCGATTTTTGAGAGTTATGCGAGCAAAGGTACTTTTTATATCCCTATTAATAGCATGCGCTGCATGCGCGCAAGTGAGGGAGGACATTGAGAAAAACAAGGTCTATCAGGGTTTCTCCGGTGGTATGATGCTGCACACCGGCTATTTGTTCGGTCAGGACGCCAATGCGCCCAAGACCTTAGATGGTCGTTTATGTAGTCCGCAAGGAGCTACCTTCGGTATCGGAGGAGCGCTGCGCGTGCATTTATGGAAGCACCTGCGCACGGGCTTTGAAGGCTATGTCAGCACCATGCCAAGTGGTACGACGGATTGCAAAGACGTGCTCAAGCCCGGCAGTTACGTGCGTATGGGATGTGGAGGTGTGCTGGCCGATTGTTGCTGGCGGTTGGACAAAGCATGGCCCTATATCGGCGGCGTCATCGGCGGAGGCTCCATGAAAGGGCTCTATATCCTGGACGGCGACCAATACAGTTGGTCACAGGATGCCAATAGCACCTTCCACAAACAGTCCTTCTTCTACGTTACGCCCTACGTTGGCTGCGATTATTGCCTGACGCGCAAGGTGCACCTCACCTTCCGCCTCGACTGGATGTTGGCCTTCCATCAACGCGAACTATGTATGCCCACCGGGCCGCGTCTCTATTTCGGTTTTATGTTCTGTCATTAATATGAATTTTGAAGGAATTTTATTGGGCGCAGGTGCTTTCCTGTGCATCGGTCTTTTTCACCCGCTTGTCATCAAGGCGGAGTACTATTTCGGCGTCAAGTCTTGGTGGGCGTTTCTCATCGTCGGGATACTTGGTTTGACAGGATCATTGTTTATAGAAAACACGTATATCTCCATCTTTCTGGGCATCTTTGCTTTTAGTTCCTTGTGGGGTATCGGCGAGGTATTCCACCAACGCGAACGGGTTCGCAAAGGTTGGTTCCCCATGAACCCAAAACGTAAAAACGAGTACTAAAATGGCTGCAAAAGCAAAAAAATCCTGTATATTCTTGCGTATATGGGATTTTTTTTGTACCTTTGCGGCGCAAACATGAAACAGATTGACACAACTAACATGTGCAGCCACCTGCAGCGGAAACTGTTCTCCCCGGACGGCGAATATCGCGCCATCCGTGAACAGATAGAAAACGACCCGACGTTGACGGCTGTCGTACGCTCACGGCAGTTACATATCTATCGCGACGGAAAAAAGATCCTGGTGCTGGCCGGCAAGTCTGCACCGAAAATCATCCGGGAAGATAAGTTAAATCAATTGATATAAAATTCTATTATGGCAACAATTTATGATTTTAAGGTCCTCTCTAATAGAGGCAAAGAAGTAAACCTCGCAGACTATCAAGGTCAAGTGATTCTTATCGTCAACACCGCCTCCAAATGTGGTTTCACACCGCAGTACGACGGTCTGGAGGAGCTATACAAGAAATACAAAGACCAGGGCTTCGTCATCTTAGGTTTCCCCTGCGACCAGTTCGCGAACCAGGAACCGGGCAGCGACGAGCAGATTGAAGAGTTCTGCCGCCTGAACCACGGTGTGACTTTCCCGCTCATGGCCAAGAGTGATGTCAACGGCGCGAACGCCAATCCCGTCTTCGAGTATCTCAAGACCCAAGCCCCGACCGAGGAATACAAAGGTCTCAAAGCCAAAGCGGCACACGCTATGCTCAAGCGTATCAGCAAGAGCGTAGAGAAAGAGAGCGATATCCTCTGGAACTTCACCAAGTTCCTCGTTTCCAAAGACGGCAAGACCATCCAGCGCTTTGCGCCGGTAGCCGAGCCGAAAGAGTTCGAGGCCAACATCGTAGCTGAATTGGCTAAATAATTGCATAAAATTCATAAAAAGTCCTGCGTATTCTTGCATATGTGGGATTTTTTTTGTACCTTTGCACGCAAAACGTGCAACGATATGAAACCCTCTCATGGAAAAATAAATATAGCTTATGTTAAGTCGTCTTTACGGCGTATTATTGCCGTTCTTTGTTAGTTTTTTGTTAGCATGGTTGCTTGACCCGCTGGTGAACTTCATACAGCACAAATGCCGTGTGAAGTTCCGTGGTTTGTCAGTGGCTATCACGCTTATCCTGTTCATCGGCTTGTTGTCGCTTGCTGTATATCTGATCATCCCGGCTATGGGTAGGGAAGTGAAGTTGGCAGCGGTGGCGGTGGAGCAGTATTTCGCCCATTTTGACGCAGACAAATATTTCACACCCGAGCAGCAAGAGAAGATCCATTCTACGCTCAATGGCCTCAATCTGGAATCTATGCTTTCTTACCCCGAGGTACGTGACGGCATCAAGAGTCTCCTGCCTAAGTTAGGCGGCTGGATTACCGGTGGGTTAAGTTGGCTGAGCGAATTATTAGTCATCTTCATCGGTCTGATGTACCTCATCTTCCTGATGCTCGCATTCCCGCGTATACGTGCTAATTGGCGTAAGTACGTGCCTCAAAAATACTACACGCAGATCACCACGCTCGTGCATGAGATGAGTGTGAATATGAACGCGTATTTCCGCGGACAGGGACTCGTGGCACTATGTGTGGGCATCCTCTTTGCAATCGGTTTCACGATTATCGGTATGCCTATGGGCTTCGTTATGGGTCTCATCGTAGGTGTGCTCAATCTCGTGCCGTACATGCAAGCGCTCGGTATTCCACCGTGTATCCTGCTCTGCCTCGTACAATCGGCACAAACAGGGCAACCCGTATGGCTGACGCTACTGCTGATGACGATTGTATTCATCGTTGTGCAGACCATCCAAGACATGTATCTCACGCCGAAGATCATGGGCAAAGTAACCGGACTTGGTCCGGCGGCTATCCTGCTTAGCCTGAGTTTCTGGGGAGCGCTAATGGGTGTCATCGGAATGATCATCGCCCTGCCGCTCACGACCCTCGGCATCTCATGCTACAAGCACTATGTGCTCCATGAACCGTTTATGTCTGAACAAATCGAAGCCACGAAAGCAACCGATACGTCGATCAAGACTCCGCGGCCTCGCAAACGAAGTCGTTGACATCAATTGGGAAGTTATTTTGGAATTATGGCTAAAAAGAACGAAATCGTAAAAGCTAAATATAGTAAGAAGAAATGAATAACGACATTAAAACAACCGAACTCATCCGCACGTCGCAGACATGGGACGGCGTACAGTTGCCGGACTTTCCGAAAGGCAAGCCGGAGTTGACCGTATTACGTATGACATTTCCGGTAGGAGCTGTGACCGGCTGGCATCATCATACTGCAGTTAACTACGGCATCGTCGAGCAAGGCGAGTTGACCATCGTCTGCCAGGACGGCAAAGAACGAACTTTCCATGAAGGCGAAGCCTTGGTAGAAGTGGTAGGTACGATCCATCGAGGCGAGAACCGCGGTACGAAACCTGTCATCCTTGATATGTTCTACTTCGCCGAACCCGGTCAAGTACTAACCATCCAGTCATCCATGGTACGAGCCGGACAGCGTGGCACATGACATAGCAACGAAAAACAATATCAACCTATTGGATGCACCGATAGGAACTGTAGTAAATTATTAGCCAATAAACGACCAATGTACATCACTATTACCGACCATATTGAACTGGACCGCGAGCAACGCAGCGTGCGCAAGGACGGAAAGGAGATTCATCTGACAGGACTGGAGTATGGATTGTTGGAATTTCTTTCTGCTCACCCGAATAGGATTTGTACGCGGCAGATGGTATTAGACCATGTGTGGGGAGACCGCTTCCAGTACGATACCGGTACCATCGATGTGCATCTCAATGCGCTCCGTCGTAAACTCGGATGGTCGGCTAAAGAACCCATAGAGACATTGCGAGGCATCGGATTCGTATTTCATATAGAGCAGAGGATCACCCACTATACCATTGATCTACAGGCATTTTTGATAGATTGGCTACGCAGCCGTGAGACGGAGATTAGCGCCAAAGGACTTGTAGCACAGATGCATCTAACGCCTTTCGTGAACGAGATCACGATCGAACCGAACGCCTTGCAGCAGATGTTAGACAGCGTCCTGACAGCCTTACTGCCTTCTGCACAACCGGGCGTCTTACAGCTAAGTTCCAAACTGACTATGCAGCATTTTATTCTCTCGCTGGACATTAACGGTACTATCAACGAGTTGCGTATCCCTATTGATGGGGATTTTGATATATCTTAACGCACGAAAAGCAAAAGATAATGGAAATAGTTGATCTGCTGGTATATAGTGAACGGTCGCAACTGAGGGAGTGGTTTGAGCTACATGCAGCAAGCGAGAAATGCTGCTGGATTGCTATGTACCGTAGTAAAAAGAAACCCGAAGGAGTATGTCTGCCGTATCTGGATGTGGTAGAAGAGGCACTCTGTTTCGGATGGATCGACTCGACACTCAAACGTCTGGGTGACGGTCGGCTTGCGCAACGTCTCTCACCTCGACAGAAACGCAGCCATTGGACTGAACTGAACAAACAACGCTGTGCCGACTTGGAAGCACGCGGTCTGATGACCGATTTAGGGAGAGCGGCATTACAAAGAGCAAAATCATTATGACTGGCATAATTTTTGTAGCACTATAACGAAATGAATTAAACGGCCTTGGTAAAGGCAAGGGTTCGGCCCGATAATATTCCATTGGTACAATGAAAAAGATTGGATATATTTTAACATTGAGTCTGGGATTCCTGATGATGGCCTGCACGGATAAGAACCCTGCCACAGATCCGACAGTGGACCCGACAGACACCACAGAAGTAGGAACGGATACGACGAACTATGTGTACATCGTCTATGACGGCAGCAATGCAACGGTGACCGTTCCTCAAAGCCTTGCATCCGACCTGACTGTCACGCAGTCGGGCGCACATGTTAGTATCGTACAGAGCGACAAGGTGACGCAGGAGATTACGTACCACCTGTCAGGCACGTCAACCGACGGCGGTTTCTACACCGAAGGTAGTACCAAAGCTACGCTTGAACTCAACAACCTTACGTTGACGAATAAGTCGGCAACCTATTCGGGCGCGGCCATCCATGTGCAGAACGGCAAACGAATCAAGGTCAAACCGCTTAACGGTACGACCAACACGCTCGTCGATGCCGCGTCGGGTAGCCAGAAAGGTGCGCTCTATGTCAAGGGACATATCGAGTTCGCGCAAAGCGGTACCCTCAACGTCACGGGCAACGTCAAACATGCCATCAAAGCCGGCGAGTACATCTCCGTCAAGAACACGACCATCAACGTCCTCGCTGCGGTAGGCGATGGCATCAACTGCGAGCAGTATTTCCTGATGAAGAGCGGCACAATTACCATCACCGGAGCGCAAGACGACGGTATCCAATGTGATATCGAAGATACGACCACCGGCTCGACCGGCGAGACGACCGATCATGAAGGCGAGGACAGCGGAAACATGTATTTTGCCGGTGGTACGATTCGTGTGAATTGCGAATATAAGGGTATCAAATGCGAAGGCAACATGCGTATCGACGATGGCGACATCCAAGTGGTCAGCAACGGCACCGCTTCGTCGAACGGTAACCACGGATGGGGCGGTTCGTCCACGACCAGCAGTCCCGAAGGAATCGAAGCCAAGGGCACCATCACCATCAACGGTGGTATTGTATCGTCGCAATCGGCCGACGATGCCATCAATGCCGGAAGTGACTTCACCATCAACGGCGGACTCGTCTTTGCTTATTCGACCGGCAACGACGGTCTGGACGCCAACGGTAACTGCTATATCAAAGGCGGTATCGTCTATGCCATCGGTGCACGCAGCCCCGAAGTGGCGATTGATGCGAACACGGAGGAACAAAAAAAACTCTACATCCAAGGCGGTTCGGTTGTAGCAGTCGGCAATCTGGAATCCGGCGCCAGCATCACCGGAGGTACCTGCAAACAGGCTTCTTCTTTCACCGCTAATAGTTGGTACGCACTCTATAACGGTAGCGAGTTAGTCTTCGCCTTCAAGACACCCACAACCTCCTCTTCTTCCGGTGGAGGCGGTCGTCCCGGTGGTGGCGGTGGCGGAAGCAGCCAGAAACTGGTTGTTTATACCTCATCCACTCCGGCCATCCAATCGGGTGTCACGGCAAGCGGAACAGCGATCTTCAACAGTTACGCGTATTATCCCGCTACCGTCTCCGGCGGTTCCAATGTTACGCTGTCCAACTACTCCTCCGGTGGAGGTATGGGTTGGTAAAACAGCGTGACTCTATTTCTTGGTTTATATGAAAAAACTAATCATCCTTGCAATCGCTGCGGCGATGTTCGCGGCATGCAGTAACAACACCAACAGTATGAAAAACGATGCAATCGACAACATCATGACCCGTGTATCGGTGCGTGAGTTTACCGGTGAGAAAATCAGCGAAGCGCAGCTGGACACGCTATTACGCGCTGCGATGGCCGCTCCTTCCGCTCTCAACAAACAACCCTGGGCATTCATCGTTGTGACGGACGAGGCGAAGATCGCCGCATTAGGTGAAGCGCTTCCTTACTCCCGTTGCAGCAACAAGCCTGCCGTAGCTATTATCCCCTGTGGCGATTTGACCAAAGCGATACCGGGCGAGATGGCTGATTTCTGGATCAACGACGTCTCGGCAGCTACACAGAACCTGCTTTTAGCCGCTCACTCGATGGGGTTAGGCGCCGTATGGACCGGTCTGCATCCGGATATGAACCGTGTGAAGATGGTTCAAGAGATGTTGGACCTGCCCGAGCATATCGTGCCTCTCTGTGTCGTTCCTGTCGGAGTTCCCGCAGAACAGCCGGCCGTCAAAGACAAGTACAAACCGGAGAATATTCACTACAACGGCTGGAAATAATGGCCTTCATCTACAAAAAAAAGTGACGTCACGTGTAATGAACCCCATAAGCAGTTCCCTCCTTTCGTCCGTTCTGTTCTCCTCAGCGAGCAGTAAAAAAAAGCGACCGAAGTCGCTTTTTTTATGCAAGAGCACTTTTTCTTTTCCAGACTTTCAAACGATTTAACGAATCTCTTGACCTGTGACGGTATAAACCTTGCCTTCACGGATGATGAATAATAGACCGTTACGAATGACCTTTGTACATTGTACATCGTCACTTTGTACATCCTCCATGCCCGTCGGCACTTCGGCAGACAGGGTGATGGATTTCATCTTCGGCTGTCCCCACTCGGTAGCGTTCTTAATACGCAGGGTATAGGTGCCGACAGGTACCGCACTCAGGTCCCAAGGGGTGCTTTGCGTGTAACTCTGGTCACCGGCGCCCCAGTGGTCGTCCGTCGTGGTGTAAGATGCTACTTCGGATGTGCCGTCCATCAGTTTCAGCGAGAAGGTATGACCGTTCTCACAATAGCTTACTTCCGATACCTCATATGCCTTCGGGTACTTCAGATAGACAGTCCATTCCGCCCAGCGGTCCAGGTTGGGGTTATCATCCGGACCGAAGTTGAAGTAGTCGGTGTTGTACCAGGTCATGTCGCTACTGTACGTTGTCACATTGGCTTTGTTGACTGTAGCCGGTAACTGGATTGCTCCTTCCTGCGGTTGCGGGTCGGGATCGGGATCCGGGTCGGGATCGGGATCCGGGTCGGGATCGGGATCAGCCGGCACTTCGGCAAACAGGGTGATGGATTGCATCTTCGGCTGTCCCCAAGCGGTCGCATTCTGGATACGCAGAGTATAGGTACCTGCAGGCACAGCACTCAAGTCCCATTTAGCGCTTTGTGTGTAACTCTGGTCGCCTGCTCCCCAGTGGTCATCCGTCGTGGTGTAAGATGCTACTTCGGTCGTGCCGTCCATCAGTTTTAACGAGAAGGTATGACCGTTTAAGCAATAACTTACTTCCGATACGTCATAAGCCTTCGGGTGCTTGAGATAGACGGTCCATTCCGCCCAACGGTCGGTATTCGTAGCATCGGTCGGACCGAAATCGAAGTAATCGGTGTTATACCAGGTCATATCATCGCTGTATGCCGTCACGTTCGCCTTATTAAGCGTAGCCGGTAACTGAATCGCACCTTCCTGCGGTTGAGGATCGGGATCCGGGTCCGGATCAGGATCCGGATCAGGGGTAACGGCGTTGCCGGAAACAACGACGGAAGCGTTCAGTTTGTTCATACCCGTGGACGAATCCCACAGGTTGCCTTGGTTCGCAAAACGGATGGCATACTTCGGATTCGAAGCCAGCGAAGCGTACTTGTCCGGCATATGGAGATAAAGCTGGTAGGTTCCGGCCGGCACATTCGTCGGCACGGTTAACTGCTCATTGATCGTCGTCACCGCATCGTTCGGCAACCACCGGCGGGGATCGGAGTTGAGTTGCAGCGAATAGACGTTATTGCCGTTCTTAAGCACGATATACGCATGGCGCTCGTTATACAAGGGGGCATAACCGGTGTTACGGATCTGCATCTTCACGGATAACTTACCACCCGGCGCAACCTGGTCACTATAGGTACCGCTCACCAGTTGGTAACGGTAACCCATCTTACGGTCCAGGTTATCATAGATACCGCTGCTGCGCCATTTATTCGTCACGGCTTCTGCATACGTTGAACCGCAGAAAGACCAGTGATAGGTACTCATCTCGCTCTCCGCCTGGGTATAGACGCTATTGGCTCTGGAGTTGCTCTCCACGTTGGTCTCACCCCCGTTGGGCACATACAGCGTCTCGTCTGCGATATACTGTCTTACCGCCGGATCATCATCACCGCTGTTATGGCTGGCGTAGGTTCCGTCGTTACCGTAGGCATTGAGGAACGCATCATTATGGTGACCGATGCGTGCACGCGTGGCAGTTGTGAAGGCTTGCGCAGAAGTGAGTGCGTTGTTGTCTCCCAAGTAGTCTGTCTTAATCATCGGATAGCGAACCAACAGGAAACGGTCTGAAGGACACGCATCAATCATCGCTTCCAGTATCTCACGACGGTTGGTAGTCAAGTCCTGTGTCTCATTGCCGTGGTGCGAGGAGTAATACCACTCACCCCATTGACCGACAAAACCCGTCTGTAACACGTAGATCACATCGGCATTGGCTGCCAAGTGAGGTTTCAACTGCTCGATATGCCGCTTGGTCCATGCGAGCGTAGCATCGTTGTTGCTGTTCCAGTCGTACGCAAAGCGTAACACGCATTTGAAACCCTTGTTACGCAAGATCTGCATGTCTTCGTCGAAGCCCTGCAGGATCTGCGACGAGAGGTCTTTGGAACGATAGTTGCCCAAGTAGTAGATAACGACTACCAACGACTGACTCGCACGGTCTCCGCTGGATTCGAAGTACCAATCCGCTTCCGGCTGAATAACATGGTTGTTGGAGTTGGTCAACATCGTTTCTCCACCTAACTCCTCTGTGAAACCACGCTCCGGATTCGGGAAGATAGACGTGTTGTCGGCGGTATAGGTCACATTCGTTGCATACGCATACATCAGACCCATACTGAGCATCAGAACAGAAAAGAACTTTCTCATGATAATATCGTTTTTTAAGTTAATCCGCTGCGAAGGTACTGCTTTTTGGGGAGATATACAAATTTATCAAACGAAAGTTTTATTTCCGTTTCGAAAGACAATACGATGTAGTACTATAATATATTATATATATTAAAGCACAAAAGACACTCCGTTGCACGCTTTCGTAAGGTTACGAAAAAAAGTGCCCCGAAGAGCACTTTTTCCTACAGACCGCAGGTTGGTCTTACTTTCGTCCGTTCTGTTCTCCTCAGCGAGCAGTAAAAAAAGCGACTTCGGTCGCTTTTTTTGTGCAATCTCTTGCATATGTCAACTTTTTTTTGTACCTTTGCACGCTAAAATAGCGCAAATATAGAAACAGTTGACGAAATGAAACCCTATAAAGCTATATTCCTCGATTGGGACGATACGATTGGTGATTGGACGACCGCGGAGCATAAGGCGCTGCAAGATATCTACACCCACTATCATCTGAACCGTTTATACCCCGCGTTTGAGGACTACTTGAACGCGTACAAACCTTATAATCTGGAGTTATGGGGCATGTACGGTCGCGGCGAAGTGACCAAAGAGAAACTGCATTTTGAGCGCTTTTATCGACCGATAGAGGGGTTACCGCTTGCGGAGGACGAGTTGCGGGATCTGGCTCATGAGATGGGAACCGAATTCTTACGGCTGACGAATAAGTACTTCTGCCTGATGCCGGATGCGGATAGGGTAGTGAAGTACTTAGCCGCCAGATACCCGCTAACCATCATCAGTAACGGCTTCAAAGAGGTGCAGTATTATAAGTTCGAGCACGCCGGCTTGGCACCCTGTTTCACCCATACACTCATTAGCGAAGAGGTGGGTATCAACAAACCTCAACCGGGGATTTTTGAGATTGCGTTGCAACGCAACGGTATCTCTGCCGACGAAGCTGTCATGATAGGTGACAGCTACTCATCCGATATCGCCGGTGCCAAAGCAGCCGGTATCGATCAGATATGGATTCATGAAGGCGAAACCGAAGAGACGGCAACATACATTGTACCCAAGATCACAGATGTAATTGATCTTCTTTAAACTGGCGTTTTTTGCTACCCAAACCTTACATTTTGCAAAAATTTTCACTTTTTTTGCATTTTCTTTAGAAAATATTTGGTCATATCAAAAAAAAGTAGTAATTTTGCACGCTTTTTCGCCGCGGAATGGACTTATGCGCTCACGCGTATATAGAAAAAAGGGAAATTTCGAGGCGATCAGCAAAGGAACATTTATTAACAAAAATCAATTAAACAAAACAACAAAATGCCTACAATTCAACAATTAGTTAGAAAAGGAAGAGCAGAACTGGTGGACAAGTCGAAGAGCCCGGCTCTTGACAGCTGTCCGCAGCGTCGTGGCGTTTGTGTACGTGTTTACACAACGACCCCGAAGAAACCTAACTCCGCGATGCGTAAGGTTGCCCGTGTGCGCCTGACGAACGCCAAGGAGGTGA
>Ga0247610_10003999_pt1 | contig 15888 bp, 12 predicted proteins | sample 174DNAGHGhighgp2_FD_193483 | JGI IMG/M metagenome (GOLD analysis project Ga0247610, IMG submission 193483) | Sheep rumen microbial communities from Palmerston North, Manawatu-Wanganui, New Zealand - 1742 DNA GHGhigh gp2 | ecosystem: Host-associated > Mammals > Digestive system > Stomach > Rumen... | reverse complement strand
CAGATGTCTTTATGTTGCGGCGAAGGTTAAGTCAAAATCAGCATCTTACATGATGACCGGATTTACCGGATATTTCGCGTTCCACTTTATCGAAAACATGGGCATGGCGGTAGGCCTTCTTCCCATCACGGGAATCCCGCTGCCTTTCATGAGTCTGGGCGGCACGGCGATGCTCATCAACTTCATTGCGTTCGGAGTAATGCTTAACATCTCGATAAACCGTAATATGTAATGACGGAGGCACATCATGAAGGGTAAATGGAGACAGAATCTTCATATCGAACCTCCTGAAGGTTGGATGAACGACCCTAACGGATTGTGCTTTTTTGACGGCTTTTATCACGTTTATTTCCAGTATTCACCCGGCACTCCAAATGGTGAAAGCATCCGTCGTTGGGGCCATTATATAAGCTCCGATCTTCTTTCGTGGAAATACAAGGGCATTGTTCTTGGTGCCGATATTCCCGAAGATCGCGATGGTGTATTCTCCGGCTGTGCTTTGCCTTCAGGTGATCACATTGATTTCTTCTATACAGGCAATGTAATGGAAGAAGGCGAGCATGATTATGTGCTTGAAGGAAGAGGCGCGAACGTTATTCATGTCTCGTCTTCTGACGGTGCTTCCATGTCGCCGAAAAAGGTTCTTCTCCGTAACTGTGATTATCCTGATTTTTGTTCTTGTCACGTAAGGGATCCTAAGGTGTGGATCGAAAACGGAATCTATAAGATGGTCTTGGGCGCGCGTACCAAGGACGATAAAGGATGCGTTCTTCTTTATGAAGGTAATAGCATTGATTCGCTTGAATATAAGAAATGCTTTTCCGCTCCTGACATGGGTTATATGTGGGAATGTCCTGATCTCTTTGAGATAGAAGGGAAGAAGTTCCTTGCATTCTGCCCTCAGGGAATTCCTCAGGGTGAATACAGATATCAGAACCTGTTCCAGAGTGGTTATTTCACACTTGAAGGTGATGAACTTACGGACTTTGAAGAGTTCGATTACGGCTTTGATTTCTATGCGCCACAGACGTTCATGGCACCTGACGGCAGAAGACTTCTCATCGGATGGATGGGAATCGGTGACGGTTCATATACAAATCCGACTACAGATCTCGGATGGCAGCATTGTCTTACACTGCCGCGCGAACTTACTGTGGGAGAAGACGGAAAGATCTTTCAAAACCCGGTAAGAGAATTGGAAACAATTAAGCGTTCTTCCAAATCCGTTGAAGGCGAAGCGTGGGAGAGTCTCCCTTTTGAACTTGACTGCATAGAGTGTGATTCTTCAGTTACAGTTTCCGTTTCCGGCGCAGTGATAAAGTGGGATAAGACATCAGGTGTATTAAGTCTTTCATTCAGTAATGATGAAGGATACGGAAGAAGTATCCGCAGGATAAAACTTGATGAACTTACTTCACTTAAGGTGATCGCTGATACATCTTCATTGGAGATCTACATCAACGACGGACGTTATGTCATGTCCACCAGATTCTATCCTGAACACCGCCAGGTAAAGATCGCTGTAAGCGGTGCTTCCTCTGAAGTTTCAGCATTAAGGCTTAACGATACTCTCGTTGCTATCGGTGAAGCCCTGATCGATTTCATTCCTGATAAGACTGGCTGTGAGTTCCACGAAGTAGGTGCATTTTCTCCTGCGACTGGCGGTGCTCCCGCAAATGTATGCGGAGCTTTTTCAAAGCTCGGCGGAAGGGCAAGGATGATCACCAAGCTTGGCAACGATCCATTCGGAAATGTAATTACAAGAACACTGAACGAAGCCGGCGTTGATACTTCTTATATCTCTTATACTGATGAGGCAAATACAGCGCTTGCTTTTGTGAGCCTTGCAAAAGACGGCAACAGGGTATTCTCTTTCTACAGGAATCCTTCGGCCGACATGCTTTTCGCACCTTCTGAAGTAACAAGCGAAATGTTGGACGATTGCTACGCGCTTCATTTCTGCAGTGTTTCTCTTGGCAACTTCCCGATGAGGGATGCTCATAAGACTGCGATCACATTGGCAAGAAGACAGGGAGCGATCGTAAGCTTCGATCCGAACCTGAGATTCATGCTCTGGGATGACAGGGATGCATTAAAAAGAGTCATTTGGGATTTCCTTCCTGAATGCGACATCCTGAAGATCTCTGATGAGGAACTCGAATTCATTACCGGCGAATCCGATTTTGAGAAAGCATTACCGGTGCTTTTCACCGGCAGTGTTAAGCTTGTTATCCTTACGAAAGGTAAGGACGGCGCAAGCGCAGTTAATCTTAACGGAATTGTTGATTCCGTGGGACCTGCAGTAAAGGCGACTGATACGACCGGCGCAGGCGATGCATTCATCGGTTCGTTCCTGTGGAGTCTTAAAAAGCGCGGCATAGCGCGTGATGACCTTGCGACATGTTCCAATGAACTTATTAAAGAGTGTCTCGACTTTGCCAACCGCTATTGTTCTATAAGCGTCCAGCGCCCGGGAGCGATTCCTTCATATCCTGAGATCGGGGAATTATAGTCTGATAAATTCCACGGAAAGTCTTTCAGAAAAGTTGTTTCCGTGGGAAAATCTCTGAAAAATCCACGGAAAGCCTATTTTCTGACTTGTTCCGTGGAAAAAGAATATCTTCCATAAATACGATTGTCATATCCGCCTTCCAAAGTTGTCTATAATAAGTGAAGGAGGCAATCAGCATGACTGATGAAGGTATCGTAAATCTATATTGGGACCGCAATGAAGCTGCCATAAAAGAGACGGATCTGAAGTATGGCAGGTATTGTTTCTCGATTTCTTACAACATCCTTTCCAACAAAGAGGATTCTGATGAGTGTGTTAATGACACCTATAATGCAGCCTGGAATTCAATGCCTCCGCAAAGGCCGGTTATCCTGTCGGCATTCCTGGGGAAGATAGTAAGGAATATCTCGCTTAACAGATATAAGGAACTCACTGCTCAAAAGCGCGGCGGCAATCAGATAGAACTTATACTTGATGAGCTCGGCGAGATAGCTTCAGATATGCCCGGTCCTGATGACAGAGTAATACAGACGCAGCTGGCCAAGGCAATAAATGAATTCCTTGCAGGGCTTCCCACAGAAAAGAGGATAATGTTCGTGCGCCGTTACTGGTATGCGGACGATATAGGAGCGATCGCGAAAAGAATGGGGATGAGCGCAAATAATGTGTCAGTGGAGATCCGCCGCATCAGGCTTAAGCTCCGCGGCTATCTTATCGAAAGGGGGTTCGATGTATGAGAAAAGAAGACTTTTTCAGAACGCTCGAAAATATAGACGATAACTATATCAGCGAGGCGGAAGACTACAAGGCCCCTAAGATCAACAGCAAGTTAATGACGTATATAGGGATTGCGGCTTCGATTTTTATGGTTGCCGGAGTTATCGGCTTGGTCCTGTATATGACTAACAATAGCGCAGTGATTGAAATGTCTGATGTGGAAACGCAGCTGGTTCCTACCAATGTGGGTATTGATCCGACAGGTGCTGTTTCAACTTCAAATGAGACGTATAATGATCCGACTGATAAGATGAGCATGATCCACGCTGTTGGAACAGAGATACCTGAGGATACTGTTGTCGTATATTTAAGACTTTCGAGTTCTGCTTACCTTAACGGTGAGATGGGCTGGTATGCTCCTGAGAAGCAGGATGAGTGGAAGAAAGCAATAGATAAGGCCGTAAGCCGTGCTCAAGATAAAGAAGGGGCTCTTCCTGCTGCTGATTCGGTACCGATCAGCGTAAGCTGGTTTCATAAGGGATATTGGGATAATAACGGCTGTTCTGATTATTGGGAACTGGCAAAAGACGGATCGCTTTGGGGCTATCGTGAGCCTAATGATGTGCCGTTTTCCAAGCACTATATTGCTCCTGAGGATGCTAAAGAACTTGCTGCGCTGCTGAGGCAGGTTTATGACTTCTTCGGGATTAACCCGATAGGACCTGAGGAGATTACTGATATCACATCTGCGGAATTAACCGTAAAGGGCAAGACTTATACATTAGATGATAAGACAAAGCTTGAGTATCTTGAAAAGACTTTGAGAAACGCTAAACCGAACGGTGCTTCAGGCTGTCCGTGGGCAACTCTTAAGATGACCAGAAAAGACGGGACCGTTATTACTATCTCGCTTGCCTGCGACAGCTGCGCTGTATGGAATTCTGACGGAATGCATTATAAATATGGCGATTCGAAAACAACTGAAAGTATCTATGCTTTGTTCGGAATTGATCTTGAAAAGCTTCATATGAGTAATTAAAGAAAGGAGTTGATGTTATGAGACGTTTATTATCAATTATTACTATTAGTCTGATTGCATGCCTCATGCTCTGTTCCTGCGGAAAGGCAAACGGCTATAAGAAAAAAGATCTAGTTACAGTTAATGATAATGCCGGACATGAGAGTATCCTCGCGTTCGTTGTTGACTATAACGAAGGTAAAGATATTACTGTAAAGATAAAGAATAATACTGATAAGGTTTTCTGTTACGGCGAGTACTATACCATCCAGGTGTTTATCGAAGGTGTTTGGTATTATGTGCCTTACACTTCTGAGAACGTGGTTCACGATCTCGGACACGAACTGCAGCCCGGACAGGCATACACCCAGACTTACAGTCTTTATCCTTATGGCGGAAAGCTTAATCCCGGCCACTACAGGATCGCGTGCTGCGATATCGGTGACGGAAACAACATCTACTATGCTGAATTCAACGTCATGGCGGACATGAGCCTTAAGTGGGAGATCGTCGAGCCGACTGCAGACGGGTAATAAACAGTTGAAACAGATATCAAAAGACGGGTTTAGGCCCGTCTTTTTTGTTTGCGCGGGTGTCGGAAATGTTACATTTCCGGTTCTTGGGGAATTTTAAGGCAAATTCGTCCCGGAACGCACATAAAAGTCCTGATTTTTCAGATGTAAATCCCTGTAAACTGCCTGCCGTTGACGGATAGTGCATGATCCGGGAAAGGGGTAGAAAAAATCTTTAACAAATTTCCAAAAAATTACAAAAAACCTCTTGCGTTAAAAAAAGATTACGAATAGAATACAGATGTGTGGTGATTTAGGGAGATAATTCCCATTCTGGTGGAGGAAAGTGGCTGATTTCAGCTATAGTAGCCTCCTATTACCACAAAATCAAGTAAAAACGAAAGACTCAGAATGAGAGACATTAAGAAAGTAGACGCAAAAGGGAGATTTTTTATCCCTTCTAAGCAGAAAGAGAAGCTTGGCGCCGAGGTTGTGGTAACAAACAGCCTTGATGTCGGCTATCTTTGCGTTTACTCCAAGGAGCATTTTGAGAATGTCGTAGTTCCCCAGCTTGGAAAGCTCAATACGATGGATGCAAATGCAAGAAAGATCAAGAGAGCTATCATTGGCGAGGCTTGTGAAGTCAATGTTGATTCACAGGGCAGAATCGCCGTAAACAGTGAGCTTTGGGACAAGATCGGCGCTAAGCCCGGTGACGAGATCTGCGTATTTAACGACGCAGGCAAGTTGGATATCTGCACTAAGAGTTTCTATGACAGCGAAGATCACGATCTTAGCAGCATAGAAGGATTGGAGACGAAGTATTATGTTGAAGGTCTCTGATTTTGATCACATTCCCGTACTCCTTTATCAGACGGTTGACGCGCTGAACGTCAGACCCGGCGGTATCTATGTTGACTGCACTGCTGGCGGCGGATCGCACAGCGCTGAGATCGCAAGAAGGATGAAGGGACAGGGAATTCTTGTATCCATCGATAAGGATGGCGCTGCGCTTGCAGCCTGCATGGAGCGTAAGGAAGCTTTCGCGGGCATCGACTGGATGCCGGTTAAGTCCGATTACAAAGACATCGATGATATTATCCGCAGCCTTAAGATCGGCAAGGTCGACGGCATTATGGCTGACTTAGGCGTTTCTTCATATCAGCTGGATACAGCTGAGAGAGGCTTCTCTTATATGAAGAATGGTCCTCTGGATATGAGAATGGATCCTGATGAATGGCTCACAGCTGCTGAAGTCGTAAACAGATATTCAAGAGACGAGCTTGAGAGGATCTTCAGAGAATACGGTGAAGAGCATCATGCGGGAAGGATCGCTGACGGCATCGTTGAGAGAAGAAGAACAAAGCCTTTTACAAGAACAACAGAACTTGCACAGGCTATTAAGGATTATATGCCGGGCCACGGCAGGGGCGAGGACCAGCATCCCGCGAAGAGATGCTTCCAGGCTATAAGGATCGAAGTAAACCATGAACTTGACGGCCTTGAATCACTCCTGAACGACGGGATCAGAAAGCTCAAACCGGGCGGAAGATTCGCGGTCATTTCCTTCCATTCGCTGGAGGACAGGATCGTTAAAGAAGCGTTCAGGACAGCGGAAAGTCCCTGTACATGTCCCCGTGATTTCCCGGTTTGCGTATGCGGCAAGAAGTCTTTGGGAACGGTAATTACAAAGAAACCGATCGAACCGACGGAAGAGGAGATAGAGATCAACCCGAGGTCGAGAAGCTCGAAGCTCAGAGTGTTTGAGAGGAACGACAACGAGCAATACAACTAAAAGATAAGTAAAGGTAAGAACAGTAATGGCAGTTAAGACAGCATCGAAAAGAAAAATAAAAAGCTTCGATGTAGGCGCACAGGATGAAGCGCTTAACGAAGTGCTGTCTGCCGGAAAGACAAGCTTTACCTATAAAGAAGGTTCCATCATTCCGTACGATCCGTATCTTAAAGAAGATGATTCCCTGATAATCGAAGAGCCTGTAAGTGAGGCAATTATGGACAGCGTAGCTTCTTATGAGGATGTTCAGGAGAGATCGGTAAAATACGCAATGGAACACGAAGATCCGCAGATAAGACTTGAGAATAAACAGAAGTCAAAAAGACTTACCAGAAGAAAGCTTTTCGAGACAGTTATCTCGATCATTCTGGTAATCGCTATCGGCGTTTTCGTAATGCTCCTTTTGTATCCCCAGACAGAGATCTCAGAGCTTGCAAGAGATAATTCAAATCTGAAAGACCAGATCAATACGGTTAAAAGAGAGATCGTTAATGCAGAAGAGAATGCAAACGGTGTTGCTGACATGGACGTTATCCGTGCACGCGCTATCGCTCTCGGCATGCAGGATCCTAACCAGAATCAGGTCATCAGTCTTCCTATTCCTAATACTGACTCGTTAAAGACGAGGATCGATTATAACTCCGAAGGAATCAATGACGATGAGTTCAGGGATTCCGAGGATGCATTGGCTGATTACTATGCAGCACATCCCGATAAGTAACAGCAAAAGGCCTGCGCTGGCCTATTCCGGAATCAAAAAGGAAGAACGCATCAAAGAACCCGCTCAGGGGTCTCCCGAAAACATCGATGAACAGCCTAAGCAGAAGAAGGCAAATCACACCAGATTTGCAAAGTTCTGGATCGCTGCCGTCGGTGTCGTTGTTGTGCTTTATACAGGCTACCTGATCCGTAATCTTTATCAGACAACGGTTGTTGATTACGATAAGTATGCGAGAGCAGCCGCTGATGAGCAGTGGACTCTCGTAACATACAGCGCTAACAGAGGCATGATCTACGATGCGAACATGGTACCTCTTGCATCGAATACATACGACTATACGTTGATCTGTTCACCTAAAATGGTTACATCCACTCTGATGGACAGACAGCAGATCATTGACAGTGTTGTAAACATTCTCGGCGTAAGCTACGAAAAGCTTGATAAGATCATTCCTGTAGATCCCACTGATAAGAGTGATAAGCGTAATGACGTTGCAGGATGCGACGTCATGAAAAACATCTCCGCAGAGAAGAAGGATGAGTTCGCAAAGTTCTGCAAAGAAAACAAGATAAAAGGTTTTGCTTTCGTTGCAGTTCCGCAGAGATATTACAACTACGGAAGCCTTGCTTCACAGGTTGTCGGCTATGCCAAAAATGACGGTGTCAGCCTTAACGGTCTTTACGGTCTTGAAGCGTATTACAACAAGACTCTGTCAGGTGATGACGGCTACAGATATTCCGAGACTGATGAAATCACGGGAGGCGTTCTGCCTTATGCCGATGCCACATCCATCAAGGTTTCCGACGGTAACAACATAGTAACCAACATCGATATCAGTATTCAGCGTATAGCTGAAGAAGCAGCCAAGGAAGCATACGAGAAGTTCGACCCGATCGACGGTGTCTGCGCTATCGTAATGAATCCTTATACCGGTGCTGTTTATGCGATGGTATCGCTCCCTAACTACGACCTTAACGATCCTTACGGAAGACCTTTCGGAATCGGCGAGGACGCATGGAATTACATGGATTCCGATACACGTGTCCAGTACGTTATGGCGAATGCATGGCGTAACCGCTGCGTTTCAGACACATACGAGCCTGGTTCAACATTCAAGGCTCTTACCACATGCATGGCGTTTGAGGAAAACCTTGCAAGGGAAGATGAGCTTTTCTCTGATGAGCCTGTAAAGCTTTCCACACAGCATACGATCTCATGCTGGATGCAGAAGTCAGCCGGTTATAACCACGGTTCTGAGACACTGACAAAAGCGTTCGAGAACTCCTGTAACCCTGTCTTCGCGCATCTTGCTCAGAGGATCGGAATCAACAAGTATTATTCATACGTAAGAATGCTCGGTTTCTACGACGTAACCGGTATCGATCTTCCTGCTGAAGGTAAGGGAATCTTCCATAAGAACCCTTCAAAGGTCGATATGTCAGTTCTGTCTTACGGCGAGTCTTCAACGGTTACGCCTATCCAGCTGCTTACTTCATACTGCGCCATCGTTAACGGCGGAGACCTTCTTGTTCCGCACATCGTAAAATACATTACCGATCCTGAAGGAAACATCGTTGATGAGATCGAACCTGAAGTAGTCCGTACGGTGTTCTCTGAAGATACATGCAAACGAGTAAGAACTCTGATGGAAGGCGTTGTCTCCGACGGTACCGGTTCAGCAGGTAAAGTTGCCGGATATGCGGTAGCAGGTAAGACATCCACATCTACGATCGACGTAGGTGAGCTCAAAGGTTTGCACGTGCTCTCATTCTCATGCTATGCACCTTCTTACGACCCTAAGATCGCAGTGCTCGTAGTTATCAATAAGCCGAGAGATAAGACGGTAGGTTCATCCTCTGCAGCTTCCACGGCCGCAAAGATCGTTGAAGGCACGCTTTCGTACATGGGCGTCGAGAGAAGATTTACCGAGGCAGAATACAGCGAAATGCTCAAGGAATGGTACGTCCAGAAGGTTAACGGAATGCCTGCTTCCCAGGCTGCTTCCAAGATCTCCGTCAACGGTCTTTCCACTCTCTACGGCACGATGGATATGACTCCGGATACGATCGTTGCAAGAACATATCCTGACTTCTACCACACGCTTTATAAGACAGGCGTCGTAGTCCTCTATCCTGAAAATGTATCTGAAGACCAGATGCTTACGACGAGAGTTCCGAACATGGCGGGAATGTCCGCTATCGAATGTATCGAAGCATGCCTTAAGATGAACCTTAACTGCAAGATCGATAAGGACAGCGATATCAAGGGCGTATGCGTCAGCCAGAGTGTTGCTTCGGGCCAGACTGCATATGCGGGAGATATCATTTATGTAAGCCTATCCACAACCGGAACGGGAAAGACATACGATCAGAGCAACAATAACACCAAGACAAGCTCGGATGACAGTTCCGGTGAGGACGGAAGAACGGATCTGGCCCCGCCGAAGCGCCGTGAAGGCTAGTGCCCTGACGCACAAACATAGGGGAAACAGGTACGGTAATTTCATTCTTTTTGCCACATAAGAGATTGAACTTTTTGATTTAATATAGTTAGCGGTGAAAAAGTAGGATTTCGCCCTGAAACAAGAAGCGGACAGAGGATATAGAAATGCAGTTCCTGGAAGTGCTGAAGAACATAGATTACAAGCTTATTTCCGGTGATCTCAACAAAGAGATCACATCTGTTGAGTATGATTCCAGAAAAGTATCCGTAGGCTCGCTTTTCGTCTGCGTTAAGGGATTTACCGTAGACGGTCATACATTTGCAGGAGACGCTGCCAAAAAGGATGCTTCCGCCATAGTAGTTGACAGCAGAAGAGATGGGCTCCCTGTTAAGGAACTTGAAGCTCTTGCTGAAGAGTTTGATCTTTGCATTGTTGAGATATCTGACACCCATAAGCATTTAGCTGACCTCTGTGCTAATTTCTTCGAACATCCCGAGACAAGATTATCCGTATACGGAATTACCGGAACCAAGGGTAAGACGACCACTGCTTTTATGTTAAGGGAGATTCTTAATCAGAGCGGAAGAGATGCAGGCCTCATCGGAACGGTATGCAATATCATTGCAGGCAAGAAAACACATGCCGAGCATACGACTCCCGAATCAAGAGAGCTTTACGGCATGATGGACGTTCTTACGAGGAACGGCTCTGACAGTCTTGTTATGGAAGTATCTTCGCAGGCACTAAAGCTTGACCGCGTAAGAGGCATCAGATACCGCACGGCCGCATTTACAAATCTTTACGAGGATCACATAGCTCCCAATGAGCATCCCGACATGGAAGACTATATTTCATGCAAACTTAAGATCTTCGATAACTGTGATACCGGTATCCTCAATGCCGACTGCGCTGTGGCAGACAGGGTAAAGGAATACTGTAAGGGAAAGACGGAGCTTGTAACATATTCCATCGGCGGCGAAGCTGACTTTGTTGCAAGGAACTTAAGACCTGAGAGAAGAGGTCACGTAACGGGAACAGTTTTTGAACTTGATTCCGAGTATTACAGCTGCGATGTCTTCGTGGCACTCCCGGGCAAATTCAATGTATATAACGCGCTCTGCGCCATCTGCACGGCTTTCGCCGAAGGCATCGATATTGAGGTCGTTAAGACGGCGTTATCTTCCATCAGCGTTCCCGGAAGAATGCAGCCCATCGAGAATGATTTCGGAATGAATATCCTCGTCGATTACGCGCACAATGCTGCAGCTCTTGAGAGCGTTCTGACTACACTCAAGGAATATACAACGGGCAGGATAATCACCGTGTTCGGTTGCGGCGGAAACCGTTCCGTTACAAGACGTTTTGAGATGGGTGAAGTATCAGGCAATCTCTCTGATTATACGGTCATAACATCTGATAATCCCAGAAAAGAAGAACCTGATGCGATCATCAAGGACATCATCACCGGAATATCAAAAACTGACGGCAAATATGAAGTCGAGCCTGACAGGAGTAAAGCCATAAGGCTTGCCATAAACATGGCAGAAGAAGGCGACACTGTCCTTATTGCAGGAAAGGGCCACGAGGACTATCAGATATTTGCTGATAAGACCATACATTTCGACGATTGCGAGCATGCTAAAGAAGCAGTCGGAGAGCGGGAAGGAAATAAATGATGTTTACGCTTGAAGAAGTCAAAAAAGCAGTCGGCGGAAGATTGGTCTCAAAAACAGATGAGATCGTTTTTGCCACGGCAATAGAGATAACAGGTGTATCCACTGATACAAGAAAAATAAAACCCGGAGAGCTCTTTATCGCTTTGAAGGGTGAGAATTTCGACGGAAATGATTACCTCGCAAAGGCAATGGAACTGGGCGCGCCGGCGCTTATCACCGACGACGAGAGACTCGTGCCCGAAGGCGCGAATGCGGTTATCGTTGAAGATACGGTCAAGGCACTCGGTCTTCTTGCAAGCCATTACAGATTCAAGCTCGGATGCAAGGTCATCGCCGTAACCGGTTCTGTCGGAAAGACTTCGACAAGGATGATGATCACCGAAGTCTTAAAGACCGGACTTAAGGTTCATTCGACAAGTAAGAATAACAATAACGAGATCGGAATGGCGCAGACGATCCTTTCCGCACCTGAAGATTCTGAAGTAATCGTTGTTGAGATGGGCATGAGAGGCCCGGGTGAGATCTCATATCTTACAAAGATCGCAAGGCCTGACATTGCGATAATCACCAATGTCGGTTATTCACATATCGGAAGACTCGGCAGCAAGGATGCGATCCTTAACGCCAAGATGGAGATAACAGAAGGCCTCACGGACGGCGGCATCATTGCAATCAACAGTGATGACAGAAAGCTTTTCGACCACTGCGTTAAGGTGCTTACGATCAATAATTTCATTGCCGGCATCCAGGTAAGTTCCGATGACGACCTGCCGTGTCCCATTATCATTTCCGCAACTGACGTAAAAGAGACTGATACGGGAATGTCTTTCGGCGCAAAGCTCAAGAGAATGGGAGCAGAATCAGAATTTGCCATTCCGTTAAGTGTAGGAATGTACGGAGAGCCTGCCATCAGAAATGCTCTGTTTGCGATCTTCTGCGCTTACATGACCGGAATTACAAAGACACCTGAATGCCGTCAGAAGATAGCTGATGTCATAAGCGCAAGAAGCGCAATCGACGGAAGAGGCGCTATAACCGAGACAGCAAAGTATTTTGTGATGAACGATGCATATAATGCTTCTCCGGAATCCATGGAAAATGCTTTCCTGAACTTCTCGAAAAAAGCAAAGGGTCACCGCAAGGTGCTTGCTTTGGGCGGCATGATGGAACTCGGCAAATTCGCTCCGGGACTTCATGAGCTTACCGGCAAAGCCTGTGCTTCATATGATTTCGACAGAGTATTCGTTACAGGTGAGAATGCCGATGAATTCATCAAGGGCGCTCACATGGTAGATATGAAGCTCGAGATCGTAAAATGCAAAGATACTGAAGACGTACAAAGAAGAATGGAAGACTATATCAGAGACGGAGATGCACTGCTTTTCAAGGCTTCGCACAGCTTCGGATTTGAGAAAGTCGCCGAGTATTTTATTAAGAAGGGAAATGCCTGACGGATGCCTGAGAAAAAGGTAAAGTCGATCATACCTGACGTGCCGCTTTACGGCACTCCCAAAACAGCACCCAAACAGGATGCTGAAAGCTCCCGCGCACCTGCTAAAAAGGTGGCGGTGAATGCTCATGTCCCGGGTAAAAAAGGCACCAAAAAGATCATCCCTTCCAATCAGGAAAACAAAGAATTAAGCGATATCGACAGGCTTATCGAACCGCCTGTAAAGACTGAAAAAGATGGCTTGAATGCCGCTAAGATAGAACAGGCCGTAAGGTCTTCCAATATCGGCATGATCCTCATGATATTCGTCATGCTGGTATTCGGACTTGTAATCCTTTATTCGGTTTCCGGACCTGACGCATACGGCCAGTTCAAGGATTCATCCTGGTTTTTGACAAGACAGATAAGATTTACCATTGCAGGCGTTGTAGCGATGTTCATCATCTCGTTTATCCCGATCGATTTCTTCAGACAGAAATGGATCGCATTCGGAGCTTATGTACTGAGCTTAGGTCTCGCGCTTGTAACGATCGCATTAGGCGTAGGACGTGAGCACGGCGCGGCACGATGGATCAACATCGGTCCTGTCCAGCTTCAGAGTTCGGAGATCATCAAAGTAGCTCTTATCGTTGCGTTTGCCGGTTACCGTTCGGTAATCGCGTATCTCAGGAAGGAAGGCAGGATCAGAGAGCCCAAGACAAAGGCCGGAAAGACCATTGCCCATACAATGATCGAATTCATCGTGCCCATAGGATTATGCGTTCTTGTCGACTTGGTCATCCTTCTCCAGCCTCACTTATCCTGCTTCATTATCGTCGGATTGGTCATCTTCATGTGTGCGCTCGTATCTGAGATCCCTGCAAGATCATGGCTTTACGGAATGCTCACTCTCCTTGCTGTCGGAATTGTCGGAGGCACAATCGTTTTAGCTGTCACTCCTGCCGAAAAGCGCGACAGGTTCATGAAGAACTATGCACACGTTTTCAAGCGAATCGCAATCTTCACCGCTGACGATGAAGAACTCGACAATGAGGATGAAGGACTTACGAGAGACGATACGCGTCAGGTAGATAATGCCCATAATGCTTTAGGTTCAGGCGGAATGTGGGGTGTAGGACTCGGCAATTCCCGCTCTAAATATAATTACGTTTCTGAGGCTCAGAACGACTACATATTCTCAATCTATATCGAGGAGACCGGCTTTGCCGGAGGCGTCATATTGATGCTCCTGTATCTTGTGATGTTCTTTATGTGCGCGATAGTCTGCTGGCGGGCCAAAGACGTGTTCTCGCGGACTATAGCGACGGGGTGTACGGCGCTGATATTCGTCGAAGTTTTGATGAACATCTCGGTTGAGCTGCAGGTCATTCCTGCTACTGGTGTTACGCTGCCCTTCATCAGTTACGGCGGCACCGCGCAGGTAACGCTCCTTATCGCATATGGTCTTATCCTCTCTGTTTCAAGAAGCGGAACCATCCAGCCCGAAAAGAAAAAGAAGAGTCTCAAATCCCCCAAGAAGTTTTTAAAGCCGGGAGTGTAAGCCGATGGAAAGACGCTACATCATCACCGGCGGAGGAACGTCAGGGCATATAAATCCGGCGCTCGCAATAGCTGATCTTCTTAAAGAGGATGCGGCTTTGTCAGGTGAAGAATGCAAGATCATTTTCACAGGAAGATCCGAAGGACTTGAGGGCGAACTTGTGCCTAAGGCAGGCTATGAATTCAGGAATGTCGAATCACTTCCCATGCCATATAAGCCTTCACCCAAGGTCTTTAAGGCCATGAGCGCTAACAGGCGCGGCAAGAAGCAGTGCCTTGCCCTGATTGAAGAGTTCAAGCCTGAGTGTGTTATTTCCACAGGCGGATATGTAAGTGCTCCGCTTTTGTTTGCTGCAAAGAAAGCGGGTGTTCCCGTAATGATCCATGAAGCAAATGCATTCCCCGGAAGAGCCAATAAACTCTTTGCGAAGGATGCACTTGTCATGACGGGTTTCCCCGGCCAGGAAGGTATCTTTTCAAAGGCTAAAAAGGTTGTATATACCGGCAATCCCGTAAGAAGCAGCTTTTTCGGCAGGACAAAGGAAGGCTCCAGAAAAGAGCTCGGTATCGATCCTAATAAAAAACTCGTATTTACGATGGGCGGTTCATTAGGTTCTGCCACTCTCACCAATTTTATTTTCGAGAATGCGAAAAAGCCAGAATTCCAGGATGTTCAGTTCGTTATATCGGTAGGCAAGCACAATTCTGTCGAGATCACTCCGGAAGTAAGAGCGCTTCCCAATCTTGAGATAAAGGAATATATCGACAGGCCGGATCTCTATATGTCCGCGGCAGACTGTTCGATCCTTCGTGCCGGTGCTGTAACATGCGCGGAGATAACCGCCACAGGTGCGTGTGCCATAATGGTCCCGTATCCTTATGCGGCTCACGATCACCAGACATATAATGCGCATTCGCTTGCTGATAAGGGTGCCGGAATCGTCGTAAGTGATGACGACGTAAAGGCAGGCAAGCTTTGCGGTGTTTTGCTTGACCTTCTTAATAATCCTGCAAGGCAGGATGAGATCAGAAAAGCAAGCCTCGGCCTTGCCGTCAAAGACACGGGCAGCAGGATCACAGGAGCTATAAAGGCGTCACTTGGGAATAATCCGTAAACTGATAAAATAGCACTATGGATGACAACGAGTTAGACAGATTGTTCGCGGAAAGTTCTTCAGAGGACGGAAAGCCTGAAAAAGAAGAGGCTTCCAAGTCAGAGGCTGAAGAAAAGACTGCCGAAGAAAACGGTTTTGTCGTTAAGCAGTATGAAGAGTCCTCAGACGATCAGGAAGATGAAGCTGATGAGGATGATGAAGAGTCCGATGAGCCCGGCGAAGATGAAGATGTAGCTGAAGAGGGCGAAGAGGAAGAATCTGAGGAAGATACTGACGGAGAAGACGAATCCGAAGAAGCCGGAGAGGAAAGAAATGCTCCGGCGAAAAAGCCTGTCCAAAGAAAGCCTCAGGAGCCGGGAAAGCCTTTACTTGAGAGCCTTCCCATAAGCA
>Ga0247610_10003998_pt1 | contig 15890 bp, 12 predicted proteins | sample 174DNAGHGhighgp2_FD_193483 | JGI IMG/M metagenome (GOLD analysis project Ga0247610, IMG submission 193483) | Sheep rumen microbial communities from Palmerston North, Manawatu-Wanganui, New Zealand - 1742 DNA GHGhigh gp2 | ecosystem: Host-associated > Mammals > Digestive system > Stomach > Rumen... | reverse complement strand
GTCGGATTTTCTACTGCATCGCTTTCTTCGTCTATATCAAATTCAGCCATAGCTTGTAATGCTGCAGGTACCCCGCCAAGCTCTGTTTCTGCTGTTGTTTCTTTAACTTCCGGCTCTATCTTTACTTCTGATGAAGTTGTACCAAACCCATTTGATTCTATCACATGGGCGCGAAAGTTTTCGAATTGATGTGTTAAAAACTCATCTTTACTCAACATTCCATCCTTATTATCGTCCATTGATTGAAATTCATTGACGAACATTTCTTTCATAGCATTTAACTGCTCTTCGGCTGTCATCGCATGTGCCGTCGTTGCTATCAATAATGAGCCGGATAACATTAATAAATATTTTCTCATGATTTTCACCCTAGTGATTATTACTCCTAGGATTTATTTAACGCCTTAATATTTAAATTTTCTTTAACGGTCTGAAATTATTTTCACCATCCAAATACGATACTGTCGGCGTTAATTTTTTGTATGCCGCAATATATTCATTAAATCCGGTGGCACGTTCCAAAATCAACTTTTCCGGTACATAACGATTGATTATCCCTGCCCGCTCCTTAGTCCTCTTAACCGCTAAGTTTGTACCACAAATGATAAAATTTACTGCTGTTTGATAGCCGCGCTTAGGCAAGTTTTTAAATAGTTCCAAATGCGCTGAATTTGTGCCACTATGCTCAAATAAAATATTATATTTTTTACTGATGGCGCGACGTAATAACTCATAACCGATAATTCGTGCCGGCATTTCATACTGACTATATGCGTAAGCGCTTCCTTTTTCTTTTAACGCTTGTTGATAACCGGATAATGAAGTCATAATTTTATCAAAACTTAAATACAAATAATTCGGCCCTAAATTCATCGCACAATAGGTGCTTTTTCCTGAACCCGGAATACCTGATATTTGTTTTAATTGAGGTTTTGCCACCGGTGTTAAACCGCTTAACATTGCAGCTATCAACTGTTCACTCTCTTTGCTTTTTATTGTTTTATAGTCTGTGGCAATTAACTTGTGCAACGATGGCATCAATGTTTTTAACATAGCTAATTCCTTATATTGCCTCTTGTTTTGTATCTTCAAGCGCGACATAAATGTCATAAGCTTCTTTAGCCATCATTAGTTCCTCATTAGTTGGAATAACCAAAACCTTAACCTTACTTGTTTGTGAATTAATCATCGTCGGTGCCGGATAAGTGCTGTTCGCCTTGTCATCTAAAGAAAGTCCTAAATAGCTCAGCTTTTCACATATCTTCTCACGTATATAAGAACTCTTTTCCCCGATACCGGCTGTAAATATCAATGCATCTATGCCTTCCAACTCGGTTATGCAAGAACCGATTTTTTTGATAATATTGTAAATATACAAATTTAATGCAGTCTGGCAGTCTTCATTGCCTTTTTCTGCCTCATTTAATATTTCTCGCATATCTGCGTAACCGGTTAATCCATATAATCCGCTTTGCTTATTTAACAAGGCATTTACTTCATCTGCCGTTTTATTCTGCGTCTTCATAATATGCAACGGAATATACGGGTCTATATCTCCCGGACGGGTGGACATTACAATTCCTGACATTGGTGTGTATCCCATTGAGGTCATCACGCATTTACCATCTTTAACCGCAGAAATTGAGGCCCCGCCACCTAAATGACAACATACAAACTTTCCTTTATAGCCCAAATATTCTGCCGCTTTCTTGGTCACATAATTATGCGATGGACCGTGAAAGCCGTAACGGCGAACCTTATTTTTTTCATAATACTCCAGTGGAAGAGCATATAAATATCCCTCTTTTTTGACACTTTGATGAAATGCCGTATCAAATACCGCAACCTGTAAGACGGTCGGAATTAATTCTTGCATAGCTTTAATACCACTGGCAATCGCCGGACCATGTAACGGAATAAGCGGAATACTTTCATATAATTGTTGCATTACTTCATCATCTATGGCTGCTGAACTGTCATACTTGCCGCCATACCCCATACGATGCGCCACTGCAGCCAATTCTGAAGCATTCTTCATATATTTCTTGGTAAGATAATATAAAATTTCTTTTATTGCAGACTTATGATTCTGCATTTCCGTTTCATAAGTAAAAGGTTCTCCACCTTTAACACTGATGGTCATTTTTGAACCCTCTTGCCCAATGCGCTCGGCAACACCGCCGGTAATTATTTCATAATTATTTTTATCCATATAATACAGTTGGAATTTAACAGTGGTTGAACCGGCGTTTAATACAAGAATTTTTTCCATTTATCTTACTTTCATAATTAAAATCGCGCTTTATATAACATATTTTTTATATTATGGCAACAAAAAATATCTTCCTTTGGGTAATATTGGTTATTTACCTTGAAAATCATAAAAAAATCAGCTATAAATTCCCTTATTGTTAATGAAAATTTGAGGAAACATGAAAGAAGCCAGCAGAGTTCAAGCGATTATTGAAATTTTAGAAGAAGTCTTGGAGGATAAGTTACCGGCCGATGTTATTTGTGATAAATATTTCAAAACACGGCGCTATATCGGCTCTAAAGACAGACGCTTTATTGCGGATAATGTGTGGAAAATCATCCGCAATCGCCTAAGATACACGGAAATGTTGCAAAAACACCCCTCGCCCAGACTCTTAACTGCTTTAGCTCTCCATCAGGCAGATTTGGAACTTCTTTTTAATGATGAAGAATATGCCCCATACCGCTTGGATAAGAATGAACAAGATGCTTTGCAAAGAGCCATTCTTTTTGATGATTTCAGCCTGGAGGCGCTTTATGAATGTCCGGATTGGCTCTTTAAAAAAATTAATGATATACGATTAGTTGAAGCACTGAATAAAACTGCACCGCTTGATTTACGTGCTAATCTGACTTCGCGCGAGCAGGCTCAAAATCGCCTAAAAAAAGAAGGATTGTTTTTTTCTTTTACACCGCTATCCCCTCTTGGACTGCGTTCAGATGAACGTATTAACCTTAATAATTGTATGACTTATCAAGATGGAGAAGTTGAGGTAATGGATGAAGGTTCGCAGATTATCTCTTTGTTATGCCAAGCAAAACCTTATCACAAAATTATTGACTATTGTGCCGGAGCCGGTGGAAAATCCTTAGCCATCGGAGCTGATATGCATAACGAAGGTGTGGTTTGGGCTCACGATATCAGTCAGGAACGCCTCTCTAGAATTAAAAAACGTGCCGAACGCTTGGATATCCTCAACATCAAACTCATTAAGGACGTTACAGATGTTGATTATGACCGTTTTATTTTAGATGCACCCTGCTCTGGAAGCGGTACGTGGCGGCGTTGTCCCGATGCCAAATTTCGTCTTACCCCTAAACAACTTGAAGATATTTGTCGGACACAGGCCGAATTATTGGAATTTGGTGCTTCTCATACAAAACTCGGCGGGCGACTGATCTATATGACGTGTTCTGTTTTTAGCGAGGAAAATGAATTGCAAATTCAGATGTTTTTAAATAAACATCCGGAATTTATGCCTTTGGATCATAAGGAACTTTGGCTACAAACTCTTGATATCCCCTCTTTTCCTTTTGAAAGCACAAAATGGTTGAAATTTTCACCATTAAACACTCAAACTGACGGTTTCTTCTTTTGTGCTATGAGAAAAACGCAAGAATAATGTGGATTATTTATCTTTTTGAGATTGATTTTTGGCGGATATGATTGTATCTTGTTTGCAATTTTAATTTATTTTAGAGGTACACCGCAACAATGATTCTATACCTGATGAGGCATGGACAGACTGATTGGAACGCAGACGGGCGTGTTCAGGGATGGAAAGATACGTCTCTTAATGCGCAAGGACTTGCCCAAGCTCGTAAGGCTGCGGAAAAATTATGCGGTGAACATATTGAAACAATCTATTCCAGTGACTTGAAACGTTCAAAAAAATGTGCTGACATTATAAGTGCAACGCTGGATTTACCTGTTCATTATACCAAACGTCTGAGGGAAATGAATTTCGGAAAGGCTGAAGGCGTTCGCAAAACAGATCTAGAAGCCAAATTTTCTTATATTTACAATGCGTTCAATGATTTAAAAAATCAAGAGCGCTACGATATTAAATACCCTAATGGTGAAACTATCGGCGAAGTTCAGCAACGTTTTATTAAATTTACCGGTAAACTTATTGAAGATAGACGACAATCGGTTTTGTTGGTTACGCACGGTATGGTGGTTCGTCTGTTTTTTGAAAGTTGCTTTAAGAAGACTATCCATCTTGACAATGGTTCTGTCTTGCGTGTTACTTATGATGAAAAAAGCAAAAAATTCCGCTCTCCAAAAATTTTATTTTAATTTCATTATATTGAAAAACAATATTAAAGTAAAATATTAACTTTTTACTTTTCTCTTTATGATTCACTTAGGTCAAAAAGCAGTTATTTATCAGCTCTCTTATTTTTATAAATTTATTTTCATAAAAAAATGCACAGCAAATAAAAAAAGTTCTTGACCTTTGTCATTTTGTTCATTAGCTTAATGCAGTCAGATGGAGATGTGGCAGAGCTGGTTTAATGCACCTGACTTGAAATCAGACGAGGGCGCAAGTCCTCCTGGGGTTCGAATCCCTACATCTCCGCCAATAGAAAAGAGGTACCTTTACGGTGCCTCTTTTTTATTGTTTGTGAGGAGGGTTGGATTTGAAGCCCAGAAACTGGGGTTCGACTACCAGCAAAAGGCGGGCGGAAGAACGCCGGTGAGCGATAGCGAATGAGCGCCAGTGCGACCGAGCTTATTAAGCGAAGGTCAATCCCTACATCTCCGCCAATAAACAGCCTACCCTTGTGGTGGGCTTTTTGTTTCTTACTCAACAAATATCACGGGATTCTCACCCTACGGGTTCGGTCTTGCTGCGTAACGTTTGCCTTTTGCAAACGTACTTCGCTTCGGTCAAGCCAGTTGTAACATTCGCTTTGTTGTCGTTTCCGACAAGCCGCTTATTAACAACTGCTACTGTTCTCGGTAAAAAATGTTCGCCGGACATTTTTTATTCTGCGAACCCTACATCTCCGCCAATAAACAGCCTACCCTTGTGGTGGGCTTTTTGTTTCTTACTCAACAAATATCACGGGATTCTCACCCACGGGTTCGGTCTTGCTGCGTAACGTTTGCCTTTTGCAAACGTACTTCGCTTCGGTCAAGCCAGTTGTAACATTCGCTTTGTTGTCGTTTCCGACAAGCCGCTTATTAACAACTGCTACTGTTCTCGGTAAAAAATGTTCGCCGGACATTTTTTATTCTGCGAACCCTACATCTCCGCCAATTATAAAAGAGACACCTTCAAGGTGCCTCTTTTTTTTATTGGATTCAGATAAATCAAATGTTTAACTATTCTTCATCATCAAAGCTATCTTCATCATCGGGCTCTTCTTCAAAGTCATCCTCATAATCGCTATCGTCTTCATCATCAAGCATATCATCTTCATTTTGTGCTTGACCTGCTAACATCAACTGTTCTGCTATCTCAGATTTTTTACGACGACCACGACGCTTTTTAGCCGGAGCCTTTTTCTGCAAAGCACTGATAACATAGTTTCCAACAATCTTGTACAAATCAACCAGATGGTCATTATACATATGATCGCCATCTTCGATCATTGCAAAATCAACATCTATATGACGTTGGGTGTTCAATCTGGTTGCCAATTCTTCAACTAAGGCAGGATTACCGATATCATCCAGTCCTCCTTGAATAATTAATCCTGATGTCGGGCATGGCGCCAAAAAGCTAAAGTCTTTTTCATTAGCTGGAGGTGAAACTGCAATAAAGTTATTTATATCCGGACGACGCATCAATAATTGTAAACCTATCCACGCACCAAAGGAATATCCGGCTATCCAACATTGTCTGGCATCCGGATTATTTGCTTGTAGCCAATCTAAAGCCATTGTTGCATCGGATAATTCACCGGGACCATCTTCGAAATCACCTTGAGAACGTCCGACTCCGCGGAAATTAAATCTTAATACCGAAAATCCCAGATCCTTGAAACAAGTAAACAAAGCATAGGCTACTTTATTGTTCATTGTTCCGCCATATTGCGGATGGGGATGTAAAATAAGCGCCACCGGTGCATCGGCACGTTTTGCTTTATGATAACGTCCTTCTAATCTGCCGGCATGACCGTTTATAATCACTTCTACCATTCTAAACTCTTTTTTATCTTGATTTCATACATATTGGTGTTTATATTATTCTAACGTTTCTTAAATAGTTATTAACACGAGATGAGGTTATAACAAAAATGAAATCAAATTTCAAGAATTTTCTTAATGAGCTCGATACAATTATCGCCAAAGACCCCGCGACAACAACCCGTTTAGAGGCTTTTTTATGTTCTTCGGGCTATCATGGTATTTTGTTTTATCGCTTTGCCCATAAGCTTTGGCTCAGAAATTGGCATCTCTGCGCTCGCCTTGTTTCGCAATTTGCGCGCTTTCTGACCGGTGTTGAAATTCACCCCGGAGCAACTATCGGTAAAAACTTTTTTATTGACCACGGTATGGGTACAGTTATCGGAGAAACCTCTTTCATTGGTGATAACGTTACAATGTATCATGGCGTTACTCTAGGTGGCACAAAGTCTTTTGCAGGACATAACGGTAAGCGACACCCGACTGTTGAAGATAATGTAGTTATCGGTTCAGGCGCTCAAATCTTAGGTCCTATTACTATTGGTAAAAATGCTAAAATCGGCGCAAATGCGACAGTGGTTAAAGATGTCGCACCCTATACTACGGTGGTGGGAGTGGCTGCACACAAAACAGAAGCTTCAAAAAGTACAACTTTTGCGCCTTACGGTATTAATCTCAAGGCTCCTGATCCTTATGATAAACGCATTCTAGAGCTTGAAAACCAACTCAAAGAATTACAAAAACTCATAAAAAAATCTTCTGACGGGAAATAATTTCTTCCGTACTATTTGTGTATATCTCGGCTTTCAACTTGCATTTGTCAGCCCTCGTTAATATAGTCATAAAAGTGTTTTTAATGCTTTTCAGGTGAGTTATGAATAAAAAAATTGATGAGGAAAAAAATGGCGATAGTTTAGGTGAAACCCTTAAGACAGTCTGCTATGCAATTGTGATTGCCGGTTTGGTGCGGACTTTTTGGTTTGAGCCTTTCAAAATTCCGTCCGGCTCTATGTATCCGACTTTGGAAGTTGGGGATTTCTTATTTATATCTAAATATACATATGGCTATTCAAGACATTCTTTTCCTTTCAGCTTTCCTAAGTTTGAAGGTCGCATCTGGCAGGATTTACCAAAGCGCGGAGATGTGGTTGTGTTCAAAGCTCAAGGTGAGACCGGTCCTGATTTTATTAAACGCATTATCGGAATGCCGGGAGATACAGTACAGATGATTAAAGGGCGGCTTTATATTAACGGCGAACTCATGAAACGTGAAGAAGTCGGACGATATGTTATCCGCGAATATACCCCCTTTCCTCAAGAGTTTACGGAATATGTTGAAACTTTACCGGAAGGTCAGCAACATCGTATCTTAGAATATAGTGATGAGGTCGATGAGGTTGATGATACACCTTTATTCACCATTCCTGAAAATCACTATTTTATGATGGGAGATAATCGAGATAATTCTAATGATTCTCGTAAGATGATTGGCATGGTTCCATTGGATAATATTGAAGGAAAAGCTCGTTTCCTGTTTTATTCCCATGACGATACGGCACATTGGTATAACCCTATCAGCTGGATTACTTCTATTCGTTGGAAGAGGCTATTTAATAAAATTAGCTAAAAAATTTATTTTAGTATTTTCTTGACAAAAGAGATCTTGACACATAAGATTTGGTGAAAACTATAATTTTATGTCAAATCTCATTATCTTTTTATGTCTATGGATAAGTTTATTAAAGAATGTCTTTATTTGAACGATTTGTCACCGGAAATGGCTTGTCGTCTCATTTATGGAGAGTGGAAGGTCGCTTCTCATGAAAATCCTCATCCGGTGCGTTTTTCTTCTCAAGATTACTTACGCTATTCTCCTGAAGCACGCAAAGAAGTTATTGAGGCTTTATGGAATGCTAAAAAAACAAAAATCTTGACCGACACGTGTATCGGTTGGGTGGAACAACCTGCCTTTCTTCAAGAATTTGATCTGTGGAAGCAATGGGGTGTATCCTCCAGCTTTATCAACGGCATTATTGATGAATATCTGGACTTAAAAGTTTACCACTACTTCTGGTTTAACTCGCAGGCCTTAGATAATCTGATGAATTACATTGATAAAAAACTTGCTCCTCATGAAGCTGCTGATTGGATTGAAGCTATTGCCAGAAAGTGTGATCCATCTTCCGCCGGTTATCAGCATTTTACGGATATTATCAATAAATATACCGTGCGTGCATGACTTTTTTTCACTAAAAACAGCCCCTGTTCATCAACAGAGGCTGCTTTTTTTATATTTATCGCCCTAGGCTGCTTGTTTAATTTTTTCAGAACGAATAGAACGAATTTTTTTAATCAATTTTGTTGTAGAGGCATCATGAACAGCCGATACGCCATTTTCAAGCTCCGGCAATATCTTTAAGGCTAACTGCTTACCAAGTTCAACACCCCATTGATCAAAGGAATCGATTTCCCAAATGACACCTTGTGTGTAAACTTTATGTTCATACATTGCAATCAACATACCCAATGCAAAGGGGGTTAATTTTTCAATAATAAACATATTGCTCGGACGATTGCCGTCAAAACTCTTATTTAATTTAAGCTTTTCTATGGTGACTTCGTCTTTACCGGCCGCTTTTAATTCTGCTGCGGCCTCTTCTACCGTTTTACCTTTCATCAAAGCTTCTGCCTGCGCTAAAATATTCGCAAGCAATATTTCATGATGTTTACCATTTTCATTTTGTGATACTGCTGGAATAATAAAATCTACGGGTACCGGCTCTGTTCCCTGATGCAATAACTGGAAGAAAGAATGTTGAACATCTGTTCCTGCTCCTCCAAATAATGCCGGTCCTGTTGCATAGTCAGTAATTTTCTTATTATCCAGACGAACTGATTTGCCATTACTTTCCATATCCAGTTGCTGCAAATATGATGGTAAGAACTTCAAATATTGATCATAAGGTATTACCGCATAGCGATGAATATTATAATAATCATTATACCAAATGCCGAGCAGTGCCATAATGACCGGAATATTCTTATCCAAAGGTGCCGTACGGAAATGTTTATCCATCGCTTCTGCACCTTTCAATAAGGATTCAAAATTATCATATCCAACAGCTAAGGCTATTGATAATCCAATAGCTGACCATAAAGAATAACGACCGCCGACAAAATCCCAAAATTCAAACATATTTTCCGTATCAATTCCAAATTCTGCCACTGCTTTTGCATTAGTTGATAGGGCAACAAAGTGATTTGCAACGGCTTTTTCGCCTAAAGCTTTCACCAACCAATCACGACATGTACGAGCATTGGTTAAAGTTTCTATGGTTGTGAATGTCTTAGAAGCAACAATAAATAATGTTTCTTCCGGATTAATCTGATTTAATACTTCTGCGCAAGCTGTTCCATCAATATTGGAGATAAAATAGCAATTAATATCTTTGGCCCAATATTTCTTTAAGGCGGCTGTCACCATATACGGTCCCAAATCAGAACCGCCAATACCAATGTTTACAATATTGGTAAGCTTTTTACCGGTGTAACCTTTAAATGTACCATTTCTGACACTCTCTGAAAATGTTTTCATTTTTGCTAAAACGCGGCGAATTTCCGGCATAACGTCGTTGCCATCCACATATACCGGTTGACTTGAAAAATTACGCAGGGCTGTATGTAATACAGCACGATTTTCGGTTATATTTATCTTTTTACCGGTAAACATATCTTCAATTCTTGCTTGTAAGTTATGCTCTTCTGCCAAGTTCAATAACGCTTTCATTATACTCTCATCAAAACGATTTTTGGAATAATCAAACGTCAAGCCTTCATATTCTACGGTATATTTTTCAGCTCTGTTATTATCTTCTCTAAAAAGTTCATTCATTGTTTTTACAGCAAAGCGTTTATATTCTTCCATTAGCTTTGCAACGGCTGGTGATACTGCCATTTTATTCTCCTAAAAAATAGTTCTTGTTATGGGATTAGATTATGATCTCTCCCCTATTCTGTCAACGCTATTTTAGTACATATCCGCGAGTTTGACTGTATATTGTAATATTTCAATTGCTTTTACAAAAATTTGTACTACACTGTCTAGTGGAGGAAGTATGTTAAAAACGTTTAAGCAAATTACGAATAAAGACCAATACCTTGCCGGCGGAAAAGCTTATTCCTTAGGACGTATGGTTAAGCATTTTCCTATCCCCGAGGGGTTTGCTATTTTAGCAGATACTTTTGATACTTTTATCAAAGAAAACCAATTAAAAAACAAAATTAAAAAGATTATTTCTGAAAAGAGCGATTATTTTACCAAATCAAATAAAATAAGAGAATTGATTACATCTGCAACGTTAAATAAAAACGATGCTTGCAATATCATGCAACACTTTGCTCGATTACATTGTGGCTCCGTTGCCGTTCGTTCTTCGGCCACTTGTGAGGATTCCGCAGATAAAGCTTGGGCCGGGCAATTAGATACTTTCTTAAATGTTAATAGAGAAAATTTAATAGAAAAAGTCAAACTTTGTTGGGCATCGCTTTTTTCGGAACGCGCCTTAGCCTATGGCAGCGACATTCTTGATAAAGCATCAGTTGCAGTTGTTGTTCAAAAAATGGTTTCGGCAGATGTTGCCGGCGTTGCTTTTTCGGTCAACCCACTCACCCAAAACATCAATGAGATATTGGTCAATGCAGTATACGGTTTGGGTGAAGCTATTGTTTCGGGAGAAGTAACCCCCGACCAGTATTTACTGCATAAAACCGGCCGCATCTTAAATCAAACGCATGAAACACAATCAAAAGGTTTATATTCTAAGCGGGGCAAAGTCATCTGGTGCGATATACCGCAAGATAAGCAAAACAAAGCCAAGCTCTCCCCGAAGATGATTTTAGAACTCGGTCGCATCGTTGCTAAAATCGAAAAATTTTACCATTTTCCGGTCGATACTGAATTTGCTGTCAAAAACCAAAAAATCTATATTTTGCAGGCAAGACCTATTACAACATTTAATAATACGCCAAAAGATTATCGTGCGGCAAAAGTTTATGAACGCCAGAGTATTCCGTTATTTGCCCAAGATGCTTTTGAGGGTTTAATGGGGCAAACCAAGTTCATAGAAAAATATTTTAAATTTCCATATATCAAAGATTTGGATGTTGCCGCCTATGCTGAAGGATATTTATGCTACTCGCCGAAATTTACCTTAGAATGCCGTGATGCTTATTATTGGGCCTATAAACAACAAGATTTTTCGTCCTTCTTTAAGATTGGACGGATTTGTCGGCGTAATTATTGTTATTATCAAAGAACTATTGCTAAATATGCCAAGAAAATTCCATCTCCGCACGAATTGGAAAATATGCTCAACAGTATCAGTCATCGTATGCTTTTTGAAATGGTTTTTGTTGATATGCTGATGGATTTATCGGACATTGTTTCGGAAGATTTATTGAACTTACTTCAAAAGAAAAAAGTATCAAATCTGACTGAAACTCTACTTATTTTATCTGCGAATGAAGATTTAACGCGCGTCGAAAGAGAAAATCAGTCCATTCAGGCTATCCTTGAAACTGTGCGCAAAACTAAAAATTGGCAAACCGATAAAAAAATTAATCAGCTCATTGATAAGCATTTAGAAGAATTTTCTGGGATGACGGTACGTGCCATGCACGGTCAGTTTATGACCAAAGATGATGTCATCAATCGCATCAAAGAAAACCTGAAATTGCGCAAAGATTTCTTTACCAAAAATTTCGCAAATGATAAAAAAATCATACAAAGTATCTTTAAGCAATACCATTTCAATACCTTTGAAAAAGAATTTATTGCCTTTGTCAAAGAGGCTAATTTCCTGAGAACACATATTTTAGATATGTATCATTGGCTCGGTGAAAAATTTATGCTGATATTTGATAAGATTGGTCAACCATATGGCTATAAAGGTTTTGATTTCCGCAATATGATGGCAAAAGAAATTATTGATTGGTATTATGGACGAAGCAAATTTAAGTTTAGAGATGATGATGGCTGGATGTGGTATCGTTATGATGACGAACGAAAAGTCGTTGATACCCCTCACGCTATTCAAAAAGCACTAAAACAATTTGTCTTACCGGCCAAAACTGACGACATTTCTGCAGACTATGTCAAAGGCACCGTTGCTTATGCAGGAACAGTGCGCGGTCCGGCACGTATATTAAAAAATATCAAAGAGGTTGAAAAAGTCCGTTACGGTGATGTTATTATCTGCACAATGACTTGGCCTTCGATAATTATTGCCTTAGAAAAAGCGGCTGCATTTGTAACTGATGAAGGCGGTATTTTATGCCATGCCGCCATTCTCGCCCGAGAAATGAAGAAAACCTGTATTACCGGCACAAAAAATGCAACCAAACTGTTTAACGATGGTGACATGATAGAAGTTGACGGCGAAACGGGAATTGTTCGTAAAATCTAAAATTATCGGCTTTTTTGGAGATATGCATGAAGAGTTTGCTTTTTTATATGATTTTTTTGTGTTCTAAAATGTTTTCTTTGTGTCCTAAGCTCTTTAAACTCATGAAGGTCTTGACTTTTTATCGGTAGACCCAGACGATTTCTTAATTCACGGATAACAACTCTCCAGTTCTTTCCTCTGACAAACTCCAGATTAGAGTATTGCTCTTTGAAGACGTGTTGCTTTTTCATTGTTTCCTGAACTTTAATATGTTGTTCCATACCTGATGGGGTAAATCCGCATATAACGTGAGCATCAGGTGATAGTTCGGCAATATTTGCGGCTAAATCCACATCGCTTGAAGTATCACCCAAAACGACGATAGTGGAAGGACGATAACCTTTGTTGATTATGCCTTCGGCATCTTTGGTCATAATATGATTAATCTCGATATGATTATCATGACAAACGGCTTTTTGTGCAGTAACCTGATCAGGACGATTTGCCACACTGCTGGCTATAATGTTTATGCCTTGCACATCATGCAATAAATCCGCAACGGAGGGAATGACCGTCCAACCATAATTGACACCGTTTTGAAAAGGTTTGGGTTTGTTAGTTTTGTAACCTTTCGGATCAAGCTCTTTGGCACCTTTTATCAGTTTGGCTTTGATTCTATCTTCGGGCGTAAAAGGGTCTTTGATATGGTTTTTATCTGGACCTAATGCAAATAAAGTCCCGGCGAAATCAACAACAATCAGAAAGTTGTCCTCTCTTATTTGGTCTGATTTATGTTGCGGGTCTTTTTGCATCATCTTTCTCCTTTCTTTGATTATAGCATTTTTAACATATAAATCAAGCATATATTATCAAACCGAGTTTCTGTGCGATTTTATTTGGTATGCTTTAAAGGAACATGTCATATTTTTGGTGTTCGTTTGCTCCGGCGGTTGTTTTGATGCTTAAAATATGCAAAATGGAATGAAACAGATTATCATGCGAATATTCTTCTGTTTCTGCTAATTTTTTGAGTTTTGCAACATCTATGCCAACATCTTGTTTAATCTTTTCAGATAACCACCATATCATCGGCACTTTCTTTTGTACTTTTGGCGCTATGGCATATGGTAAGCCATGCAGATAAATATTATTCTCTCCTAAACTCTCTCCATGGTCAGATACATATAAAACAGCTGAGGCATACTCCTGGTGTCTTTTTAAGATATCTATTACGGAAGATATGATATAATCAGTGTAGAGAATAGTATTATCATACGTATTTATAATTTCTTCTTGTGAACATTGCGGTAAATCAGAACTATCACACGTTGGGGTAAAACGCTTAAATGCATCCGGATAGCGTTTATAATATGTCGGGCCATGACTGCCTATTGTATGTAACACAATCACTGTATCTTTTTTGGCCTCTGTTATTCTTTGTTCTAAGCCATCAAGCAGTACACTGTCATAGCAATATCTGCCAAAACAATGCGGTTGCTTATTGCTGCGACGAGCTTCTTCATTTTCCACACGATTACATACATCTTTGCAGCCATCATCGTTTTCGTACCAAAAAACATCATAGCCGGCAGCTTTAATTATATCTATTAAATTTTGAGTGTAGCTCGCGGCATTTAACTTAAAATGATCACGAGATTGAGCAGAAAACATGCAGGGTACAGATATTGTTGTAGCAGTTCCGCATGAAGTAACATCCTTAATTACAATCAGATCTTCATTTTTTAACAGTGGATTGGTTTCTTTTTCGTAGCCATATATTGAAAAATGATCAGGACGCGCGGTTTCACCTAATATATATACAAATACTCGCGGTGCATCATCTGCTTTTTTTGTTAACTCAGGAGCATTATCCAACACAACAAATGCATGCTTCGAAATTCTACTTTTTTTGTAATAGCGAATATATGAGCTGATATAATTAAATGTGTTCATATAGTGTCTTATTTCTTTATGATTGCGACCAAATGAAACATATTCTTTATAAGACAATGGCGCTAATACTAACGGAATTATAATTGTTAAAAGACAATGTAGTGCTCGTTTTTTCAACTCTTTTATTTTGCTATCATAATGTATTTTTACACATGCTACCCATATCGCCGGTAATACACCCAATAACAAAGTATAAATTACTGCTCTTTGGGTTACTAAATCAAAAGCTTCTCTGGTGGTTGTTTCGGCAAAATTGCGCATCATATCCGAATCTATGACAACACCTAAATTTTTCATTGCATAGTCTGCCAAGGCTGAACAAATCAATAAAATTATAATCAGCGGTTTGGCAATATACGGCAAAGTTATAATGTTAAATAAAATGTATAACGGGGCAAATACAATAAAAGGTAAAACGGCAACAGCTATAACGGATAAGCTACTTTCTTTGGCAATATTCGTTGCTAGATAACTCCAAAAAGTATAGTTTAATATAAAGCAAAAATATAAACTGGTGAGTAGAATAAATTTTGATGATGTAATATTTAATAGTTTCTGTTTCATTGTGTTCTCTAATGGTGATTAGTCCTGTAAAAAGTATAATTATACTTATTAAAAATGCCAATTATTATTGCAAGTTATCAACGGTGAATAAAAATTGTGATTTAAATGCGATAAGGTGTTGTAAATATCTTATTTTTGATTATTATAATGTTGAGTTTTAACTTTTTTAAAGAGGATTAATTATGGTTAGTAAAACATCTGCCAGTGGCGTAAAGAAAGCTGCTGCACCAACTCAGAAGAAGAAAACGGCTTCTAAAACATCGACACAGAAAGTATCTACCAAAAAAGTAGAAACAAAAGTATTGAATACGCAAGTTCCGGTTAAAGAGAACGTTAATCCGTTGGAAAAAGTTATGGAAATTAAAGCTAAAAATGATGAAAAGAAAACAGCTAAAGCAGCTGCTAAGTCTTCTAAGATGGTAAAATCTGCCACTGTTGCTGAAGAAAAAGGAGCAAAAATTACTGTCAGTAACGTAAGCAAAACCGTTAAAGAAACAGCACAAAAAGCTGCTGCTAAAAAATTTAACGAAACTAAAGAGGAAAATGTTTCCGCAAAAACACCTTGTTGTTGCTGTTTTTGTAAAAATGAAATGCTCGCTGCTTGGGCGCGTACTTACAAAAATATTTTCAACTTCAAAGGACGTACATCACGCTTTGAATTTTGGGGTTTCTCTTTGTTGAACATCTTTTTTGTACTGGCTCTAGTCGGTGGTATTGTGGCATGGATGGGAACACCAAATATCGGAGCCGTTATGGCT
>Ga0247610_10003997_pt1 | contig 15901 bp, 12 predicted proteins | sample 174DNAGHGhighgp2_FD_193483 | JGI IMG/M metagenome (GOLD analysis project Ga0247610, IMG submission 193483) | Sheep rumen microbial communities from Palmerston North, Manawatu-Wanganui, New Zealand - 1742 DNA GHGhigh gp2 | ecosystem: Host-associated > Mammals > Digestive system > Stomach > Rumen... | reverse complement strand
TTGTTATGCCTTTATCATTCACTACATTCTCCTGAACGGGTGCACCCATTTGGCAAAACAGGTGCACCTGTTTTATTGAATGGGTGCACCTGTTTTTTCATTCACATACAGATAAATACGGAACAATACGAAAAGTCGGTTGACAATTAGCGAAGTTCTCACCTCCCCTACATGGGAGGGGAGTGCCATGCGTTAAGTTTCAGTGCCACCAGCGTTGCATCAATGCTGCGGAGACTAATCTGGTCAGTAAACTGAGTAAAAACTCATCACCATAAACTGGTCTCTGCATTTGAACCCGATGGCATGTCTATTGCCATTGTATCTCTTTACGCACTTGTCGAACTCATATCATGGTATGAGCGACATAAGTTGAGCGAATACGGTCTTTCCTTGATTCATGATTTCTGCCTCTTGCAATATGATTTGCAAAAGTACAAAATCAAATCTCGGAAAAACAATAATCGCGTAACTCATTGAAAATAATTAATTTAAATCATGTCTAAGAGATTTTCTTTGGACAGTAGTGCAATATGGTAAAAAATTTTTTTGCCGGTATGTTCTTGTAACGAAACCAACAAATAAGGTAAAGTTGCAACAAACGTACTACACGAGCCAAGGCTCGATTAGCCGTAGGAATAAAGAAATTGACGGTCAAGCAACAAGATATTTAGGAATTAATGGTATAATTAAAAAATATTTTGTATCTTTGCGCCCGAAATTAAACAAGACATTATTTTTATTCAATTCTATGTCGCATACTATTATAGGATCAAAAATCAAGGGACTCCGAGAAACGAAGCAGATTTCCATCGAGGAAATGGCCGAACGGAGCGGATTGTCAGTAGAACAGATTACAACAATTGAGAATGATGAGACACTTCCCTCGTTGGGACCACTCATTAAGATTGCACGTGCCTTAGGCGTACGACTTGGAACATTTATGGATGACAGCGATGCCATAGGTCCTGTAGTGACTCGGGCAGCCGAACGTGAAAGTGAAAAAACCATTAGTTTCTCAAACGGTGACGTGGAGGCACGCAAGCACATGGAGTATCATCCTTTGGCACAACAGAAAGCTGGACGACACATGGAGCCGTTTATCATCGACATCTATCCTACCGAGAAGCATAGTTTCCAGTTGTCGGCTCATGAGGGTGAAGAGTTCATCTACGTCATGCAGGGCGAGGTTGAGTTAGAATACGGTAAAGAGGTCTATCACCTGAACGAGGGTGACAGCATTTACTATGACTCCATTGTGAAACACCACCTACATGGTGCACCAGGCAAAACGGCAAAGATTCTGGCCCTTGTATATATACCGTTCTGATAATTGAACGTTGAATATTGAATATTGAACATTGAACATCGAAGAATGGGAGCAAGCAAGATAAAACTGGACATGGCAGGCCGCCCGCTGCCAGAGAGGACCTATCCTGCCGAGACCGGCAGTGAAGGCTATACACTCTCCGAGAGAACACTGGGACAATGGTTAGAGTACTGGGCAGAAACGACACCAGACAAGGAATATATTGTCTATTCCGACCGTGACTTAAGATTTACTTGGAGCAAATTCAATCAAAGAGTTGACAACTTAGCCAAAGGACTTATTGCCATTGGTGTAAAGAAGGGTTCAAACGTCGGCATTTGGGCTACAAATGTTCCCGACTGGCTCACATTCCTGTATGCTACAGCAAAAATCGGAGCTGTCCTCGTCACGGTGAACACCAACTATAAGCAGAACGAGCTGGAGTACTTGTGCAAGGACTCGGACATGCATACGCTCTGCATTACTGACGGCACATGGGACTGTAACTACGTGGACATGACCTACACCATGCTGCCTGAGCTGAAGAACTCAGAGCGTGGCCATCTGAACAGTGAGCGTTTCCCTCACCTGAAGAATGTGGTATATATTGGCATGGAGAAATACAGGGGCATGTTCAACACTGCCGAACTGTTGCTACTGGGTCAGAACATTGACGACGAGGAGTTGCTTGAAATGAAGCGTAACGTAAGTTGCCATGACGTATGTAACATGCAATATACCAGTGGTACGACAGGTTTTCCAAAGGGCGTAATGCTTACTCATTTCAATATTACCAACGATGGTTTTTTCACAGGTGAGAACATGGGATTCACTCAGGAAGACAAGCTATGCGTTTGTGTACCGCTGTTCCACTGTTTTGGAGTAGTACTTGCCACGATGAACTGCCTTACCCACGGCTGTACGGAGGTGATGGTTGAGAAGTTTGACCCGCTGGTAGTGCTCGCTTCTATCCACAAGGAACGGTGCACTGCCGTATATGGTGTTCCAACCATGTTTATTGCAGAACTCGACCATCCGATGTTCAACATGTTCGACATGTCATCTCTTAGAACAGGCATAATGGCTGGTTCACTGTGTCCTGTGGAGCTGATGAAGCGAGTATCAGAAAAGATGTTCATGACCATTACCAGTGTCTATGGACTGACAGAATCTTCACCAGGTATGACACAAACATGTCTTAACGACTCGTTTGAACAGCGATGCACGACAGTAGGTCGTGACTATCCGTTTGTAGAAGTGAAGGTCCTTGATCCTGAGACAGGCGAAGAATGTCCTGTTGGGGTACAGGGAGAGATGTGCTGTAAGGGATTCAACGTGATGAAAGGTTATTACAAGAATCCAGAAGCGACAGCAGAAGTCATTGACAGTAATGGTTTCCTGCACTCTGGCGACCTTGGTGTGAAGGATGAAAACGGGTTCTACCGCATTACCGGCCGAATAAAGGATATGATAATACGTGGTGGCGAGAACATCTATCCGCGAGAGATTGAGGAGTTCCTCTACAACATGCCAGGCATTAAAGACGTTCAGGTAGCTGCCGTTCCCTCCAAGAAATACGGCGAGGCCGTAGGAGCATTCATCATCCTGCAGCCAGGCACGAAGATGGAACCAGAGGATGTGCAGGAATTCTGCCGTGGTAAGATTGCCCGTTACAAGATACCTAAGTATGTGTTCTTCATTGACGAGTTCCCACTAACCGGCTCTGGTAAGATTCAGAAATTCAAGCTGAAGGAGATGAGTCTCAAACTTTGCGAGAAATTAGGAATCGAGGTCATATAACATCGAGCCTGCGTAAAAAAAGTATAAATTGTAATTGCCGAAGTACATATTATCATTTAAAAGTTGTAACTTTGTGGCCTGGAAATTGATTATTCAACATTTTAACAGTATCAGAAATTATGACAATCAACGAATTCAACTTTGCCGGAAAAAAGGCTATCGTGCGCGTTGACTTCAACGTGCCATTGGATGAGAATGGAAAAATTACTGACGACACTCGTATTCGCGGAGCGCTTCCTACCCTGAAGAAGATTCTTGCAGACGGAGGTGCTGTCATTATCATGTCACACATGGGTAAGCCAAAGGGTAAGGTTAACCCAAAATTCTCCCTCGGACAAATTAAGGATGCCGTTCAGGAAGCATTAGGAACAAACGTAACGTTCTGCCCTGACTGCGCTAAAGCTCAGGAAGCTGCCAAGGAACTTAAGATGGGTGAGGCACTGCTGCTGGAGAACCTTCGTTTCTATCCCGAGGAGGAAGGCAAGCCCGTAGGCATCGACAAGGAAGATCCCAAATATGCTGAGGCCAAGCTTGCCATGAAGATGTCACAGAAAGAGTTTGCCAAGACGCTGGCTTCTTATGCAGACTGCTATGTAATGGATGCTTTTGGTACCGCACACCGCAAGCATGCTTCTACAGCTGTTATTGCCGACTATTTCGATAACGACAACAAGATGCTGGGACTGCTGATGGAGAAAGAGGTTGCTGCTGTTGACAATGTACTGAGCAACATCAAGCGTCCGTTTGTTGCCATCATGGGTGGTTCAAAGGTATCTTCCAAGATTGGTATCATTGAGAATCTGCTCGGTAAGGTTGATAAGCTCATCCTCTGTGGAGGTATGACTTACACATTCGCTAAGGCTCACGACGGCAAGATCGGTAACTCAATTGTTGAGCTTGACAAACTGGATGTCGCTCTTGGCGTAGAAGAACTGGCAAAGAAGAACGGCGTAGAGCTTGTACTTGGAAGTGACTGCACAGCCACTAACGGACTCGATTTCGGAACGATGACAGTCAAGGAGGGTTCAGAAATCATCACATGCCCTGCAAACAATGTTCCTGAAGGATTTGAGGGTGTAGATGCCGGACCTGAGAGCCAGAAAGCTTTTGCTGAGGCTATCAAGGGTGCTAAGACCATTCTTTGGAACGGTCCTGCAGGTGTCTTCGAGTGTGACGACTTCACTGCTGGTAGCCGTGCTATCGGTGAAGCTATTGCTGACGCAACAGCCGAGGGTGCATTCTCACTCATTGGTGGTGGCGACTCTGTTGCATGTGTCAACAAGTTCGGACTGGCAGACAAGGTAAGCTATATCTCTACTGGCGGTGGTGCACTGCTTGAAGCTATTGAAGGTAAAGTTCTCCCAGGCGTTGCTGCCATCAAGGGTGAATAATCTTTAGCAATAAAGACAAGGGAGTTTCAGATAAAGAATATCTGAAACTCCTTTTTCAATGTAAACCCAATCAAAGAACATGAAAAAATTTCTTTTAGCCTTTTCAACCATATTATTTCTTTGTTCATGCAATAATGTGATGAGCAAGGTACAAAACCTTGTCGGACAAAAGGATTTTGCTACCGACAGCATTGTCTTCGACAAAGACATTAACCATGTGCATGTAAGACTATACGTTGACTACCCTACTTCAGGCAACCCACAACTGACATATGCCATTCAAGAATATGTCAGTGAAGAGCTGGGAGGCACCTACGAGGGTAATTACAACCAAGGGCAAGAAATGATGAATGCCTATGGTGAAGGAGAATGGAACAGACTAAAGAAAGAGTACGACGTAATGGCACAAGAAGTTGAAAGCCAATATCTTGAGGGTATGTCGTTCTACTCTTCCTACGAGATAAGGAAAGTATATGAAACAGAAGAACTGATCACATTCGCTACACAGCATGAGATTTATCTTGGTGGTGCTCACGGCATGCACAACTATTCTGGCATCACCTTCCGCAAAAGCGACGGCCGACGCTTCGGATATGACATGATGCGCGACATATACACGGACAATTTCTACGAGATAACGAAAGAAGGACTGAAAGAGTATTTCAGTGAAGCCGTTGGTCATAAGCCTTCAGACAGTGAGTTAGAGCAATGGCTCATGACAAACGATAATGTTCATGCGTTGTCGCATCCTATTGCACAACCATACATGACGGAGGAAGGAGTAATATTCCAATATCAGCCATACGAGATTGCACCTTATGCTTCAGGCATGCCGGTGTTTACTGTCAGCTACCAAGACATCATGCCATTCCTGATGACTGGTGCCAAACGCATGATAAAAAAATAACAAGTTTCTAAATAATTTAATTCAAACACAATGAAAAAAGTATTAATTATGGTTGCTGCTGCACTTCTTACAGCATCAGCAAACGCTCAGACAACAACGATCACTTCAAACAAATTTGGTGACAACTGGTACGTTGGCATCCATGGTGGTACGGCATTCACCTCCACCATCGAGGGCGACGACGCCACTGCATTCAAAGGACTTGCACCGAACGTTGCATTAAGAGTAGGAAAGAATCTGACAACAGTCTTTGGTTTGGCTCTTGACGCTAACGCATACTTCAAGGCAAACGACAAATCAACACTTCAGACGAAGACTTTTATCAATGCTACTGACATTAACCTGCTCGGTACATTTAACTTAAGCAACCTCTTTGCAGGTTACAAAGGACAGCCACGTACTTTTGAGGTTATAGCATTAGGAGGTTTCGGATGGACACATGGCTTTGGAATTGATGCTAAAGAAAATGGCATTACATCACGTCTGGCACTTGACTTCGCATTCAACCTCGGCGAAAAGAAGGCATGGCAGCTCTACATTGAGCCCGCTATCACCTATGGAATGGAAGGATATTACAATAGCCTGCCCGTTGGCAACGGCTTCAAGTATAACCTTGAAAATAGCATGTTACAGATTAACCTTGGTTTGAACTACAAATTCCCCAACAGCAATGGCACTCATAATTTTGCCATCGAGTCACTGCGCGATTTAGGTGAAATCAACATGCTTAATGCAAGAATCAATGACCTGAGAGCAGACAACGAGGTGACCGCCAACAAGCTTGAGGCCAGCAAGCGCGAGATTATCAACCTGCAGGAGCAAATTGAGGATTTGCAGGCACAGCTGAAGGCATGTGAGGAGAAACCACGTCCCGCTGCTACTGTTGTTGTGAAAAAGAGTCTGCTTCAGCCCATCGTCATCTTCGGTCAGGGCAAGAGCACGATTGATGCTGCTCAGTATGCCAGCGTAGAAATGGTTGCAAAGTACATGCGTAACCACCCAGAGTCAAAAATCCTCATCAAGGGTTATGCTTCTCCGGAGGGTGATGCCCAGAAGAATCTCGCACTCTCTATTGCAAGAGCAGAGTCTGTCAAGAACGCACTTATCAACCGTTATAAAATTGCTGCAAGCCGTCTGACAACCGAGGGTATGGGTGCAACAGCTGAGCTCTCAGAGGAGAATGACTTTAACCGTGTGGCAATGTTCTTCGACACCACAATGGAATAAGACAGAGACAACACCGGAAACGTATTGTTTTATACACATAAAACCGCCTTCAATACAACTGAAGGCGGTTTTTTAATGAATAAACAAACAAAAAAAGGCAAAAAACTTTTCTATTACGTTTTTTTTTAGTACCTTGCAACGCTTTTTACAAACAAAGACGTAGCATGGTGCTAAACAAGTACGTAAAAATACTACTCATCAGCGTCGTTATCCTGATAATGGGCGTGAAGAATGCGTGTGGCCAACATCTTGAGGCTGCGCTTTCACATTATTCTGCCGATGAGGGAATGAGCAGTAACACTATTTCGGATATTGAAATTGACGGTTATGGTTTCATTTGGATTGCATCATGGAATGGACTGTCCCGATTTGACGGATATCACTTCAACAATTATCATACTGGTAACACCAGTGGTATTCCCCTACTCCACAATCGCATTGAGCGCATCTATTTTGACCACTCACAAAACGTCTGGATGGCCATGTACGACGGAAGAGTCTTCGTGCTGAACCGCCATACCGACCAGATTATCAACCCACTCATTGGTGTCAAGGACTATGAGAACATCAAGACCAGACGCCACCTGTTTGTTGACAGTAATGGTAGTGTCTATGCCATCATGCATCATGTAGGTATTTTCATTCTTCAACTTGAAAACAATCGTATTTTACGAAAACATATTCCAATACCCAATGGCATGACTGCATATGCCATTACTGAAAGAAAGAAAGGCGAATTGTGGGTAGGAACCAACAAGGGTATTTACCGTCTAAACGTAGAGAAAAAAGAACTTCAACAACCTGCTTTGGTTGAGGAAGAGGTTGTCACCAGTCTTTTTACACGTGACAATACAGTCTATGCAGGAACACAATCAGGAAAAATCATTTCATTCAATCATCCTTCAAAGACACACGTGCTTGCAGAACTGCAAATTCCCATATCGTCACTCTTTGTAGATAGCAAACACCTGGTTTGGTTCTCACAGGATGCTCAAGGAATATCCAGACTCAATCAGGAGACAGGCAATGTTAAGAGCTTCACCCAAAAGGTTATGGTTCCTCAGTTCGATGTCAAAGGAGCAGATGTCAAGGAAGCCGGAGGCATTGTATGGATAAGTATGAACCACGGAGGTTTCGGTTACTATAACCGTGAGACAGACGAAGTAGAATATTTCCACAACGACCCCTCTAACTCATGGAATCTGTCAAATACCGTCCATGCTTTTGCACCTCTGCCAGAAGGTGTCATCTGGGAATCGACAAGCAGACGAGGATTAGAAAAGCTTGAAATACTCAAAAACACGATAGTAAGGAAAAAACTTTTTGCCGAAGGCATAGGGTTTACTAACGAGATACGTGCGTTCTACTATGACAAGTCCAGAGGAGTCATGCTCATAGGAAACAAGGCGAATGCACTCGCCATTTTCAATAAGTATGGCAACAGGACAGACATTACGACCGACGACAAAGGACAGCCACTGGGCCGTATCTATGGCATCAGTATGGATAGCAAAGGTAACTACTGGATATGCTGTAAAGGAAATGGTGTGTTCAAGATGACACCTCACGGTAATGGATATTCATTTACCCATTTCATCCATCAGGATAATAACAGCAACAGCTTAAACAACAACAATGCATACTATGCCCTTGAAGATAAGTACGGAAACATCTGGGTAGCCACATACGGAGGAGGTATCAACATCATAGTTCCTCAACCCAATGGAACGTACAGAATATTAAATGGCGACAACACACTCACCAACTATCCAAGTGACACCTATAGGAAGATTCGTACAATAGCCATCGACAAGAAGGGAAATGTATGGGCAGGAACAACAGACGGACTACTCTCCATGTCCTATAAACAGAATCGTTTTATCATCAACATACTGAAAAACTGTAACGACCCCAACTTCATGATTGGCAGCAACGACATTGTCTGCATGGGATGCGACAAGTATGGGTCAATGTGGATTGGTACGAACGGAGGAGGATTGTGCCACACCATTGGAACGGATGAGAACGGCAACTGGATGTACGAAAACTTTGGCTCAAGGAATGGGCTGCCGTCTGACGAGATAAAAGCACTGACGTTCGACCAGAAAGGACACGTATGGTTTTCCACAGACAGAGTGATATGCTCGTTCGATACAGAGCGACGCATTTTCAGCACATTCACACTGCAAGATGGTGTAGATGATACGATGTGCTCAGAATGTGGTGCCATAGCTCTGCCAAATGGTGATATTCTTTTTGGTACGATTGACGGATACTATTTCATTGACCACCGTAAACTTTCAAGCACGAAGGGAGCATTGCTAAAACTGCAGATAACCGATTTCCTGATAAACGACGCAATTGTCACTCCACGATGGAATGATGATTTTGATTATTATATACCAGAAAGCAAGTCTGTCGAATTGCCCAACCACAATAGTGTCTTTGCATTCCGATTTGCATCACTCAACTATCAGCTACAACACCGAGTACACTATCAGTACATGCTGGAAGGCTACGAAACAGAATGGCAAAATGCAGATAAGACACGAACGGTAACCTATTCAGGACTTCCTACCGGCACCTACAAGTTCAAGGTTAAGGCATTCCTGATGGAAGCGCCCGAGAACTACGACATGCGGACCATTGAGGTCAAAGTGCCTCCTTTCTGGCTTTTCTCTGATATAGCTGTATGGATATATCTCATCATCGCTGTCATCTCTATACTTGCCTTTATCTACTGGCAACAGGAGAAACTAAAACAACAACAGCTTCAAGCAAACATTAGCGGGAAACAGGAAGCTGCCACTAACAGCCAGAGTGACCTCGACTTCATGAAACAACAGACAGGCTGGCTCCAAGATCATTATAGTGACATCAACCTGCGTTATGAGGATCTCATTGCTCAGTCAGCTCTTGGAAGAAATGACTATTACAACCAGCTGCTTGCTATTACTGGCATGTCGCCAAAGGAGTTTATTACAGACTTCCGACTGAACAAAGCGAAAGAATTGCTTGACGGTCCAGACGACATGAGCATTGCTGAAGTTGCACAAAGAACAGGTTTTGCAGACCCCGTATATTTCACACGGTCTTTTAAACTCAAGATGGGACTGACTCCACTGAGATACCGTGAGCAAAAGAAACGTCAAAGCGTTAAATAATAATAAAACTCGACAATCAACAATCAACACGCAACACACAACAAAAAAAAATGCGTACCTTTGTACCCATAAGGTCGTATCGGTTAGATCGGGATACTCATCAAATTAAACTGAAAACCGAGTACGTAACGCTCTTGAATGGCGGGCCACACATCGAAAGATGACAATACCATTGGTAAAGTCGGTGGATTACAAACGTGAGTGTACACTCAAATCTTAGAAATAGGAGTTTTCATCACATCATCGGTACGACCTTTCTTTTTTAAACTGACAAATCTATATCATTATGTTTTCTGGAATTATCGAAGAATTTGCTACTGTAACAGCTATCAGTCACGACCGCGAAAATATTGACTTCACGTTTGCATGCTCTTTTGTTGACGAACTGAAAATAGACCAGAGTGTGGCTCATAACGGAGTATGTCTTACAGTTGTAAACATCAGTGACGGGTGTTACACGGTGACAGCCATGAAAGAAACACTACAGCGTTCCAACCTTGGACTGCTTCACATAGGAGACAAAGTGAATATCGAACGTTCCATGATTATCAACGGACGACTTGACGGACACATTGTCCAAGGTCATGTGGATCAAACAGCACGGTGTACTGCCATAGAAGATGCAGACGGCAGCAAATACTTTACCTTTGAATACCAGGAAGACCCAGAGATGGCACGACGTGGATATTTCACTGTTGACAAAGGTTCTGTTACTGTCAATGGTGTATCACTCACCGTTTGTAATCCGACAGCCAACTCTTTCCAGGTTGCCATCATCCCTTATACGCTGGAACATACCAACTTCTGTGATATCAAAATTGGCAGTGTAGTAAACATCGAATTCGACATTCTTGGCAAATATATTGCACGCCTGCAACAGTTATAAAAAAGGCATTACCACTTATATACATTATTATATATATAACATATCTGTTAAGATATCGTTAACGGTGGAAATGTTATCGAACATTTAGGTAAGTAACTCTACTAACTCGAAATAATCATCTATGATGTTTCGCCATTTCATAGATATTATTTACCTTTGCATCGAGAAAATCAAAACATATATGAGAAAGTTACTTGTCTTCACTTTAATTATAACACTGGCGACAACAGTCAGTGCACAAAGAAAATGGACACTAAGCGAATGTATTGACTATGCCTTACAAAACAACATCTCTCTGAAGAAAACCCAGTTAGCACGCATGAATGCTACAGAAGATGTGTTACAATCCCAGGCATCACTGTTACCTACACTCTCAGCTTCGACCAATCAGAGTCTTGGATACCGTCCATGGACAAACAGTGGCATTAGTACAGTCACCAATGGTACAGTGTCGAGTAGTGTACGTAAAGCATACTATAATGGTTCCTACGGTATTAATGCACAATGGACTGTTTGGAATGGGAACCGTAACTACAATCAACTTAAGCTGAACAGACTGTACGAAGAACAGGCAGAACTTGACAGTTCATATACAGCAAACAGCATACAGGAGCAGATAGCACAACTTTACATACAAATACTCTATTTAAACGAAGCTATTAGCGTTAATGAGCAGAGTTTAGAGGCCAGTAAACTCAACGAGCAACGCGGACAAGAAATGGTTGACGTTGGTAAAATGTCAAAAGCTGACTTAGCTCAACTCACAGCACAAAGAGCCACAGAAGAATATAACCTTGTTGCAGCAAAAACCAATTTAGCTAACTACAAACTTCAGCTGAAACAGATATTAGAAATTACAGAAGGTGATTTCGACATTGTTATACCTGCCATCACTGATGAGAGTGCACTTGCAGACATTCCCTCATTGCCTGTCGTTTACGAGAAAGCTCTCACCATCCGACCAGAAATAAAAAGCAGTCATATAGGCATACAGTCAAGCAAGCTTCAACTATCCATTGCACAGGCACAACGCCTGCCCACCATCAGCATGAGCGGGTCATTAGGTACAAGTACCAACTCGCTGAGCACGGATGGATGGGGCAGTCAGATGAAGACCAATTTCGATATGGGATTAGGTGCGACGCTCAGTGTTCCTATCCTTGACAGCCGCAGTGCACGTACCGCTATCAATAAAGCAAAGATACAGCAGGAACAAGCCTTACTTGAACTTCAGAACCAACAGAAACAGCTGTACGCCACCATTGAGGGATATTGGCTTGACAGCTATACTAATCAAGAGAAATTTAAGGCTGCCAGATTAACTGTGAAAAGCGAGCAGCAGAGCTATGAACTACTCAGCGAGCAGTTTCGTTTAGGATTGAAGAACATTGTTGAACTAATGAACGGTAAAACAAGTTTACTTACCGCCCAGCAAAACATGTTACAATCAAAATATAGTACCATCCTCAACTTGCAATTATTGCGGTTTTATCAAGGAGATTCTATTAGTTTGTAGTAAAAGAATACAAATATTATATTATGAAGAATAAATGGACATGGATGGCTGTGGGAGCCATTGCACTCATCGCCATCGTCATCTGGGCTCTACTGGGTGGCAAAAAAGAAGAAAAGATAGCGTATGAAACTGCTATAGTTGAGATTGGCAACATACAAAATAGCATTACGGCAACAGGAACTATTGAGCCTGTTACGTCTGTTACCGTTGGTACACAGGTTAGTGGCATCGTGTCAAAACTCTATGTTGATTATAACTCCATTGTAAAAAAAGGACAGGTCATTGCTGAACTGGACAAGACTAACCTCATCAGCGAACTCAACACAGCAAAAGCGAACCTTGCCAGTGCCCAGAGTGCACTCAACTACCAACAGGCTAACTATCAGCGATATAAAACACTTTTCGATAAAGGATTAGTAAGCGCAGATGATTACGAAAGCGCACGACTTTCTTACCTACAAGCAAAGGAACAGGTTGCCTCTTCGCGTGAGAACGTTAACAAAGCACAGACAAATCTTGGATATGCAACCATTACCTCACCCATTGACGGTATTGTACTGTCTAAATCAGTAGAAGAAGGACAGACTGTTGCATCTTCATTTTCAACGCCAGAACTGTTCGTCATTGCCCAAGACCTCACTGACATGCGCGTCATTGCAAACATTGACGAGGCCGACATTGGCGGCGTTAAGGAAGGACAGCGCGTTACGTTCACCGTTGATGCCTTCCCCGATGACTCTTTCGAAGGTCAGGTGACACAAGTACGCCAGCAGGCAACTACCGAGAGTAATGTCGTTACCTATGAGGTAGTTGTTTCTGCGCGTAACGACAACCTCAAACTGAAGCCTGGACTAACGGCCAACATTACCATTTTTACACTTGAAAAGAACGATGTGCTTACCGTTCCGTCCAAGGCATTACGCTTCATTCCCACAGAAGCCATCCTCACAAAGGGACAAGTCATTGAAGACTGTGAAGCCCAACACAAAGTATGGACACTTGAAGGTAATGTCTTCAAGGCTCATGCTGTAGAGATAGGAACCACCAACGGCATGACAACAGAAATTGTTAATGGTATCAGCAAAGGTACTAAGGTGCTTGTCGATTTCAAAATAAGTAACTCCGATGATGACATGCCTGCAGAACAAGCAGGCAATCCTTTTATGCCCAAGCGCCCAAGCAACAATAAAGACACCAAGAAGAAGTAGTAGTAAGAAATGGAAGAATCAAGAAAGGTTGTCATAGAGTTAAAAGACGTCAAACGCTATTTCCAGGTGGGTAGTGAGACAGTAAAAGCGCTACGAGGAGTATCGTTCAAGATTTACGAGGGAGAGTTTGTTACCATTCAAGGCACCTCCGGCTCAGGCAAATCCACTCTTCTCAATCAGTTGGGATGCCTTGACACTCCCACATCAGGAGAATATTATCTTGACGGTATAGCAGTACGCACTATGTCCAAGAATCAGCGTGCACATCTGCGCAACCGTAAGATAGGTTTCGTCTTCCAGAACTATAATCTTTTGGCAAAGACAACAGCGGTGGAGAACGTCGAACTGCCACTCATGTATAATTCCGAAGTGTCGGCATCTGAACGTCGGCAACGAGCAATAAAGGCTTTACAGGCAGTGGGCTTAGGAGATCGATTGGAGCATAAGAGCAACCAAATGTCTGGTGGACAGATGCAGCGTGTGGCTATTGCACGAGCATTGGTCAATGACCCTGCAGTGTTGCTGGCTGACGAGGCGACAGGTAACCTTGACACACGTACCTCCTTTGAAATGCTTGTTCTCTTTCAGGAACTCTATCGTCAAGGACATACCATTATCTTCGTTACCCACAACCCTGAGATTGCAGATTATTCAAGTAGAAATATTAACTTACGCGACGGAAAGATTCGCGAAGATACTGTCAATCACAACATCAAATCAGCAGCAGAGGCACTTGCAGCATTGCCAAAGCCTGTAGATGACTAAATCATAAACAAAATGAACATTCTCAACCTTTTTAAAGTCAGCATACGCGCTGTTGCCAACAATAAGATGCGTTCGTTCCTCTCCATGCTCGGTATCATCATCGGAGTGGCAGCCGTTATTATCATGATGTCTATCGGGCAAGGGTCAAAGGAGAGCATACGAGCTGAGCTATCTACCATGGGTACAAACCTGCTTACCATAAGGCCAGGAGCCGACATGCGCGGAGGAGTGCGACAAGACCCCTCCAGCATGCAGACATTGAAAATGGCAGACTATGAGCGCATTGTAGCTGAAAAGAAGTTTGTCACCAAGGTGTCACCGGAAGTCACTGCCAGCGGACAAGTCATCTTTGGAAACAACAATACCAATACTACAATATATGGCGAGAGTGCCGAATATCTCGACATAAAACTATGGAGTGTAGAAAAGGGAGACTGTTTTACCGAAGAAGATATCAGAAAGGCAGCCAAGGTGTGTATTGTTGGCACTACTATTGTTGACGAGTTGTTCGGTAATGCTGACCCTATAGGGAAAACCATACGTTTCAAAAGCATACCACTACGCATTGTTGGGGTTCTAAAGTCAAAAGGCTACAACTCGTGGGGTATGGACCAGGACAATGTCATCATAGCACCATATACCACTGTCATGAAGCGAATAGCTGCACAGACCTTTTTCTCAAGTATCAACTGCTCTGCCATAACTGAGGAGATGTCTGATGCTGCCATAGAAGAGCTAACACAAATACTTCGCAACAACCATAAGCTCAAGGACGACGCTGATGATGATTTTACCATACGTTCACAAGCCGAGATGATGGAAACCATGTCAACAACCATGGACACTGTGACCATTATTCTTGTGGTGGCAGCAGCATTCTCCCTTCTTGTTGCAGGTATAGGCATTATGAACATCATGCTCGTCAGCGTTACAGAACGTACAAAGGAAATAGGACTACGAATGGCTGTGGGTGCCACAGGTGCAGTCATCTCACTGCAATTTCTCATTGAGTCCGTACTCATCTCACTTACGGGAGGATTGCTTGGCATCTTTGTTGGCTGTTCTGCCAGTGCATTCCTTGTTCCACTATTCAATATGCCCAGTTCTGTTCCAGCATGGAGCATATACGTTTCCTTCTTTGTTTGTGTATGTATCGGTGTACTCTTCGGATATATTCCTGCTCAGAAGGCTGCCAACATGGATCCAATAGAAGCCATCAGACATGAATAAACAAATATACATCATCCTACACACTGCCGTATGGCTCATTCTTTTCCTCTCACCAATTACCTTCATGAGGGATGATGAAAGTATGAGCTTTACACGCATTCTTATGATCAGTGTTCAGCCAGCCGCTCTAATGATGATTTTTTACCTGAATTATTGCTGGCTCACTCCACACTATTTCGTCAAAGGGGAAAGACGACTATACTTTTTCACTAACATCGTACTCATTATTGTACTTGCCATAGCGGTACATTTCTGGCTCAACTATGCACATTCACTGTTCAATAATGACCACGGTAATCACGAGGAACCTACATTATACTTCCACCTCTCGTTTATCCTCAACAACACCATACAGCTCTTTATCTCCGCCGCCATTGCAACTACTATTCAGCTATCATTACGATGGCAACACAGTGAGTCTGCACGTATTGCCGCAGAAGCGGCAAAGACAGAAGCTGAGCTCAAGAACCTCAGATGGCAGATGAATCCTCACTTCATGCT
>Ga0247610_10003993_pt1 | contig 15920 bp, 8 predicted proteins | sample 174DNAGHGhighgp2_FD_193483 | JGI IMG/M metagenome (GOLD analysis project Ga0247610, IMG submission 193483) | Sheep rumen microbial communities from Palmerston North, Manawatu-Wanganui, New Zealand - 1742 DNA GHGhigh gp2 | ecosystem: Host-associated > Mammals > Digestive system > Stomach > Rumen ... | reverse complement strand
AACGAGTTTGCTGGGCGTTGCCAACTGCCAGGTTCCTACTTCGCCCATCACCTCGATGTCGCCCTTCAGGGCAGTGATGAAGCGGTAAGCAACACCGTCGTTATAGACGCGCCACTCAACCTTGTAATTGCCGCCAAAGGTAAGCGTCAGCAGAGTGTAGTTGTTCTCGACCTTGCTGAACTTGAGGGGATGGATAGGTGTAATGGTCTCGTTGACCTTCGTAACCTTGTTGCCCTTGAGGGAGGGCTTCTCTCCGAGGGTGCGATCACTGAGAGTCATGCCGATGAAGTTCTGCTTGAAGAGCAGCTCTCCATGACTTTCTACGTCATAATAGATACGGTCGGAAACGGTTACCGTTACTTTAGTCTGTCCGTCTGGACTCGTTGCGCTGACTTTCTTCTGCGCGTTTGCGGCAAAACTCGAAAGGAGCAGAACCGCAAGGAAAAGTGACTTCTTCATATTGTCAGTGTTAGTTTTTAGGATTCGTTTGAAGTTGCGTTTCGAAACATCTGCAGTAATGTTGCCAAACGTCGCCTTTGAAGTTGGCAAACTTCACGTTTGAAGTTTTGCTTTTTCACGTGTGAAGTTTGCCAACTAGGCGTGCTTAGTTTTTCGTAGCTTCCTTTTCAATCTCCAAAAGCTCAACGGTGAAGATGAGGCAGGAGAAAGGAGGAATCTTGCTCTGTTCCTTGTCTTTGTATGCCAGTTCCTGAGGTACATAAAGCATCCACTTGCTGCCTACAGGCATCATGCAAAGGGCTTCTGTCCATCCGGCAATAACCTGAGCGACGGGGAAGGTGACGGGTTTGTTCCTCTTGTACGAGCTGTCGAACTCAGTTCCGTCAATGAGGTGACCTTCGTAGTTGACCTTCACCTTGGCTTCCTTTGTGGGAATCTCGCCAGTGCCCTGAGTCAGGATCTTGTATTGCAGACCGCTTGGAGTGACCTTCACGCTGTCCTTCTTGGCATTAGCCTTGAGGAACTCTTCGCCTGCAATACGGTTTGCGCCATACTTCTTCTCCATGTTGACCCTATGGTAGTACTCCATCTGCTTCTTGACGAGCTTCTGAGTGCTATCCATCGAAACGGTGGCATTTTCGCCAGAGAAGCCGTCGCGGAAACCCTTCAGGAAGAGAGTCTTGTTCAGGATATCGGTGCTGTCATTCACCTGCTTGGAGGCACCTGGATAGACCTGCTGCTCTACTTGCTGACGAATCTCGATACCAGCCAGACGGGCCTTCTCCTTCTTGTCGGCTTCGGTGAGAGTCATTTGCTCAAAGCCCTTCAGGAAGTCGGCAACATAAGTTGTGTCAATACCCATTCGCTGAGCCAAGTAACCCTTCAACCCGTTGGAATTGGCACGACCAAAGAAGTAGCTGAAGGTGTCGACACTAACCGTATCGACCACCTCAACTGGTTGCTTGGATTTATTCTTCTTTGTGTTCTTCTTTGCAGCACTCATGCCCAAAGATATGCAGGCACAGAGTGCAAACAGGATAAATTTCTTCATTGTGCTTGCAGATTACTCGATGCCAAGAAGTTCGATCTTGAAGATGAGGCAAGAATAAGGCAGGATCTTGCCGGCTTCACGCTCTCCGTAAGCCTGTTCCTGAGGAATGTAAACCATCCAAGTAGAACCTACAGGCATGTTTGTCAGAGCCTTTGTCCAACCTGGGATAACCTGGTTGCAACGGAACTTAGCGGGTTCTTTGCGCTCGTAGCTGCTGTCGAAGATAGTGTCGTTGAGGAGCTTGCCTTCGTAGTTGACGCTAACTCTGTTGGTGTCAGCGGGGATAGCACCCTTACCTTCTGTGATGACTTCGTAGTAAACGCCGTCGCCCAGTTCCTTGATGCCTTCCTTCTTGGCAATGCTATCCATGTAGTTTTCGCACTCTTTCTTCCAGTCGCCATACTTTTCAGCCATCACTCTGGCCTTGACGGTCTGCATCATGGTCTGCATTGTCTGCTCTGCTTCGTCAACAGTCATCTTGCAGTCCTTGCCGTTAGCACCTGAGATGAAGCCGGCCAGAAGGTTCTGAAGGCTGACTGTGCGAGTGCTGTCTTCGCCGAAAATCTCGTAACTGAGACCGGGAATCCACTGTTGAGCGATCTGCTGACCCATTTGAATACCAGCATAGTAGGCAGCCTTCTTCTTGTTGTCGCCAGCGTTTGCACCTTCTTTCAGGCCCTTGAAGAACTCGTCCATATAGGTTGTGTCGACATTCATGCGCTGAGTCATGTACTCTTTCAGGCCACGAGTCTGTGCCACACCAACTGCATAAGTCAGTGTATCAACGTCGTCCTTCAGGTTAGCTTTGGGAGCGCCATTACCGCAGCTCCACAGAATAGCAGCCAAAGCAACGGCTGCCAGAATTGAAAATTTCTTCATTTTAGTTGTGTTTATAAGTTAATGAGTTTGTGATTTACAATACTTTTATAAGTTCTACGTCGAAGATGAGTGTGCTGAAAGGCGGTATGCTTGCGCCAGCACCTTGTTCTCCGTAAGCCAACAGGTAGGGGATGGTGAAGCGGAACTTTGCACCTTCCTTCATCAGTTGAACGCCTTCGGTCCAGCCTGTAATGACCTGATTCAGTCCGAAGTCGGCAGGTTCGCCACGTTTGTAGCTGCTGTCGAAAACAGTTCCGTCGAGCAAACGTCCCTCGTAATGACAGCGAACCGTATCGGTAGCCTTAGGGCTCTTGCCCGTTCCTTCCTGCAAAACCTCATATTGCAGGCCGCTCTTCGTGACGGTCACGCCTTCCTTCTTGGCATTCGCATCGAGGTAGGCCTTGCCTTCAGCAATGTGTGCCTGAGCCTCTTCTTTCTGTTTCTTCGTGAAATACTCTTGCAGCATGATCTGTGCTTCGCGGTTTGAGAAGGCGGTTTCCTTGCCTTCCATCACATCGCTGATGCTCTTCGCGAAGTCCTCAATGCTGAAGTTCTCTATGTTCATGCTTTTTATCTGTTGCCCTATTCCAAGCCCCAAAGCATAACTTATTTTGTCCATATATAAAACGTTTTTATTTAAAATGCGCAGCAAAATTATAACATTTTCTCCACTCTTTAAGCATTCGCTTCGTTTTTTTTGCTATATTTGCATATCTTTAACGTAAAATGGTGGAAAATATGAGAGTAGTAGTCTTGACAGGAGCCGGCATGAGTGCAGAAAGCGGCATCAGCACATTTCGCGATAACGGCGGATTGTGGGATCAATATAACGTGGAAGATGTCGCCACTCCAGAAGGTTGGGCACGCAATCCGGAACTTGTAACAGAGTTTTATAATGTGCGTCGCAAGCAATTGCTCGACGTGAAACCTTGCCTCGGACATGAACTCGTGGCAAAACTTGAAGATAAGCATGCAGTAACCGTCGTGACGCAAAATGTGGATGATTTGCATGAACGGGCAGGCAGCAGTTATGTCATACATCTTCATGGCGAACTGGTGAAGGTGACGAGCAGTCGGTCGCCTAATGACCCTCGCTATATCAAGACGCTCGACCCGGAACATTATGAAGTGAAAATGGGCGACCTTGCTGACGACGGAAGCCAGCTTCGTCCTTTCATCGTCTGGTTTGGCGAAGCTGTTCCTGAAATAGATAAAGCTGTCGAGGAATGTGCGAAAGCCGATCTGCTCATAGTCATCGGTACCAGCCTGAACGTTTATCCCGCTGCAGGACTGACTCGTTGCGTTCCTCCAGGCACACCCATTTATCTCATCGATCCCAAACCTGTCGCATGGAATAGTGATGAGGAAGTGCATCACATCATGAAGGGTGCGAGCGAAGGTATGCAGGAATTGATGGCAACTTTGAATCTTTAATCTAAACTCGAAAATCTCAACCTTACGAAATATCATGCCAAACGAACTTAGAATACGCTGCCGCAACAATGGAAAGAGAATAAGTCTTCCCTTCGGCAGCAATCTCTATGATGCCTTTGCATTAGCGGACTTCCACATGGATTACGGTCCTGTAGCGGCTCGCGTCAACAATAAAGTGCAGGGCATGAACTACCGCTTCTATAATAATAAAGATGTGGAGTTCCTGTCGCTCTCTTCCCCAAGTGGAATGCGAACCTATACACGAACGCTCTTCTTCATCCTTGCAAAGGCCGTTGAGGACACCTATCCTGGCGCACAACTGCTTATCGGCGGTTCAGTTTGTCGTGGCTATTATTGCCAGCTTCGCATGGAACGTCCTGTCGAGGATGAGGATATCCTTCGCATCAAGCGTCGCATGCAGGAGATAATCGATGCCGATATGCCCATCCATCGCATTCAATGCCCTATAGAAGAGGCAATCGAGATGTTCGAGAAGCGAGGCATGAAGAGCAAGGTTCAGTTGTTGGAAAGCCAGGATGACCTCTATACATATTATTACAAGTTGGGCGATACCGTCGATTATTTCTACAGTTGTCTGCTTACTCGAACCAGTCAGATCCATTTGTTCGACCTCATCAAGTTCTATGATGGCATGCTTCTTCGTGCTCCATCGCAGAAGGACCCATCTCAGTTGGAAGAGATAATGGAGCAGAGCAAGCAGATGCTCGACGTGATTATCGAGCATCACAGATGGCAGGAAATACTTGGCGTCAGAACAGTTGGCGAACTCAATTATGCCATCAAGGAGGGCTATGCTTCGGACATTATCAACGTCAGCGAGGCTTTGCAGTCGAAGAAACTTAGCGATATTGCCGACGAGATAGCGGAGAGAGGTGCCCGTATTGTCCTGCTTGCCGGCCCTAGCAGTAGCGGAAAGACAACGACGGCAAAACGGTTGGCTATCCTTGTGATGGCTTGCGGCTTGCGTCCTCATACAATCAGCACAGACGACTATTTCGTCAATCGCGTCGATACGCCAAAAGATGCAAACGGAGAATACGATTTTGAATGTATCGGAGCAGTAGATACGACGTTCTTCAACAAGCAGATGAATGAGTTGTTGAACGGCGAAGAGGTGGAGCTTCCGCGTTATGACTTTCCTTCCGGAAAACGAGTTTTCGAGGGACGCAAGTTGAAAATCGGTCCTGAAGATGTCATTATCCTTGAAGGCAATCACGCTCTCAACCCGATTCTGACGCAACAGATACCTGAAGAAAAGAAGTTCCGTATCTATGTCTCTACCCTCACAACCATTCAGCTCGACGACCACAACCACATTCCTACTGCCGACATCCGCTTGCTTCGCCGCATTCTTCGCGACTATAAACATCGCGGTTATTCTGCAGTAGAGACCATCAAACGTGCTCCAAGCGTCAGTTCTGGCGAGGAGAAATGGATATTCCCCTTCCAGAAACTTGCTGATGCGACGTTCAACAGTGCCCTTCTTTACGAGTTAGGCGTGATTCGCGAACAGGTTGTGCCCATCTTGGAACAGGTTCCGGAAAGGGCTGTCGAGTATGCCGAGGCATCTCGTTTGCGTAAATTTATGGCATATTTCCGAGGCATTCCTGGCGATCAGGTTCCTCCTTCAAGTCTGCTTCGAGAGTTTGCAGGAGGAAGTTCGTTCAGGTACTAACAGCCCAAGAAAAGTCACAATTCGTAATCTATAAAACCAAAAACTAAAATGAAAAACGTGAAAACAGACCGATTAATGTCGATAGATGCCCTTCGAGGCTTCGATATGTTGTTTATAATGGGTGGCGCAGCCCTTCTTATCGCCCTTGCCGAATGGTTTCCCTGCCCGTTTACTCAGGCGATAGCCGAGCAGATGGATCACGTTGAATGGCACGGACTTCGCCATCACGACACCATCTTCCCGCTATTCCTCTTTATCGCAGGTATTTCTTTCCCGTTTTCTTTGGCAAAACAACGCCAGAATGGCCGCTCTGAATGGGCAATCCATAGGAAAGTCATCGTTCGTGGCCTGATGCTTGTTTTCTTGGGAGTTGTCTATAATGGACTGCTCGACTTCGACTTCGAGAATCTTCGTTATGCCAGCGTTCTAGGTCGAATCGGTTTGGCTTGGATGTTTGCAGCACTCATTTTCATACATACCGGTTGGAAGACCAGAGTGGGAATCACGGCTGTTCTGCTCGTCGGATATTGGCTTGTAGCTGGTTTCATCCCAGCTCCAGACGGGAATGGTGAGGACATTTTCAGCGCTCAAGGCTCTTTTGTGGGCTATGTGGACCGTATTCTCCTGCCAGGCAGAATCTATTACGGGAACATCGATCCGGAAGGCATTCTGAGTGTTATTCCCGCTATCGGAACGGCGCTTTTGGGCATGTTTACAGGCGAATTGGTGAAGTCGAAACGAAATGGTCTGACTCCTGGCAAAAAGGTATTGTGGATGATACTTGCAGGCATTGTTTTGCTGGCAATAGGTTTGCTCTGGAACGAAGTGTTCCCCATCAACAAGAAGATGTGGACGAGCTCGTTCGTGATGGTTGTGGGAGCCTATTCTGTGCTGATGTTTGCTCTCTTCTATCTTATTATAGATGTGCTTGAATGGCGAAGGTGGACTCTCTTCTTCACAGTAATCGGCATGAACTCCATCACCATCTATCTTGCTCAAAGGTTTATCCGCTTCTCCTATACCTCGGAAAAACTCTTTGGCGGACTGGTGAAATTGATGCCCGAAAATTCTCAAGCCTTCTTCACTCAAGTGGCTTATATCGCAGTTTGCTGGTTGTTCCTCTATGTTCTTTACCGCAAACGTATCTTCCTGAAAGTGTGATTGTTGTAGATGCAGAACGTGACACCTAAAAATATCGCCAGTGAAGTTTCCCAACGACTGCAGTGAAGTTTGCCATTTTCACACGTGAACTTTGCAAACTTCACACGTGACGTTTGCAAACGAGGCACGCCTAGTTTTATTTTTTATCTTGCGAGCGAAATTCAAAAGGAAAGCCCCGTCGTCTGATTCAGAACGGCGGGGCTTCCTATTTTGAGTTTGCAGATCAATTCTGCGGTGAGTTTACTTCTTCACAATTTTCTTCACCGATCCGTCAGCAAAGCGGATAATGTTGATGCCACGTTTCAGTCCATTCAGTTTCTGACCGTCCAAAGAATAGATGCCTACTATCTTGTTCAGGCCCGAAGCTCCTGTCTTCTCGATAGCGTCGGGATTGGCCGGTTTGAAGCCCTTCTTGGCAATACCGAGGATGGTGGGTATCTTGCCCGATGTCATGGAAGTGAATGTGATGCCTTTAGTCCGTTTGCTCTTGTCTGCGGAAAGCGTGTATTCGAAGATGCGGAAATTGGTGCGCCCGTCAAACTGGTCGGCGCTGTAACCGTTGCCGCTGCCACGCTTGATGCGGTCAAGACCGTAGATGGCTTCGCCCTGACCAGAGCTGCCGCTATACCAGTCGTCTACCGAGAACTGCTGCGCAGGCTCCGAAGTGCCGTCTTCATAGTTGACCGCAGCTTTTAGGGTAGATTTTCCTTCAGCCGAAATGACGATGAAGTAGAGTTCTTCACAGTTGGCGGGATTCGTGAACTCAAGCATCTTTGCGGTGTTGGCAGTCTTGAGTACCAAAGCATTCTTTGCAGCAGGATCGATGGTGTACTCGATGCCGCTGTTCGTGGTCAGCTTTCCGTTCACAATCGGCAGCGAACCAGCTTGTCTGACATCCGGAGTGAAAAGGCACCAGCCTTGATTGTCAAGGGTTGCATCCGTGTAGTTCGTCACAGGAGTGCCTTCCGCAAGGACATCGTCAGCCCAGTTCGAGATATCCACAGCTCCGCTTAGAGCGATAGCCTCCTCGAATTGCTCGTACGCCTCAACTTCTGCCATAGAGGGATAGAAGTAAGCGTTGAGGGTCGATACGATGGCGAGGTACTTCGTGTTCTTGTATTCCGGCAAGATGTACGACAACTTGGAAACGCCGTCCAGATCTGTGAAAGTCTTGATGCTCTGCATCGATGAGAGGTCGTTACCCACGCAGATTTCTACGGTCTTGGTTACCGTTCCTTCATTTCCGTTGTCGTTTTCGCCGAAGTTATTGTCGGGCAGATAGATGATCACCTTGGCGATGTTCCATCCCTCAGCAGTCGGTGCCTCGAAGATAGCCCAAAGGTCGCGCTTATGAGTGGAGAAGTCTTCAATCTCCAAAAGACCTTCTGCAGCTTTGTCTCCATCGGTAAGAGTGCTGATATTGTACTCGTTGTAGGCTGCCTCATAAGAGTAGTCGGCCTGGAAATGGCGCACTTTAGCCGTCTTCCCGGCAAGGATGTTGGGCTGGGTATCAGAGTCGATTGTCAAGGAAAGCGTGCGTTCCTGATAAGCGCCACCATTGTTGATGGTAATGGTGATGTCGTCGTTACCGAAAGCGAGACCAGCATAAATGGGAACCGTGAAAGTCTGTTCCTTCACATTCTCCGTAATCTCTCCGATGGTGGCATTACCTGTAGCGGACTTTGCAGTGCAGACAAAGTAATCCTCTCGCTTGTCGCCACCCAAATCATAATGGACTTTGATGTTCTTACTTTCGCCGGCAAAGAGTTTCGTTTCCTTAGGTTCGATAGTCATCGTCAGGTTGTTGTCCTCCTTACCATACACTTCAAATTCCCAGATGCGAAGTGTTCCGTTCACATGTGGACGCAGTCGGACATAGCGTGCTTTCACGGGAGCAATGTAGTCGCTCTTGATTGAAATCTTCTCGTTGCCAGGTGTGTGGTTGTCAACAACAGTTTGCCAATTGATGCCGTCTTGTGACAACTCAATAGTGTAAGTGTCGATTTGGTCAACACCAGACTCTGGACCGGCATTGCCGTCGTAAATGACGAATCCGTAAATGCGATAAGCACCTTCCGCATCAAACACGACTTCATTGTCGGGAGATATGTTGCACCACTTGGAAGAGGTCGCCGAGGGGTTGGTCACGCCATCGATAATCTTGTTGGGCACCTCAGTGGAATTGGTCGAACCGCTGAAGCTGACCACCGTCTTTCCCCTGATAATATTGTAAACGGAGTTTTGTGCGGCAGCGTCGGCAAAGACGTCGAAAGCTTCTGCAGAGTACTCTGTCGTGCCAACTTCATTGGTGGCGGCAACTGTGAGTGTTATCTTACCTTCTGTATTCGACTTGACCACAACAGACTGTTCTGTCAGACCTCCTGAAACGAGGCTCACACCTTCGGGAAGCGTCCAAAGATAGCTTGTCGGATGACCTGTACAATTGGCTGTTACAGTAACTGCTTCGCCAACCAAAACGTAACTCTTTGGAGCGACGGAATAAGTTACTTTTGGAGCTGTGGGAGCAGGATAATTCACTTGAAGTTCGTTTGCAGGTTGCTCCACACCGTCTTTCATGACGGGCACTACAAGTACGGAAACATAGCTGTCAGAACCATTTCTTTCAAAACTAGGAATGTAGAAACCTTCGTCGCGAGTCTGTCCGACGAGTTTCTTTGTGCCGTCCATCGTTTGCGTATAGATGTCGAAATGGTCGAAATCGTTCGTCCAATTGTATTTCCAAGTGACACGTATATCACCCCTCTCTTCGCCCAAAACGCTTGTAGTAGACAAGTCTGTTACTTCCACAGGGGCTGGCGAATAGTTTGCGGGCAAGACTGCGACCTGACCGATATTGAGTGAATAGTTTGACAAAGCAGCAGCGGCTTTGATGCTGAAGCCAAGCATGTAAATCGTCTTTCCGTTGAGAGAGGAGAGATCGAAGTCGCAGATAGTCCATCCGTTAACTGTTGTCGTTTCGCCTGATAGTGTTACATCTGGTTCAACTGAACTCTCGGTGGAGAGCTTTGCTTGCATTGTTAAGCGCCTAGACGATTTGTAGACAACACGGAAGGTGCCGCCATTTGTCACGGGAATCTGCGTCTTATATAAACGGACTAAATGGCTGCCCGATGACAATGTGCCTGCAATCTTGAAGCTTGAACCTACATTCCATGCATCATCCCAATCGATTGAGACCGAAAGTCCGTTACTCTTTTCAATCCACCAACGCCAAGTCGGCAACACACTTTGCATGCCAGAGTGGTACCAATCCATCGTACCCCTAATCTCACCATTTACGAAACGATGCTTGCCATTGCCTACAGCCATATCGCTGACGAACGGCATAGATGTAATTGCAGAACGTTCCAAGATTCGACTTGACACGCCAGGGAAACCGCTTGAGGGAATTACTGTCGGGTCGGAATTGGTATTTACCCACATATCCTCCTCATTGTCGAATACGGTCTTTGCGATGGGATAAGCAGTTTCGCCGTGACAATCGCTTGCAGACTTGAAGGCTCTCTTTGCAGGATCTTCCCATATCTTTGTTTCAGGGCAGAAGAGGTCGAGCGAACCTACATGACCTGTAGTGGGCATGGCGCTGTTCAGAGCCGAAGTCCAACCCATGTGACCGGCTTGTGCCAATTCGATACCTGCATAAATCTTCGAGAAAGTCTGTGCTTCGGTACAGCCGAGTTGTGCAGCATAGCTGCGGTAGTCTTTCACGGCGCCGTACTCCACGAACTGCGATGTGTTGATGTGCGTCTTGAGGATGCCGGTGTTGGGTGTGCGTGAGGCATTGTACCATTGCAGCTCCATTTGGGTGTTAGGATCATCAGCCATTGCTGCAGCGTAGAACTCGCGGAAGAAGGCTTCCCACTCACTTTGTGAACCACCACCAGTTTCTTCGTTGATGAACCATCCGTCGAAACCATAGTATTTAGCCATTTCATAGAGTTTGATAGCCATTGGATAGTGGCCGCCTTCCTGAGCCAACATCTCGCGAACCCAGACTTGCGTGCCACCGAAAGCTGCAGGTGGGAAGAAGATGTTACCTAATGATTTAACACCGCTTTGGTGGGCCGCATCAGTAGAGCCTGCTGGCGGGATGTTGATTATGCCTTCCGAAGCTGCACCAGCCCAATAGACCAACTTGTCCATGTACTGCCAATAAGTAGGCTGATAACCAAGGAAGTTACCCAACTCACCTTGCGACGGACAAAGTGAACAAGTGGGATACAGAATTGTAGAGTTGCATATCTGTCCGTCATAGAATTGTGTAGAGTTGGCTTTCATCAAGGTTGGTTCCTTGAAGCGCGTTTGTAAAGGCACCTTTGAAACATTGAACGCATCATCGGGATTAGATCCTGGAGTCCAATTCTTGATGTCTTGAGGATGGCAGCATACATTGAAGGGTTGCTGAGCGAAGCTTGTCGTTGAGGCTGCCAGCAAGATGACTGCCGTGAGAGAAAGATGTTTTAAATTCATAATGAGTGTATTTAGAATTATATTTATCTGAAGTTGTTGTAGGTCTTTCTGTTGCCGTTGTCGTCCATCGTATCGTCGACGTCCCACCAAAGTCGCGTGCTCTGCCGGTTCTTTTCCTGCAGTTCAGCATTGTTCTGATAGTATTGATTCTGACTTTCACTATTGGGGTAGAGGATTCGCTTGATGAGGTGATGGTCGAGAACTGGGTCGCCAGATGTGTTGGTAACGGTTCCTGTTTCAATGTCGTACATGCCTTCGAGGGCAGGATAGTCTGTGCGTCGGAAGTCGGCCCAGCCTTCGTTGCCGTTCGGGAAGACTGCCATCCACTTGTGGGTGATGAGTGCTTCGAGGATGCGTTCGTTGTCTCCGCTTTGGAAAGTTCCATCGTTGAACGCCACGACGCCGTCAATATACGATTGTGCCTCGGCAGCATCCACCTGATAATGATCCATTGAAGCCTTTATGCCGGCACGAACATAATCTTCTACAGACAATGTCAAACCTTCTCCGCTCCAGCCTCGAAGAACTGCTTCAGCCTTAAGGAAAAGACTTTCTGCATAGCCGAGCCATACGTGAGGACGGCAGTAATTGAAGTAGAAGTCGGGATTCAAATCCTTCGATGCAGGTTTGGGCTGAGTCTTTGTCAGGCTATAATTAAGCACGGACATTGAGAGGAGATCGTCCTGAGCATTGCGGTGGCAGCCCGCATAATCCTCGCGAAGTGACTCCTCGCCTGCTGCAAGGGTTTCGGAAGTCATGTGTGCCCTGTACCAGCATTTCAGGCAACGCGGGTCGATAACCTTCGTGGTGCTACCTGTACGACCTGTCTTGATGGTGTACTCGGCACCACCCGTCGAGAGGTTCCTGTAGAACTGTTCCATATCCCACGACAGGACGAACTCGCCACCATAGGCAACCGAGCACATCGCCATACCGTTCTCGTCTCCTCCAGCATCTTCACCGCCTATGCTGACGGGAGCATATTTGGGAACAGTTTGCATGTTGTCTTCGTTCGATTCGAGCAGGCCGTACTGGTTGTTGAGGGCAGCCTCACCTTCCTTCTTGGCACGTTCCGGATCGACATTGGAAATGCGAAGTGCCATACGTAAACGCAGGGTATTGGCGAAGCGAAGCCATTTCAAGTCGTCGCCAAAGTAGCAGATGTCGTCGTCGGTAAGGTTGTACTGACTGTCATCATTAGGTTTGATGGAGTCGACAGCCTGCTCGAGCATGCGAAACATACAGTCGTACACCTCTTCTTGTGTGTTGTATGCCACGTTGTTCTGCTCGGGTATCTTGGCTTGCACATATTCCTTGCAAGGCATGTCGCCATAAGTGTCTGTGTGAGCCAACAAGACGAATGCCATGTAAATACGTGTCTTGTAGAACATGTTCTTGTAGCGATCCGGGGTATCGTTGAACTTGAGGGCACGCAGGATGTTGCGGTATTCCGTGCAACGTTGGTTGTAGAAGTCTTCCCATCGATATGCCGACCAACCATCTGTATAACCGTATCTGGGCGAACCATTCATGTGTTTCGGCTGATTGTAGGCTCCGTAACCTGAATAGATGTCGTGGGTGAGGTTGGTTGCACGCTGGTATTGTGAGTAATAACTCTGATAGAGGAAAGACCGGAAGTCGTTGGGTACGGCACTGATGTGCTCTTTCCAATAGGCAGAGTCTTCTGCTGTGACGGCATAGTTGAGGTTGATGTCGGCGTATTTTGTGTCGTCATCCACATTGATGACCTCGCCATTTGCAGTTCCCCCATTGCCTTCTATCTCATAAGGATTATGGCTCATCTCGGTGAGATCGTAGCAAGAAGAGAGGAGGAAGATAGCCGAAGAGAGGAGGCTGAGGCTTACCTTATTATATATATAGCGTTTCATAATGTCAGAATCCTAAGTTAAGAGTGAGACCATATGTTCGTGCGTAAGGAACGGCAAGGAAGTCGAGTGCTTGCGAGAACATGCTTGTGTCGTAACCGCCTTCGGGATTGCCCGGGGCGTTCTTCATGAGGAAGCAGAGATTGCGGGCAACGAAGGAGAGTCGGAGGGAAGTGAGTGGCGCCTTTTGGAACAGCTTTTTCGGGAAGTCGTAACCGATGGAAAGTTCCTTCAACTTGATGAAAGAAGCATCATGAACGAACTCTTCGGCATAGCCTTGCTCTGATGAATAGAGTCCGATTGTCTGGTAATAGCGTTGAGCATTGGGGAAGTCGCGGTCGAGCGTACGCTCTGACGTTCCCACCATTGTTGCCATACCTTCAGAAACGCTGACAATGTCGCCGCCGATCTTGGCGTCTATCAAGCCTGAAAGGATAATGCCGCGATAGTTGAAGGTGGGCATCAGGGACATTAACAACTTAGGCTGAATGTTGCCGATTGGATGGTCGAGAAGCCATTGTTCCTGATTGCCGCCACCCGTTTCGGGCTGCGGAAGTCCGTTTGCATCGAGTATGACTTTGCCTGCTTCGTCGCGTTTCATGAGTTTGTTTGCATAGATGTCGCCAAGTTTTCCGCCTGTTACGGCACCGACTTTGACAGGCATGTGCGAGTCGCCGGCAAAGTAGATGCGGTTCACGCCGTCAGCCAATTCGTCGACTGTGCTGACGTTGTGAGCGAGGTTCAGGTTGAGGTCGAAGGTGAAATCCTTTGTCTTGACGGGTGTCGTATAGAGTGTGAACTCGATACCTTTATTGTTGATCTTACCCGCATTCACCCATTGCTGGCTCCACGGAGAAGAGGCATCGACCAGCATTGCCTGGTTCTTCGTGCTATTATAATAATATGTGAAGTCGAAGCCGAGACGGTTCTGCAGGAATTTCATGTCGAGACCGATCTCGTAGGAGGTCTTGATCTCGGGCTTCAGGTTGTTGTTCATCTTGATGGTTTGCACGGCAGACTGGCGAACACCATTCGAGAAACTGTACAACTGAGTGTTGTAGAGGTTGTAAGGTTCCGGGTCTTTACCGACCTGGGCCCAAGAGAGGCGGAGCTTCGAGAAAGTCACCCATTTGGGGAGCGGCTTGTCGATTGAGTTCATGAAATCGGAGAAGATGTAGCTCAACGAAGCCGAAGGATAAAAGAACGAGCGGTTGTTGGAGGGAAGGGTGGACGACCAATCGTTTCGAGCGGTCAGGTCGAGCGAGAGATATTCCCTGAAAGCGACTTGAGCGGAAGCAAAGACGGAGTACATCGCTCTGTCGCTTCCGGCGTCTTTTGCGCTGTTGAGCTTCTCGGCGGTATTGAAGAGCCAATTGTCTTTGATGAGCATATTCTGCACGGAAGCTCCGAGAAGTTCGTACTTCTGATACATGATGTTGCCTCCCAAAGTGTAGCCGAATCGCCAATCATCGTTGAGGGTGTAGTCGCCGAGGAACATTGCGGAGATGTTATGCTCGAAGTGATTCGTCTCGCCTCGGTACATTCCGTCTTCGGTCAGCTTCGATTGCCAAGTGTCGTCGCCAGTAGTGATGGCCTGGTCTGCAAGGCTGAGATTGGTTTCCTGAATGCGTGTGCGATAATAGTCGAAAGCGTACTTTGCCTGGAATTTCAGCCAAGGCTTTATGTCGAGATTGCCTGCGAAGTATCCGAAAGCACGGAGTCGCTCGTCGCTATTCTGCATTTGATGGCGAATGTAGTATGGGTTGCTGTAGTGCTGGTCTGGTCCGAACCAGTTCTGATGAGGCCTGAGTGGGGTGCTGTATTGTGCCAGATCACAAAGTCGGACGTTTGCAGGGACGAGGAGCAACTGCCCGACTTCGCCCCAAAGTCCTGTTTGAGGACGGTTGTCGGCTTTTGTTCTGGAGAGGGAGATCTTGCCGTCAACGGAAAGCCATTTGTTTATCTGCTGTCCTGCATTGAGGTCGATTGTCATTTTATTCAGGCGTTCATCCTTGAACATGCCTCGATTGTCGTTGTATCCGAAAGAGAGTCGGAAGTGGGACGAATCGGTCTGTTTGCCCAAAGCTACAGAGTGGAAGTGCGAGAAGCCTGTCTTGAAGTAGTCGGTCAGCTTGTTCCCGTAGGCTTTGTAGGGAATCCGGGTGCCGTTCCAGGTGTAATCCATTTCCCCGTCGAGCAGGGGGCCGAAGGAGTTTTCGCCAGTCATGCGAACGATTTCTCCGTCGTCGTTATAGATGTACTGCTTTTCGCCGTTGCTGCCTTGGCCGTATTTATTCTGCAACTTGATGGTTTCCGCAGCTTGGCTCCAAGTGAAGGTTCCGGAATAGCTGATGCCCCAGCCGTCCTTCTTCGCACCCTTCTTCGTGGTGACGAGAATGACGCCATTACCGGCTCGGGCTCCGTAGAGGGCTGCTGCATTAGGGCCTTTCAGGACGGATATCGATTCGATGTCTTCGGGATTGAGGTCGAAGACGGTTCCGCCTCTGTCGTATCCGCCGTAAGCAGTCACGTCGCTCGTCTGGTTGTCGGAGAAGGGAACGCCGTCTACGATCCAGAGCGGCTGGTTGTTGTCCGTGAGAGAGGAGTTGCCGCGAATGGTTATCTTGGTCGAGCCGCCCAGTCCTGTCGGAGCCGTATTCATCTCAACGCCGGCGATTTTGCCTGAAAGGGCTGAGGTCACGGAAGGGTCTCCCGTCAGGTTCAGCTGCTCGCTCTTGAGGTCCTGGACTGCATAGCCGAGCATCTTCTTCTCACGCTTGATGCCGAGAGCCGTTACAATCACCTCTTCGAGTTGTGCCGAGTCTTCCGACATTTCCACATTGACCATTGGCCACCCGCCATC
>Ga0247610_10003992_pt1 | contig 15924 bp, 12 predicted proteins | sample 174DNAGHGhighgp2_FD_193483 | JGI IMG/M metagenome (GOLD analysis project Ga0247610, IMG submission 193483) | Sheep rumen microbial communities from Palmerston North, Manawatu-Wanganui, New Zealand - 1742 DNA GHGhigh gp2 | ecosystem: Host-associated > Mammals > Digestive system > Stomach > Rumen... | reverse complement strand
GACAGGTGTGTCGATGGCGTAGGCTTTCACCTCGATGCCGTCGAGTGGGGTGATGTTGAGTATCACTGTCCAGGGTTTTACCTCCGTGGGTGGTTCTTCCTGTAGGGGTATGGTATAGGTGCCGTCCTCCTGTCGTTCCAGCAGCAGGTCGTCTTTGCAGAATACGAAGTAATATTTTTTCATTCTCTCATCTATTCATCAAAAAACTTCGTTCTCTCGTCTTCTCGTCAAAAAAACTCGTTCATTCGTCAAAAATCAGTTTGCGGTCGCGTTCAGCAGCAGGCTTTGTCCACTCTTCAGGCACAAAACGCCAGTTGTGGTTAGGCTGCGGGTTAACGTTGTCCATACGTTCTATCTCTTCCATCAGATAGTGGCGCAGGTCGAGGGGCGACTGATAGATGATGCGCTTGTCCAGTTCCTCCTTGGCGATGCCGGCTCCTTTCGTCAGCAGTTCGCCACCACCGTTGCCACGATAGCTGTTCATTACCACACGGTAGGTCTTCTTCTCATCGAAAGGCTCTCCATTGCTCATGCGCAGTATGCGTACCTTCTTACCGTTGGGTTTGGTGACGTCCACCTCGTAGTCGATGCCTGCTGCCGAGTCGAAGTTGAATGTGAAGTTCTGGAAGCCCATGCGCTGCTGGTCGCCCTGGTTGCGAGGAGAAAGCAGCAGCAGGTGGTCGTTGGGACTGCTCATCGTGTTCACCCAACGATCGTAGCTCTCTTCCAGATGCTTACGTACCTCCTCTCCAGTCAAGTTGAGCACATACAGCTGGTTTTCGTAGCGATAGAGTTTGAACATATCGCCCACGGTGATGTCGCCAGCCTTGATTTGTGTGTCGAACGACAGGGGTGCGTTCATCGATATGTCAGCTCCTGATATCTTCAGCTGCATGTTGTGGATGAAGTCGGTAAACGACGAGTTGCCGAAATAACTGTCGCGTGTGCGTGCTGTGGTCTCAAAATGTCCGATACGCCGTTCCACATAGGCCTTGACGCGATCCACCAGTGGTTGGAAGTGTGCCATCATCGCCTCGTCGATAGGTTCGTTGCGCACGCTGACGATGTCGCCCTTGATCTCTTTCTTCACCAGTCGTCCACGCTCGTAGGTCATCTCTATCTGTGCGTCGGCCACGTTTGCTGCAAAGCACGAGGGGTCCAGCATTAGTACCTGTTTCCCTTCGCTGTTGTTCACCCATCCGTTGTACTGCCGATGGTCATGTCCGAAGAAGATGATGTCAAAGCCAGGCACCTCGCGTGCCACCCGTTCCGATGCATCCTCCTCGATGCCGTCGTCAGTCGTGATGCCTCCTTCACGTCCGCTGTGGAAGAGTCCCAGAATGAGGTCGGCATGTTCCACCTCTTTAATATATTTCACCCATTGGCGTGCCGACTTGACCATCTCCTCAAATGCCAGTCCTTTCCACAGACTCTCGTTCAGCCACGAGGGGATGGTGGGCGTGAGCAGGCCCAGTACGGCAATCTTCACGCCGTCGCGCACGATGATGGTGTAGGGGAGCACGTAGGGACGTCCTGTCTTGGTGTCAATGATGTTAGCACCCAGCATCGGACACTTCACATCCTGAATCCATTTGTCATAGACGGCATGTCCTGTTTCCACATCGTGGTTGCCGAAGGTCTCTGCGTCGTAGTTCATGTAGTTGACCACCTGTGCCGCAATGTTGGGTTCGTCGCTGGCCACGTAGTTCGACCAGTAGCTTAGCGGTTGTCCCTGCAGAATGTCGCCGTTGTCTATCAGTACGAGGTTGTCGCCATACGTCTCGCGTACCTTCTTTATATATGTGTTGGCTCTGGCGAGCGAACCCTGTACGGGTTTCCCCTCGCTGAAGTCGTAGGGGAAGAAGTATCCGTGCACGTCGCTGGTTTCAATCACTCGTAGCTTGATGGTCTTTGTCTGTCCCATTGCTGTGGCTGTTGTCATACATAGTGCTGCTATGCCAATTGCTATAATTTTATTCATGGTGTTTCGGTTTTGCTCGCAAAGTTACAAAATATTCCTCAATAACAAGCCATTTTCCACTTTTTTTGAAAAAAAACATTGAAAAGTTTTGGCAGTTCGGAAAAAAGTAGTACCTTTGCATCCGCAATCGAGAGAGATGCTGGATAAAGCGGAATTTTCGTGCCAGTGAGCGCAGCAAGTTTACTTGATGCCGAGCGCCGCCGAAAATGCCGATTGTTCGAAGAACAAGCGGAAATAGCTCAGTTGGTAGAGCACAACCTTGCCAAGGTTGGGGTCGCGGGTCCGAGTCCCGTTTTCCGCTCACAGATTGAACAAAAGAGAGATTAGGGAAGGCCTTAATCGTAAATGCCCAGGTGGCGGAATTGGTAGACGCGCACGTTTCAGGTGCGTGTGCCGCGAGGCGTGCAGGTTCGAGTCCTGTTCTGGGCACTCTTTTTTTCAATATGTAAGAAATTGTTGGAGAGGTGGCGGAATTGGTAGACGCGCTACTTTGAGGGGGTAGTGTCAATTGCGACGTGGGAGTTCGAGTCTCCTCCTCTTCACCATTTTTTCCTTCAGTATAGGCGGAAATAGCTCAGTTGGTAGAGCACAACCTTGCCAAGGTTGGGGTCGCGGGTCCGAGTCCCGTTTTCCGCTCTTTTTTCGATTTTTTTTGGAAAACAACCATTCACAATGAATCTATACTTAAGATATTTTGATCGTGAGACGCTCGTTCAGAGTGTTGACGAAGCTATTGATTTTCTTAACAGTATTGGCGAATTTGATATGGACCCCGAATTGGAGGCCGATATCCGTGCCTATGCTGCCAGCGATGTTTATTTTCCCAAGCGTTACAAGATACGTCCCCGTGTTTATTTCATCATCATCAAGACCGAAGCTGCCACGATGCAGGACTTCAAGGAGAAGCGCAACGTGCGCAAGGCTGATGCTCCCTTGAAAGAAAAGGGTGCCTCGCCCCTCCTGATGAAGCTCAACGAGGAGCGCGAGGGCTGGTACGAGGGTGTGCTCGACTTCAAGCGCGTCCAGATGGTACCAGGCACAGGTAAGTTCCAGTATCGCGACACGCGTTTTGTGGCTCAGGTGAAGGCCTATTCAGGTTTGGACTGTTACAACCGCATCATCGACCACCTGCGCGAGCGTGTTGACGAACGCAGCCAGTTCCCCTCTGTCAAGGGCAAGAATTTCCATTTCCACTATCTTGGAAAGGCAAAGCCCGTTGAACAATGAACAATGTACAATGTACAATGAACGATGAACAAGGTGATGTTGATTGGTAATGTGGGTGTTGAGCCTGAGGTACGCTATGTTGATCAGGGCGTAGCTGTGGCACGCATCCGTCTGGCTACCACCGAGAAGGGCTATACGCTTCAGAATGGCACGCAGGTGCCCGATCGTACGGATTGGCACAATGTCATTCTCTGGAAACGTCTGGCCGAGATCGTGGAGCAATACGTTCACAAAGGCGATAAACTGTATGTTGAAGGCCGCATTCGCTATACTTCTTATGACAACAAGCAGGGTCAGAAGCAGTATGCCACCGAGATCTGGGCCGACAATATGGAGATGCTGAGTCCACGTCCCCAATCCAACGAGCAGTCGTAAGCGATGGACTATCTTCAACAACTTTTCAGCGATGTCCATTTGATGGCTCCCTCCTTAGGAGCCCTCATTGCCATTGTCCTGGCAGGTGTGCTCCTGCTGGTGTCGGGCTTTGCGTCAGGTTCCGAGATTGCGTTCTTCTCGTTGTCGCCAAACGACCTGAACCAGCTTGACCCTGAGAAGCGTAAGAGCGATGCCATCATCCAGCGTCTGAAGGCGCAGAGCGAGCGTACGCTGGCCACCATTCTCATTACCAACAACTTGGTCAACGTGACTATCATCATGCTGTGCAACTATTTCTTTGCCAGCGTGATAGACTTTGGCGCGGCCCAGTGGCTCGAGTTTGTGTGTATCACGGTGTTGCTTACGTTCCTCCTGCTTCTTTTTGGCGAGATCATGCCCAAGGTCTATTGCGGACAGCATGCTCTCTTTGTGTGCCGTCTGTTTGCCCATCCCATCGCTTTCTGCAGTAAGCTTTTCCGTCCGCTGTCCAGCATCCTGATTCGTTCCAGTGTGCTGGCCGACAAGGTGGTGCAGACGGAAGGTCATGTGCTGAGCGTCGATGACTTGGAACAGGCGCTTGAGCTGACTGACAAGCGTGATCTGAAGGAAGAGCAGAACATGCTGGAGGGTATTGTGCGCTTTGGCGACGAGACTGCCAAGGAAGTGATGACCAGCCGTCAGGACATTGTCGATCTCGATTTCCGTTCCACTTTCCAGGAGGTCATCCGCTGTGTGGTGGAGAACAACTACTCGCGCATACCCGTCTATCAGGACTCTATCGACAACGTGCGCGGCATCCTTTATATCAAGGACCTGCTGCCCCATCTCAACAAACCTGCCTTCCGCTGGCAGTCGCTCATCCGTCCCCCTTACTTCGTGCCTGAGACCAAGAAGATTGACGACCTCATGCGCGACTTCCAGGCCAACAAGGTGCATATTGCCATTGTGGTCGATGAGTTTGGAGGCACCAGCGGTCTCATCACCCTCGAGGACATCCTTGAGGAGATTGTGGGCGAGATCAACGACGAGTACGACGAGGATGAGAAGAACTATGTGCGTGTGAATGCCAATACCTATGTCTTTGAGGGCAAAACCCTTCTGGCCGACTTCTATCGCATTCTGAAGCTCGACGATGAAGTGTTTGAGGATGTGGAGGGCGATGCCGACACGCTGGCAGGTCTGCTGCTCGAATTGAAAGGCGACTTCCCCAAGGAACACGAGCGTATAGAGTACCGCAATTTCAAGTTCGAGATTGTAGAGCTCGATGGTCATCGCATCTCGAAAATCAAGGTTATCATCAGCAAAGACGACAATGCCGCTCATTGAGGTTCGTCAGCTCTCTGCCCACACCCGCATGGGCCTCTGGCGTATGGACGAGACGCCAGCACGTCTTTGTAGCCTTTTCCCCCATCTTTCCTTGCTGCCCATGCCCTTCAAGAACGAAGGTCGTCAGAAGGAGTATCTCTGTGTGCGTGCGTTGCTCAAGGAGATGACGGGTCGCGAGGACCTGCTCATCGACCATCTGCCCAGCGGTAAGCCTGTTGTAGAGGGCTATCACGTCAGCATCAGTCATACGCGTGGCTATGCCGTGCTCATCCTCTCAGATGCCGAGAACGTGGCTGTTGATATCGAGTACCGTTCCGACAGGGTAGGGCGCATTGCCCACAAGTTTGTGCGTCCTGACGAACCTTGTACTTCCCTCGACGATTTGCTGCTGGTGTGGTCGGCCAAGGAGACGCTCTACAAACTTCATTCCGACGACAAGCTCGAATACTTCGAGATGCGCTCGTCAGCACCCTGCGAAGGCCGTATTCCCGTTGAGAATATGAAGAAAAAAAAAGTCGTCAGCATCTCCTTCGAGTTTACTGACGACTATGTGCTTACCTTTGCTGTCGAACCCCTACCAGCCTAAGTCCGCCAGACCAGCCGCCTGATACCATTGCATCTTGCTGATGTTCTCGTTCTGTATCTTCATCTTGTCGCGGTAGCTATCCGCGTATCGCTCCACATCCATCGGCACAAACATGTTCATGCCCCCGTAGCGTTCCTCCGTGATGTCAAATTTATAGAACAGCACGTGGTTGGCCACCCAGCGTGGTGTGTAGGTCTTGTAGATGACGGCCTCGTCGAACGCCTTCTTCCATGCCGTGTATTCATCGTCGCTGGCATAACGCATGATGAAATCGTTCATGTCAATCAGCGTGTAGTCGTAATAGTAGATCAGTCCGCTGACATCAGGATAGCGACTGTTCTCCAGCTTGGGCACAAACGATGCCAGCACGTGGCGTGTTGCGTCGGCCAGAGGCTTCATGGCGCTGGTCTTGATGACCGACAGCGGCACCTTGTTGCCTGTAATCACCTGCTCGAAGTAGTTGTCAACCGCCAACTTGTAGAACGCCTCGTCCTTGCTGAACAGGGCTGGTATCACCGTGTTGTATGGCGCCCCCTCGCTGGGAATCTCGGCAGGCGAGGCAATGATATAGTCGGTCACGTTTCTCAGCTCGTAGGCCGACTCCACGCTCTGGAACGCACAGCAGTCGGCAAAGATGAACTTCAGCTTTCTCACCGTACCCAGCGCCTGTGCCATCTCAGGGATGTTCATCCACGTGCTGCCGCCCGTCACGTCGATGCCGTAGGCCCTTCTTGGCGCAGCCTGCTGCTGGTCGTCCGTCTTGTATGTCCATCCGTCGGCATGTCCCCACAGCACCAAACCGTAGCTCGAGCAGGGATAGTACTTCACCACCTTCTGAAAGGCCAACTGCAGCGTGGCGGGGTCCGACGATTTCATCTCCGTGTCGAACGTCTTCAACCTCGTGGTGTCGCCTTTCGACACCTCCATCAGATAGGGCTTCTGTCCTCGCCTGTCAACAAAGAGCACCAGCTTCTGCCTGCTGTTCAGTTCGTGGCTGCCCACCATCATCTCCCTGATGTCGTCATATAAATAACTCGACAGGTCGTTGTCGGCAGCCATGTAGACCAGCACCACGAACTCGGGCTTTTCGTCCTTGTGGTCGTCGTCCCAGCAGGACGTCAGCGTCAGCAGCGCCCCCAGGAATACCGTCAGCAGGATTATACACTTTTTCATTTCTTGTTCTCTTTTTACACTGCAAAGGTACTACTTTTTTCTTTGCCCTGCAAGACTTTTCTGAAATAATCTCAAATAACTTGAGTGCCTCAATCCACAACAATCTTATACACAACCCTTTACAATTGTCTTCCAAACGCTTATCGCACGCAATCAGTAAATAATCTTGCGCCCTCCTTTTATATAGATGTGGCCGTGTTGTGGGGTGGGCACGCGGTGGCCCTGCAGATCGTAGTAAGGCTGCGAAGAGGCATTGTTGCCACGCATGTGCTGAGGGGTGACAGCAAAATGATGGTTGATGCCCTGTGTGTTGTCCGTCTCTATCTGCTGCGCCAGCTCGTAAACCTCAGCAGCGCCCCACAGCCAACAGCCTATGCCAAAGTCCTCGAAATTGGGTACGGAGTTGTAGGTTATCACACCGCCATCTTCAGGCTTGGCGCCCGTGCCTTGCAGGTAGCCCACAAAGCCAGTGTCGTCGTGTAGGGCGCGTCGCATGGCATACCATCCGCGACGAATGGTGGGAAGATAAGTGGTACTGTCCAACAGCCCCGTCCGGACTCCATAGGCCAGTCCTCCCACAAAGAGCGAAGTACCAGTCATCTCAGGCCCCTCACTGCCTGCCTCACCATAGTTGCTGGGAGCTGCCAGGCTGACGTTCCACGAGCCATCCTGCCGCTGACAGTCTTTCAGCGCGCGGCTCATGAGCAGGTAGTCGTTGACATAGTCGGCACGATGGCTCTCATCGCCTGGAGCAAACTGAAGCACGCGTACCAGCGCCATATAGACCCACCCGTTGCCTCGGCTCCAGTAGCAGTCCTTGTCGGGCTCGGTAAGGTCTTTATACGGAGGGTCATACTGATAGTCGCGATACCACAGGCCCGTCTGGGTGTTGAACAACGGTTTGCCGCCACCCTTCTTGTCGCCGCCCTGTTTGTTGCGCGTGTATTGGTACATGTCGTACATACGTTGCCAGTAGCGGCTGTCGCCAGTGATGGTGCCCAGCTGTGCAAAAATAGGCATCGACATCTGTATGGCGTCTATCCATGTCCACTGGTTGATCTTGTCTTTGGCCATCATACCGTCGATACGCATCTTGATGTGCTCCATGCGAACGGTTTGGGTGGTGTCCATTTGGTAGAGCTCCAGATAGGACTGTCCGCAACATTGGTAGTCGGCATTATCGTTCTTAGCCTCGTTGTCGCTACTGCTCACCCACTGGTGATAGTCGCCCCAGTCGGTGGCATACTGCAGCCAGTCGGCTCTGGGGTTCTGACGATACATGTTGAGCAAACCTTCGTAGAAGACGCCTCGTGTCCATATCTTGCTGTTGCGCCGCTTGCCGCCCACATAGCTGTCGGCCCCCACGTCAGGCGTAGTGCGCATGAAGTAGGCTGCCACATGCTCTGCATGGTGCATCATGCTGTCGGTACTGAAAACGCACAAGGTGTCTGCCTGTTGCTGACCTTTTACAGTCAGCGTACTCCACACAAAGATGGCAAGCATCGCGAATAGAAGACGAACGGTTCTTTTCATGGCGACAAAGTTAGTGTTTTTTCTTGGAAACTGCAAATAAAAGATGTTTTTGTTTGTATTTTGCTCGATTATTCGTAATTTTGCACTCCAAATGAAAATTCATGGAAGAAAAGAATAAATTTGTGCGTGAGGTGGCCGAGCAGAAGTATGAGTTTGGCTTTACCACCGATGTACATACAGAGATTATAGAGAAAGGACTGAACGAGGATGTCGTCAGGCTCATCTCGCAGAAGAAAGGTGAGCCTGAGTGGATGCTGGAGTTCCGCCTGAAGGCCTTCCGTTACTGGCAAGAGCAGCAGGAGCCTAAGTGGGGCCACGTGCATGTGCCTCCCATCGACTATCAGGCCATCTCGTATTACGCCGATCCCACAGCCAAAAGTGTGCCCAGCAGTTCTTCTGCTGGGATCGACCCTGAACTTGAGAAAACCTTCGACAAGCTGGGCATCCCCTTGGAGGAGCGCCTGGCGCTGAGTGGCAATACGGCTGTCGATGCCATCATGGACTCGGTCAGCGTGAAGACCACCTTCAAGGAGAAACTCCGTGAAAAGGGCGTCATCTTCTGTTCCATAGGCGAGGCCATCAAGGAGCACGGCGACCTGGTGCGTCAGTATCTGGGAACGGTGGTGCCCTACAAGGACAATTTCTTCGCCGCCCTCAACAGCGCCGTCTTCTCTGACGGTTCGTTCGTGTATATCCCCAAGGGTGTTCGCTGCCCCATGGAGCTGAGCTCGTATTTCCGCATCAACGCCCGTAACACGGGCCAGTTTGAGCGTACGCTGATTATTGCCGACGACGACTCTTATGTATCCTACCTTGAAGGTTGTACGGCTCCCATGCGCGACGAGAACCAGCTGCATGCCGCCATCGTGGAGATTATCGTGATGAATCGTGCCGAGGTGAAGTATTCTACCGTGCAGAACTGGTACCCAGGCGACGAGCAGGGTAGGGGTGGTGTGCTGAACCTGGTGACGAAGCGTGGCGACCTGCGCGGCGTGGATTCAAAACTGTCGTGGACACAGGTGGAGACGGGCTCTGCCATCACCTGGAAATATCCCTCGTGCATTCTGCGTGGCGACAACAGTGCCGCCGAATTTTATTCGGTGGCTGTCACCAACAACTACCAGGAGGCCGACACGGGTACGAAGATGATCCACATTGGCAAGAACACCAAGAGTACCATCATCTCGAAGGGAATCTCGGCAGGCCACTCGCAGAACTCGTATCGCGGACTGGTGCGTGCAGCGGCTACCGCTGACAACGCCCGCAACTACTCATCGTGCGACTCGCTGCTGCTGGGTTCTGACTGTGGTGCCCACACCTTCCCCTATATGGATGTGCACAACGACACAGCCGTCTTCGAACACGAGGCAACCACCTCGAAGATCTCGGAAGACCAGCTGTTCTACTGCAACCAGCGAGGTATACCCACCGAGCAGGCCGTAGGACTCATCGTCAATGGCTATGCCAAGGAGGTGCTGCAGAAACTGCCCATGGAATTCGCTGTGGAGGCTCAGAAACTATTATCGGTATCATTAGAAGGAACGGTAGGATGAATCTTTGGACTTTTATCAAGGACAAGAAGAAACGGAAAGTGTGGCTGCGCGCTTTTCGTATATGGCAGCACAGGCCTCACGAGGTGGCACCTCTTGTGGAAGAGACGCAGCAATGTGCCTCGTGTGGTACCGTGTACACAGGCCAATACTGTCCGCGTTGTGGACAGTCGAAAATAGTGGGACGCTTCTCGTTCAAGAAAGCGCTGACATTGTTCTTCGACACGTGGGGCATCGGCAACCGCAGCATGACACGCAGCATACGCGACCTGCTGTTGCGTCCAGGCTATATGATCCGCGACTATATCCGCGGCATGCAGTCGGCCTACTTCCCCCCATTCAAGATGTTCTTCCTGTTGACGGCCTTGTCGCTTCTGGTCGAAAACTCTTCTGCTTTGATTCTTGGCGCTGAAAAAGAACAGACCAAGGAACAGACCACGGAACAGAAGGCCGAACAGACGGCACAGGCGACGCAGGGCACGACCGAGTTGATGTCAGATGGCGATAAGAAGATGGAGGCGCGTCTGAAAAAGGTAGGAAACGATTTCTTCACCTTCATGGATAGGCTGCAAGAAAAGAACCAAGCCATCTTCTCATTGCTGATGATGCTGTTGTTCTTCATGCCTATGTATCTGTTTCTGCGCAAATCGCCTACCATCCCCGACCTCAGATACTCGGAATTTGTGATAGCGCTGGTGTATATATCTAACTCGTTTACTGTCTATCAGATAGTGGCTGACATCCTGAGTTCAGAGATTATCAACATTCTTGGGGCCTTCATGGCATTGGCGGCGTTCAGTCAGTTCTCGGGCTATGGCAAGTTCAGGATACTGCTCTCTCTGATCCTGACGGCCGTCTTCTCGATGATCTTGTTGGTTGGTCTGGTCATCCTCGCTATCTATATTATGTATCTTACCGTATAAATTTGAAATATGTTAGAAGTAAAGAACCTGCATGCCAAAATTGGCGACAAAGAGATATTGAAAGGCATCAACCTGACAGTCCGCGATGGCGAGACACATGCCATCATGGGACCTAATGGTTCAGGAAAATCGACCCTGAGTGCCGTGCTTGTGGGCAATCCCCTCTACGAGGTGACTGAGGGCGAAGCCTGGTTCAACGGCAAGAACCTGCTGGAGATGAAGCCTGAGGACCGTGCCCACGAGGGACTGTTCCTGTCGTTCCAGTATCCTGTGGAGATTCCTGGTGTGTCGATGACCAACTTTATGAAGACCGCCATCAACGAGAAGCGCAAGGCACAGGGCTTGGAGCCCATGAATGCTGCCGAGTTCCTGAAGCTGCAACGCGAGAAGCGCAAGATTGTGGAGCTCGACTCGAAGCTGGCCAACCGCTCTGTCAACGAGGGCTTCAGCGGTGGTGAGAAGAAGCGCAACGAGATCTTCCAGATGGCGATGCTCGAGCCTAAGTTGAGCATCCTCGACGAGACCGACTCTGGTCTCGATGTCGATGCCATGCGTATCGTGGCCGAGGGTGTCAACAAACTGCAGACACCTGAGACCTCGTGCATCGTCATCACTCACTACGACCGTCTGCTCGAGATGATTCGTCCCCAGTATGTCCATGTGCTCTACAAGGGTCGCATCGTGAAGACGGGTGGTCCTGAGCTGGCTGTCCAGATTCAAGAGCACGGCTACGATTGGATTAAGGAAGAAATTGGGGAGGAGTAGATTTTAGTTCATAGTTCATAGTTCATAGTTCATAGTTAAGAGTTCATAGTTCATAGTTATGAATAGCGAACAACAATACATAGATTTGTATAAAGAGGCACGCGAGATCATTTTCTCCCATTCCTCAGAGGCAATGAACGCTGTGCGCGACGAGGCCTTCGAGCGTTTCGCGTCTGCTGGTTTCCCCTCAAAAAAGGTGGAGCGCTACAAGTACACAGACATACAGAAGCTCTTCGCCCCTAACTACGGCTTGAACCTCAACCGTCTGCAGATTCCTGTCGATCCCTACGAGGCCTTCCGTTGCGATGTGCCCAACCTCTCGACAAGCCTTTACTTCGTGGTCAACGACCAGTTTTATAATTTAGAGTGTAGAACGGAGAGTGTAGAGTTTGCTACCGCTATTGATGGTATGCGTCACTCCGCGGCGGCAGCAAACTCTACACTCTACACTCTACATTCTACACTTAAAGAAGGCGTTATCATCGGATCGCTGAAGGACTTTGCCGATAGCAAGTACTACAACCGTTTGGCTGGCAAGGCCAATGACACTGTGACCGACCTCAACACCATGTTGGCACAGGATGGCCTCTACGTCTATGTACCCAAGAACGTGAAGGTGGATCGTGCCATTCAGGTGATAAATATCCTAAAGACCCCCTTTAAGTCCCAGGAGGGGTCTCTCATGGTCAACCGTCGTGTGCTCATCGTTCTCGAAGAGGGAGCAGAAATAAAGATGCTGTTCTGCGACCACGCTGCCGACGACCAGAACTTCCTGGCCACACAGGTCATCGAGGCCTTTGTGGGCGAGAATGCCTCGTTGGATCTGTACTGTCTGGAGGAGACGCATGCCAAGAACATCCGCGTCAGCAATGTCTATATCGACCAGCAGGCTAACAGCCGCGTGAACCACAATGTCATCACCCTGCACAACGGTACCACCCGCAACCGCCTCGACCTCACCTTCTCTGGCGAAGGTGCCGAGTGCCAGTGCTATGGTTGCGTGATTGCCGACAAACAGCAGCAGGTCGATAACAACACGCTCATCGTTCACAAAGCACCCCATTGCACCTCCAACGAACTCTACAAATACGTGCTCGACGAAAAGGCCGTTGGTGCCTTTGCTGGTCGTGTGCTGGTGGAACATGGAGCCCAGAAGACCACCTCGCAGATGACCAACCAGAACCTGACGGCCACCCGCGAGGCACGCATGTACACCCAGCCCATGCTCGAGATCTATGCCGACGACGTGAAGTGTGCGCATGGCTCTACCGTTGGTCAGCTCAACGATGCTGCCCTCTTCTACATGCGTCAGCGAGGCATACCCCTTGCCGAGGCCAAGATGCTGCTGCAGAACGCCTTCATCAACGAGGTCGTTGACAAGATGAAGCTGGAACCCCTGCGCGACCGTCTGCACTACCTGATAGAGAAACGCTTCCGTGGCGAGCTCAACAAATGCACCGGCTGCAAGCTCTGTCATTAAGAGCTCGGGATGTGGGGGGAAAGAAAAAAGGTCATCTGCTGATGACCTTTTTCCCATTTGTTATGTATATGCCCGACTGCGGCTTGGCTGTTTCTCTGCCGTTCAGATCGAAATATTTGTTGCTGTGTATCAGGCTTGTAGCCGTCCCCTTCTGCGTGTCTTTGATTGCAGAGGGCACAGGTGTGTTGCCCAATCTGAACAGCTTCACGCCGTGACTGGGCACCTTGGTCTTCAGCGTGCCGCTGACGGTGCCCACATCCTTCTTTGCCCAAATGTCGTAAAGCGGGATGTCTTCGTCGGCCGAATATCCAAACTGTGTCAGGTCAACATCATAGCTGTCGTTCTTTGTGACATAGAAGAAGAACTCCATGGTAGTTCCCGTGGTCGATGGGTTGTCTGTGTCGCAGCTGGAATCATAGCCGCATAGTGCCCTGAAGGTTTTGAACTGATGCCCCTCTGGCAGGTTGTAAATCAAGGTGCACTGACCGTTGAGCCCCAGTCCTGTCTCATAGTTCACGCCATCAACGCGCAGCGTATTTCCTTCCACATTTTTGTTGACGTGTAAAGAACCCCACTCCGAGCTATACGAATTATGGCTTAATGTTGTCAATGAAGTCTCGTTTCCATTGGCATCAATCAAGACGGGATTAATCAGATCGGCACGGTCGTAGGCAAAACCATCGCCATAGTTGCTCACAAAGATTTTCAATTGCTCGGCATCTGTTATGTCGGCTTCAAGCACTTTCGACTTGGTGCCAGTGCGCGAGATAAGGCCAGAGCGCGCGGCATAATCCTCTTGTTCGTCGGTCAATGGGTTTTGGTCGAACACCATAAACCTCACGGAAGTTGTGGCGCCAGTCTGTCCGATGCCAGAGTCATCGGCAGCAGCCATTGCTTTAAAGCGAACCACATCCATGTCGTCAGGTATTGTGAAGAAGATAGCCGCATTGGCATCTGTCGAGAAACCGCGATCGTAGGTTGTGCCCATCACTTTCATCTTTCCGCCATGATCCACGTTTTTGTTTTCATACACGCGGTTAAAGTACGATTTGGTGTATTGACGCGTCTTGTAGGTGCCGGTCAGTTCAACCTCGGTCCCGTCTCGCAGCACCAGTGTGGGGTTAATCCAGTCACCGTGGTCGTAGTTAAAGTTGTCGCCGCCGTCGTCAACAACCAGAACAAGGGTCTTGGCTCCTTGGGGCCATTCGATATCCACGTTAACAGCATGACCGTCGGTCGTGTAAGCCACCGTCTCCGACTTGTAGAGCGCCTTGTTGCCTGCTATCCAGCGGTTGTTGTCGCGTTGGAACAGAGCCAGCCAGCGGTTGCCTGTCACTGGGTCTTCAGACGTCCAAACCACACGTCCGTTGTCCTCGTCGTTGTTCACCTGATGCGCATTGATGCCATATTTATGCATGCGATGATACTCCTCGTTGTTCAGTAGCGACAGTGTGAAGGCATCGTTCTTGGTCATCTCGCCACCGAAGAATAATGGCGAGTGGCAGATGCCCCATAGTGTCATCATGGTCATCTGTTCGTTCTGTGTCAGCAGCGTCCACCGTCCTTTATCGGCATTCGTAAATCCTTGGTCGCCAATGGTCATGGCAATTTGTCCCAATGGCAGCATGTCGCAGTCGGCATAATTGCCAGGTCGGGCATACTGACTCCACTCGTTGGCTTCGTTGAAAACGGCATCCACAGCGCTCCAGTTGTCCCACAAATCGTCCATCATGCGCCACATGTTGGCATTCTGCAGACATTCTTCGGCATACTGATACTGTGTTTTTCCAGGTGATAGCGACAGAACTATGGGGCGTCCTGTTTGATCTATAGCCTTACGGATCATGTGAATCTCGTCCGTGTAGAACGGCCTACTCAGGTCGTCAATCTTTAGGAGGTCCACACCCCATTCGGCATACAGATCCATGATAGAGTTGTAGTACAGCTGACCTGCTTCGTTGTTTCTCACCAGCAGGTTGTCCTTTAGCCAGGTGCAGGGCGACGTTGTGCCATTGTAAACCTGCGACCAGGCTGTCTGCTCGCTTCCCTTCAGCTTGTAGCTACTGCCTACCACCGATTTGGGAACGCCACGCATGATGTGGATTCCGAATTTCAATCCCATCTTGTGAATCTTGTCGGCCAGCGCCTTAAAACCTTCGTTTTTGCCATTGACCATGCACGAAGGGAAGCGAGTAGGTGAGGGCAGATATCGTCCGTATTCATCGATAACGTAGCCTTGGTCGCCGCGCTGGTTGTAGTTGCCACCGCCCAGTGACGGATGTTCGCAGTACCAACGTATGTCCACCACGACATACTCCCATCCGTGGCGCACCAGGTCGTTGTCAACCAGGTACTGTGCATTTTGAAGAACCTCTTTTTCTGTAACCGATGAGTAGTAGCAGTCCCATGAGTTCCAACCCATAGGGGGCGTCATTGCCCAGGTGCGAAAGGTTGCCATTTCTTCTTGCGCTGTCAAAGTGTTCAGCATAAGAAATAAGGAAATGATAGATAATGTTAGCTTTTTCATAATTTAAATAGTCTGTAGTTTTCGGTGCAAAAGTACTAATTTATTTGCAAATTGCGCATTGTTTTCGCCTTTTATTTGTATTTTTGCATGCAAAATTGAATAAGGATGTATAATATAGATAATATACGCGAAGACTTCCCCATACTGCAGCGGGAAGTATATGGAAAACCCCTGGTCTATCTGGATAATGCGGCAACCACGCAGAAGCCCCTTTGTGTGCTTGATGCCATCTGATGTGGACTGCCAACGTGTCCTTTCTCTAATGATGTAACGCTAATCATATCAAAAGCTACCGTCCTGTGTCAAAGCAGGGCGGGAGTTTTTTGTGTCAGATGCCAGTTCTACCTCACAGGGGGACAGTCCCCGTGTGATACGTATAATCTCGCTGTACTGATAGCCAATCAGAGTGCTGCGAAGTCCTAAGTGTGAGTCTATCACAGAGGACAGAATAGAGTCGAATTTGTCCAAAACAAAAAAT
>Ga0247610_10003991_pt1 | contig 15925 bp, 14 predicted proteins | sample 174DNAGHGhighgp2_FD_193483 | JGI IMG/M metagenome (GOLD analysis project Ga0247610, IMG submission 193483) | Sheep rumen microbial communities from Palmerston North, Manawatu-Wanganui, New Zealand - 1742 DNA GHGhigh gp2 | ecosystem: Host-associated > Mammals > Digestive system > Stomach > Rumen... | reverse complement strand
TAACGTTAATCTTCTTCCTGTAATGATTTAGAATTTTCAATTTCTTCTTCAGTTGCATCTCTCAATGTAGCCTTAACGATTGTAATACGTCTATCTTTAACCTCTGCTACTTCTAAAGTAAGCATCTTAGCGTAATCCTGGTATTCCCCAGTTTCGTCATTTTCCATTGTGTATTGTGCAAGATATGAAAATGAGAATCCAACCTCAGGTAAGTCCTCACACTTTTCAAATAACCAACCAGATAATTTTGCAGGAGCATCCTCAGGAAGTCCACCAATCTCTAGCTTTTCAAAAGCGTCATCAACAAACATATCTGCATCAATTAAATAGGATCCATCCTCTTGCTTTTCAAACTTTAGGTCATCCTCACCTAAAATATCATGTTCATCATAGATTTCTCCAAATAATTCTTCCATTGCATCCTCAAGTGTTACTAAACCAATAACCTCACCATATTCGCCAATAACCATAGCTAGATGGTTTTTGCTTTCTTGGAATTCTTGGATAAGGGCATCAACTTTCATAGTTGCGGCAACAAATTTAACAGGTCTAATTAATCTTTTCCAATTTAGCTTAGGATTTTTAATTAATGCTGGGAAGAAATCTCTAACATATAATATACCAATCATATGATCTCTATCCTGCTTATAAACAGGGATTCTTGAGAAGGCATTATCCATCATAAATTCCTTAACCTCCTCTAAGGAAGCCTTAGAATCTAGACACTCCATCTTTACTCTTGGTGTCATAATATCCTTAACTGATCTATCATTTAAATCTAATGTTTTTCTCATTAGATCAGCCTCATCATGCTCAATTGCTCCAGTATCCTCCATCTGGTCAATGGCAACCTCAAGTTCCTCTTCTTGCATGGATTCTTCTTCCTGATCCTTTTTAGATAATAGTTTTTGAATTCCTAAGAAGAATAAAATTAAAGGATATAAAATAATAGATAATACATAAATTATCCATGCTACTTTAACAGCTATTCTTTCTGGATTTCTCTTTGCTATCATCTTTGGAACAATCTCACCAAAAATTAATAGAACAACTGTAATTGAAACAGTAGATAATAAGCTAATTAAATCCTGATTTTCAATTAAATATGCAAACCAAACAACCGCAATAGTTGATAAAGCAACATTAACTAAATTATTACCAATTAGTAATGTAATTAATGTCTTATCAAATGAATCATATAGCTGTAGTGCTTTTTTAGCTCCACTTTTTCTTTCTTCAATAGCGACTCTAATCTTCACATCAGATAATGATGAGAAGGCAGTTTCACTCATAGAAAAAAAGGCGGATAAAATAACTAAAGCTACCATTGCAACAATAAGAATTATAAACTTTGAATCAACAACAACCGCCAGGGGCTCTATACTCGAATATACGTCCAATTTAAATTCACTCCTAATTAAGCTCTACTAGAATATTTTCCTGAATCTGTACTTACAATAATTTCTTCACCAGATTCAATAAATAAAGGTACACGAACCTGCATTCCTGTTTCCAAGATTGCATCCTTCATTTGGTTAGATGAAGCTGCACCCTTTTGTGCAGGGTCACACTCCAAAACCTTTAATGTAACCTTATCTGGAAGTAAAATACCAATTATTTCACCACCATATTTTTCAATATTTACATTTTGATTCTCTCTTAAGAATTGCTTTTCGTATTCAACTAAAGCATAAGGTAATTCAATTTGCTCATAGGTAACATTATCCATAAATACTAATGAATCACCAGAATCATATAAATATTGCATTTCAACCTTATCAATAACTGCCTTTTCAACCTTTTCAGCAGCATTGAAAGTAATATCAACAATTGTTCCGTTTCTTAGATCACGTAGCTTTGTACGTACGAATGCACCACCCTTACCAGGCTTTACATGCATAAATTCTAGAATCTTGTAGATTTTTCCTTCATATAAAATGGTCATACCATTTTTAAAATCGTTACTAGAAACCATAAACTCCTCCAATTCTTATACTATAGGTGATAGTATATCATATTCTTACTTATTTTTCAAATATCTTACTGCCTCAAGATAGCTTTCTTCCTTTTTGCCACTAAATGTTTTAGTCGCAACTGACCTAATAAAATTTATCTTTCTAAAATCTTCTCTATCATCCACTTTAGATAGATGAACCTCTAAAATATCATTCGGAAACATCTCTAGGGCATCGTGAATTGCTACTGAAGTATGTGTGTAGGCTGCAGGATTAATGATGATTGCATCATAACACTTTACTATAGCCTCTTGAATTTTTGTTACAATATCGCCTTCACTATTTGATTGGAAAAAATCAAAATCAAAGCTAGCCTCTTTCTTAATTAAGTCATTGATTTCATCAAGTGTTAAACTGCCATAATGCTCCTTAGGTCTTTTTCCTAGCATATTTAGATTAGGTCCATTTAATACTAATACCTTCATTTTAATTCCTCCAGTATTTGATTTAAGGCTTTTTCCATACAAACATTTTCTACAGTAATATCAGAAAAATATTCATATAAAGGAATTCTTTCTAAAAGAATATCTTTTACGCTTCTTGTCTTTAATAATGGTCTTGTATTATCATTTTGTAACCTATCTTCTAATTCTTTTAAAGGTACAGATAAATAAATACATTTACCATCCATTAGCTTTTTGTTCTCTTTATTTTTAATTACGCCCCCACCTGTGGCAATAACTAAATTATCCATTTTAAAAAAGTCATTTAAAACCTTTTTTTCATATTCTCTAAACCAAGCCTCACCATGAATAGAAAATATCTCATTGATAGACATTTTAACTTCATTTTCAATATAAACATCCATATCAATAAATTGATAATTTAACTTATCTGCAAGTGCCTTACCAAGGGTAGTTTTACCTGAGCCCATCATTCCAATTAAATATAGCTTCATTTTACCCTCCATAAGTCAATATCTTTAATTATTTGATTGATTGTATTATTCATATTTGCTAAATCAACCTTATAAAAATGACTATCCATTTGATTTCTAAACCAGGTTTCCTGTCTTTTAGCTAAATGTCTTGTATTCTTTTTAATTTCTTCCTTAACAGTTTCTAATGAAACCTCATTTTCAAAATATGGTAAGAATTCTTGATATCCTATAGCGTGCGGATATATTCCATCTAAATACAAATCATGTACTTCTTTTTCTAACCCCATATCAAACATAATATCTACTCTTTTATTTATTCTATCGTATAATACCTCTCTATCTAAGGATAGGTATACAATAAAATAATCATAGAGCTTTTCATTTTTATGATTAAAATCATGAATAGAATGATTTAATTCATTTAAAACCTCTAAGGCTCTTAAGACTCTTTTTCTGTTATTTGGATGTAATTTGGATTTATCAATATTCGGATCTTTAGATAATAATAAATTATATAATTCTTCATTAGATAGGTTTATGAATTGTTTTTCAAAGTCAAAATCTCTTTTACCTGATTTGAATTCATAATTGAATAGGGCACTTTGAATATATAATCCTGTACCTCCACAGATTAAGGATAAATCCTTTGTATCCATAATACTTCTTGCTTGCTTTTGAAAATCACAAGCACTGTATTCTTCTTGTGGGTCTAATATATCAATTAGATAGTGCTTAACACCATCCATTTCCTCTATTGTAGGCTTTGCAGAGCCTATATCTAATTTTTTATAGATAGCAACAGAATCACCAGAAATAACATCTAGATTATAGTGCTTTGCTAATTCGATTGCTATTTTGGTTTTTCCTACTGCTGTAGGTCCTACAACTACAATAACTTTTTTCATTTTTGAATCCTTTCAAACATTTCCTCAAGCTCCTTTATTGAAAAACGAATCAATGTAGGTCTTCCATGAGGACAGGTAAATGGGTTTTTACATTTCGATAAATTCTCTATTAAAGAATCTACTTCCATTCTAGAGATTGTATGATTTGCTTTAATTGATGCCTTACATGCAATTTGCTTAGCAATATGATCTCTAAAATACATAATATCGATTTTCCTAGATTCAATCATAGAAGATAAAATATCATAAATAATCGCATCTAGGTTATCAACCTTAGCCCAAAGTGGGATTTCTACAATACGGTAATCTAATTCACCAATTGCCTCTAATTGAAAGCCAATATTAGAAAATGCTTCTAAATTCTCTTCTACATATAAAGCTTCCATCTTAGTAAATGATACAACAATTGGTACTAATAGCATTGTCCTAGGTTGATTAGGATTCCCTAAAATCTCATAATATTTTTCATAATTAATTCTTTCAGCAGCTGCGTGCTGATCCATTAAATACATTCCCTCTTCATTTTGGAAGATTAAATATGTACCAAAGATTGAACCTACATATTCTAAATGAGGTAGCTTACACTTAGGCTCATTATATTCTTTAGCCTCTTCATGTAAAACAATAGGTTCTTCCTTTATTTCCTCTTTAATAATATAAGGCTTTGGTTCTTCTTTAATCTCTGTAAAAATAGGAGTATCTATTTTTTCTACTTTATTTTCAATTAAAGAAAAATCATTTTCTTCATCATCAAAAATTGTTGTCTTTTGATATTTAATATTTTGATTAATCTCTCTTGTTGGAATATGATTTTCTTCCTTCAAGGCATTATTAATCTCTAAAGTGATGGTATTACAAATATCTTCCTCATTTGCAATTTTAACCTCAGTTTTATTGGGGTGAACATTACAATCTACAAGTAATGGGTCAATTGTAAAATAGCAAATGACGATTGGATACTTTCCAATAGGCAAGTAAGTATCAAAGCCTTTAATAATGGCTTCAGTGATATTGTAATTTTTTACATATCTTCCATTTAATACTAATGTAATCTCTAATTTAGATGAACGATAAACAGATGGCTTAACTAGAATCATATGATTAGAATATCCATCTTTAGTATATTCCTTTTCAATGACATTTTTAGCAGCATCCATTCCATATAGCTCAAAGATTAAATCCTTTGCCTGATTTTTACCACTTGTTTGGAAAATTAATCGATCATCAGAATATACAGTAAATCTTTTATCCTTATTTCCCATAGCAATTCTATCTACATAAAACATAATAGAGGCAAGTTCTTTTTTGCCACTTTTCATGTATTTTAATCTTGCGGGAGTATTATAGAATAAATTAGATACCGATACGGTAGTACCCTTGTTGTGATTCATTACCTCCTCAGATTGCTTAATACCAGCCTTGTAAGTTACACTGTAGCCAGTTTTACCATCTGTTGATGAGGTAATATTCATTAATGACACCTGAGCTATTGATGGGATAGCCTCACCTCTAAAGCCTAGTGTCATAATTCTTTCTAAATCATATTCATTTTTAATTTTAGATGTAGCATGAGGATAGAAAGATAATAATACATCCTCCTTATCCATACCAATACCATCATCTGTAACAATGATTTCTTCTAAACCACCATTTTTTAATGAAATTGTAATATTTTTTGCATGTGCATCAATTGCGTTTTCTACAAGTTCCTTTACAACTGAGGCAGGTCTTTCTACTACCTCACCTGCTTGAATTAAGCTTGCAAGCTTTGGTGACATTTTATAAATTGTTGCCATACTATTCCATCTCCTTTAGCTCATAAAGAAGATTTAAAGCCTCAATTGGTGTTAACTTATTAATATCAATTTCGTCTAATCTCTTTTTAATCTTAGAAGCTACAGATTCAACCTTGACCTCTTCTTTTTTGTCATATTCATCAAAATTAAATAAGTCTAAAGCGATACCCTTATGTGTATTTGAATCCTCTTCTAATACATTTAATATTTGTTTACTTCTTTCTGTTAAAGATTTAGGTAATCCAGCTAGGGATGCTACATTAATACCATAAGATTTATCAGTTGGACCATCTAATACCTTATGCAAGAAGGCAACACCATTTTCAGTTTCCTCAGCCTCTACATGAACATTCTTTAAATGCTTTAGTTTTCTATCTAGACTAGTTAGTTCATGATAGTGAGTTGAAAATAATGTAATACACCCTACCTTCTCATGTAGATATTCAAGTATTGCCTGAGCAATAGCCATACCATCGAAGGTTGCAGTACCTCTACCGATTTCATCAAACAATACTAAAGAATTCTTAGTGGCGTTTGAAATAGCATAGTTTGCTTCCATCATTTCTACCATGAATGTAGATTGACCAGAAACTAAATCATCTGATGCACCAATTCTTGTAAATATTGCATCCATTATACTTAAATCTGCTACCCTAGCAGGTACAAATGAACCCATTTGCGCAAGAATAATGATTGATGCTAACATTCTCATATAAGTGGATTTACCACTCATATTTGGACCTGTTATTAGCATCATATTATATTTGTTGATAACTACATCATTAACAATATACTTTGGTCCTAATAAATTTTCTAATACTGGGTGACGTCCATCAACGATATTGATTTCTCTTTTATCGTTAAATGTTGGTCTAACATAATTATTCTTAATTGCAATATCCGATAATGAAATATAGCAATCAACTTCAGATATGACATTAGCTAAATATTGTAAGCTTTTAACATAAGTCTTTGCTTTATTTCTTAATTGTGTAAATATTTCATATTCTAAGGATTCAATTCGTTCCTTTGCATTTAAGACTAATTGTTCATAATGTTTAAGCTCAGGAGAGATAAATCTTTCACTATTTACTAGGGTTGCTCTTCTTTCATATACAATATCTTCTGGTAATTCCTTTAGTGCACCCTTAGTAATTTCAATATAATAACCAGTGATTCTATTATATCCAACCTTCAAGGTTTTAATTCCAGTTCTTTCCCTTTCGGTTGCCTCATAATTTAATATCCATTCTCTACCGTTTGTAGAGATTTCCTTTACCTCATCTAATTCCTTAGAGAAGCCCTCATTAATCATTCCGCCCTCTTTAACAGATAGTGGTGGATTTTCAACTAATGCCAAATTTAATAACTGATATAATTCCTCATGAGGATTAATTGTATTTGCTAATTCAGCAAGTCCCATTTTATTTAAGTTTTCCTTTACAAATGGAATATCCTTTAAGCTTCTTCTTAGCCATACTAAATCCTTAGCATTCGCACTTCCTTGACAAATTCTTCCAATAATTCTTTCAAGGTCATATACATTTTTAAATGAGGATTTGATTTCCTCTTTTTCAATTACATGATTGTTAAATGCTTCAATATAATCTAATCTTTGTTCGATTAAGCTCTTATCTACAAGTGGCTTATCCATCCACTTATGTAGCATACGAGACCCCATAGCTGTATTACATTTATCTAATAGCCATAATAATGAACCATTTTTATTATTTAATCTTAATGTTTCAGTAATCTCTAGATTCTTCTTTGTAAAAGCATCAATATGTAAATAGGATTCAGATACATAAGAATGGAATGGCTTGAAATAATTAGGAGTTGTCTTTTGTGTTTCAATGAAATAGCTTAAAAGCATATTTACAACAAAGCGATACTCCTCTTTAATCTCTTCTACTATATATTCAAGTCCACTTAAATCCTCCATATCATCCTTATAGGATAATACAATACTATTTTTAATAACAAAATCCTTTAGACCAATATGAGAAAAGCTATGATTAACAATGATTTCCTTTATCTTTAAGGATAGTATTTCATTAGCTAATAAATCAAAGCTTTTAAATGTAGCTAAATAGCCCTCTCCTGTAGTAGTATCACTATAGCATAGAATATATTCTCTTTTAAAATAGCCAATGGCTGCAATATAATTATTTTCCTTTTCCTTTAGGCCTGTATCAATTGTACCTGGAGTAATTAATTTAATTACACCTCTTTTAACTAATCCTACTGCATCTTTAGGATCTTCAGTTTGTTCACAAATTGCAACCTTATAGCCTCTTTCAACTAGCTTTTCAATATAGGTATCGGCTGCATGGAAGGGAACTCCACACATAGGAACCCTCTCTTCAACTCCTGCATCCTTACCAGTTAGGGCAAGCTCTAGCTCTTTAGAGCCTAATATTGCATCATCAAAAAACATTTCATAGAAATCGCCAACTCTATAAAATATAATGACATCCTGATAATCCTTTTTAATTTCAAGGTATTGCTCCATCATTGGAGAATACTTTTTTTCTTTAGCTTTCGCCACAAATACCACCTACAAACTATAATAAAAACATTAATACAACTGCTGCTACTAAAGCAATAGCTCCAAGGCTTGTAAATAAACCGATTAATACCTTTCTCTTGCTTCCTCTATATGCTCCGTAAATAACTGATGAAGCATAATATGGGTTTGCCTCTGTTTTTGTAACATCAACAGGAACAGTGATAACCTCTTCCTCTTCAACCTCTTTTTCTTTGATTTGAGCTAAAGTTTCATTAATGATATCCTCAGCAAGTAAATCCTCCTCAGCCTTAGCCTCTTCAATTGTCTTTGGTGCCTCCTCTTTCTTACCAAGAAGCTTCCAAGCAACCTCTTGAGGTTCTTCATGTGGTTGAACAATTTCTTCTTTAGTCGCCATAATAGAAACTAATTCCTCAGACTCTTCATATGGCTTTTCTTCATTCTTTTGTTCTACACTATCTTCTAAATCAGCCTCAGTTAAAACTGGCTTTGGATTGTTTTCAGAATCAATGATTGATTTCATTTGAGATTCATCATCATTATCCCCCTGATAGAAGATTACCTTTTTAGCAACTGAATTATTGAATGAATCAATTTGTGATAAATCTACTCTAAACTCTAATGGAATATATCTACTATCAAATGAAATCTCACCTGCTGATGTTGTTGGGATTTCACATTGATCAAGGAAATAGAATAAATAAGTGATTAATTCTTGCTTAGACATATTTGGCTGCATAGGAATAGCCATTCTTTTTGCGTATGTAGACATTTGAGTTATATTCATCTCTAATAACTCCTTTTCTACTACCTCAGAATACTTTCCATTACGCTTTAGGTAATCTAGGATAAATTCTAAATATTCCTCTCTTTTTAATCTTGTAGGTAGTGGTACACCATACTTACCTGCAAGATCTAATATATCTTGATTAGATGCAGAATACTGTAGATTCTGTTTTAATATATCAATATCCTGTCCATCAAATGTATTAGGTTCTTCTAAAGAAGCTCCTGTTACAAAGTTAAAATAGTCTGCAAATCTTTCAATAGATTGCTTTCCTAAATTTTTTAAATACATTAGCTCACCATCATTGATATTTAATGCTTGATAATTATCAACGATTAAAGACATCAAATTCTTTCTATATAGCTCATAATCAATATCATCACAAACCTTATTAAATAGATTAAATAATTGCTGTTCAGAATAGCTTGCATAATATTGAAGCTTTACAAATGAATCCTTAGATAAGGAATTTGAATGTAAAAATTTAATTTTATTATTTAATACAGATATCATCGCAAGACAGTTCATACGTCTTGGAAGCTGTGTTGTTCTATCAATTAAGAAATGATAAATCTGCTCTCCTGATAATGAGGCTAGCTTTTTAATTAATGTATCTAGCTTGCATACTTTCCCATATAGTGTTATTTGGTTTTTTGCATAATTAATTTCCATAATAAAACCTCCAAAAAATACCATAGTATATAATATTATATACTATTTCGCAATCAAATGAAAGAAAAAAACAAATATAATAAAAATATAGAAAATATAGTTAAAATATGCTATAATTAGTAAATAACGAAAGCGTTTACAATTAAATAGAAAGGATTTTAAATATGAAAGATATTAGAAACGTTGTAATTTTAGGACATTTACAGTCAGGTAAGACAACTCTTACCGAATCATTATATGCAGCAGCATATAATAAACCAAAAGGATCAGTAGACCAAGGAACAACAATTTCTGATTATACTCCAGAAGAAAAATCAAGAAAATCAAGTGTTCACTCTGCGATTATCCCACTAGAATACAAGGACGTTAAAATCAATTTAATTGACTGTCCAGGTAGTGATGATTTCATTACTGACACTATTTCTGCTATTACAGTAGTAAAGGGTGCTGTATTAGTAATTGATGCTTCTAAGGGTATTGAGGTTGGTACTGTTAAACACTGGAATTTCCTAAGAAAGAGAAATATTCCAACGATTATTTATGTAAACAAGATGGACAAGCCAGATGTTCACTTTGATCCATTAATGGAACAAATTAGAACAAAGCTTGGTAAGAATGCTATTCCATTCTGCTTACCTATGGGTCATAACGATAACTTTGATGGCTTCGTAAACTGTGTAACCCTAACAGCTAGAAAATATAATGGTAAGGAATGTGAGGATGCTGAAATTTATCCTGAAAAGAGAGCCAAGGTATTTGAACTTCATAACCAAATGGTTGAGGCTGTTGCCCAAACTTCAGAGGAATTAATGGATAAGTTCTTTATGGGTGAGCAATTAACTAGAGAAGAAATTCAAAAGGGCTTAAGAGAAAATGTATTATCCTCTGAGCTAATTCCTGTATTAGTTGGTTCTGCTATGAAGGGTATTGGTATTCACACATTACTTGATATGATGTTAAATTACTTACCAAATCCACAAGATCTAAACCCAGTTGAGGGTATAGACTTAAACGACAATCCAGTAAGCAGAAAGACTTTAGATACTGAACCATTTAGTGCTTTCGTTTTCAAAACAATGGTAGACCCATACTTCGGTTCTGCGAATGTATTCAAAATTAATTCCGGTATTGTAAAAACAGGTGATTCAGTTTATGTTTCAGGCTTAGATAAGGAAATTATTATTTCCCAGCTTAATACAATTTGCGGTGGAAAGATGACTCCAGTACAATCCTTAAGTGCTGGTGATATTGGATGTATCGTTAAGGCTGAGGGTGTAGAAAACTCAATGACATTATCTGCTCCTTCTTCTAAAATTATATATCCAAAGATTGATTATCCTACAGCTGTATACTTCAAGGCTTTAATTTGTCAATCTAAGAATGATGAAGAAAAGCTAGGTACAATCTTACAAAGAATTATGCTAGAGGATAAATCTATTGAGGTTAGACGTAATCCTGAAACTAACCAGCTATTAATTGGTACATTAGGTATTTCCCATCTATCTTATTTATTAGAAAAGATGAAAACTCAATACAAGCTAAATCTAACTACAGAGGATTCTAAGATTGTATACCGTGAAACAATCCGTCAGGGTGCAACTGGTAATGGTAGATACATTAAGCAATCTGGTGGTTCTGGCTTCTATGGTGTAGTTGAAATGGAATTCAAGCCTGCAAAGGAAAATACATTCAGTGAAGAGGTATTTGGTGGTGCCGTGCCTAAGAATTACTTCCCTGCAGTTGAAAAGGGCTTCTACGAGGCTTGTGAAAAGGGTCTATTAGGTGGATTCCCAGTACTTGGTGTTCACGCAATACTTAAAGATGGTAAATACCATGCTGTAGACTCTAACGAATTAGCCTTCAAGATGGCAGCTATTTTGGCATTTAAGGATGCTTACTTAAAGTGTAATCCAGTAATTCTTGAACCAATTATTCAAATTAAGGTAACTGTTGAATCTGATATGGTTGGTGATATTCTATCTGACCTTAACCAAAGAAGAGCTAAGGTAACTGGTATGGATATTAACTCAAGAGGTAACCAAAAGATTACTGCATTAGTACCTGAGGCTGAAATTCAAGAATATACAAATGATTTAAAGAGCTTAACTCAAGGTTCTGGCTTCTTCGTTCGTGAATTCTACAACTACGAACCAATGCCAGCTCATCTACAAGAAAAACTATTAAAATCATTAGAAAAATAATTCAATGACATAATAAAAACCATCTAGGGCTATTCCTTAGATGGTTTTTCTTCTTCTTTTAACAGATCAAATGTTTTTTCTATTTTAAACATACGTAAATAATCAGAAACTAACTGGTCGTATTGATCTTTTTTTATTAAATAATCATCGCCAAGCTTTTTTCTTTTATAATCCTGCTCAGAAAATATTCCTCTTGTTTTAGATAATAAATAATTTCTCTTGAAGGCAAATTCCTTTCTTTCTTCTTTATGCTTTGTATAGAATTTAACAAGACTATAGGAAAGTCTAAATGCCTTACGATATTCTTTAGCATTTGATGAAATTACATATTCCTTCTTCGTAGAAATCATTGTCTTTTGTAATATTGTTAATGATACATAAAAATCAATTTCACGCTGTTTATAGTTTTTAAATGTCGCTGCCCTTGGCTTAAATAGCTCCATTACAAAACCTCCTTAATTAATTCTTCTGTATCATTTTTATATTGCATGAGAGATTGAATTAGCTTTGTTTTTTGATTTCTAGTAATATAATCTGAATAGGTCATAATCATTTGAGTAATATCCTTACTCATTGAGCTTAAGCGATATAAAATTCCTTTTTTAGCATAAGCATCAAAGCCCATAGCTTCCTTTTCTTCTTTTCTATCTACAAGCTCATTTTTATAATCTTGTAAAAAATCAGATAGCTCTGCTAAAACTGCATCATCGTTATTTGGAATTCCTTTAATTTCTCTTCTTTCTGAATACATTCTAGCTACATCAATCTTTGATAAGATTTCCATCAATGTACGAACATATTCCATTTGGATATTGCAATCCTCTTCAATAAAGCCTAATTCCTCGTTAATACAGGGAACCTTTACTCTAATTACTCTAGATGATGCCATCTTCCATAAAGAAAATTCTCTATGCTTCATAAGAACTGGATAAATATACTTACCAAAAATAGATTCATAATTACCCATGCCATTAAAACGCATATCTAGTGTATGATAGGAAGCATTATAAACAATTTTAACCTGAGTATATCCAGTTTCAATATCCGGAAAATCAAATTCGGATTTCTTATCAAAGGCTATATCCCTATAGTTTTCTTTAACATAATTCAAATAACACTCTCTGATATTCATATAAATCCCCTAAGCAAAATTTTTAATTATTATAGCATTTTCTTTTTAAAAAAGAAAGTTAGAATAGTTTAATTATGTAATTTCATATATAATATATTTAGGAGGTTAGCATGAGAAATAAATTTGTTGTTAAATTAATAGAATCCTATCAAGCAAATCACAATGGCTATAGACCTCCAAGATGCAGGTTTTATCCAACCTGTAGTCAATATGGGAAGGAATGCTATTTAAAGTTTAATTTCTTTAAAGCAAGCTTCTTACTTCTTTGGAGGCTAATTAGATGCAATCCATTCCATAGATTAGCTTATGATCCTGTACCTTTAACCAAACAAGAGAAAATTGAATTTTTAAGTATAGAAGCATACGAAAAGAAAAGCTCAGATGATAATTAAATTACTCCGAGCTTTTTCATTTTTATTCTTATTTTTCTCCCATACAGCTTCTTCTTAAAGCTTCCATTGAATCATGTCCATGGAAATATTCATGAATTGCAAGACCAAATTCAATGGAATAATACATGGATTTTGCAGTAATAAAATTACCATCTCTTACAACACCTTTATCTCTTTGGTAATTACCACCAACAACCATTTGTTCAAACCCTGGATGTACGGTATAGTTTTTATCCTTTAAATAGCCTAAGCGACCTACTAAGTGAGGTGCAGCACAAATAGATGCTACAAGCTTATTATGCTTAACAAAAAAGTGGATTAATTCTGTAACAATTGGAAGTGTTGGCATAATTTGAAATGAACCAGGTCCACCAGGAATGATTAGGGCATCAAATTCATCAAGTGGTAGATTTTCAATGACATCATTAACCGTCATTTCAAATCCGAATTTAGCCAAAACTTTATCTCTTTTCATCAATGAAGCACCTATAACCTCATCCTTGCCTCTTTTTAAAACATCCATAGTCGCAATAGCTTCAGTATCTTCAAAATTATCTACAAATAACATTAAATATTTCATAATTGTATACCTCTTTTAAAAAATTATACCTTATTTTAGATACAAAAAAAAGAGAAATCTCTTTCTCTTCTTCTTATAGATTAATATTGTGCTTTTCTAACCAATCAACACCATATTTTTCGATGACATAGTCCATATCCTTATCACCTCTACCAGATAGGTTAACTAAGATAGTACCTGTCTTTTTTGTAGTTCTTGCAAGCTTCATTGCATAAGCTACAGCGTGGCTTGATTCGATTGCAGGAATAATACCTTCAAGTCTAGATAATGTAAAGAATGCCTCAAGTGCCTCATCATCTGTCACTGTTTCATACTTAACTCTACCTAGATCATGTAAGAATGCATGCTCAGGACCAACAGATGGATAATCTAAACCAGAAGCTACTGAATAAACTAAATCTGGATCTCCATTTTCATCCTTTAGCATTAACGAATTGAAGCCGTGCATAATACCTTCAGTACCAAATGTGATACTTGCTGCATGGTTTCCTCTTTTAGCACCTCTTCCCAATGGTTCAACACCAACAATTTCAACTGGGTCATTAACAAATGGAATGAACATACCTGCAGAGTTAGAACCACCACCAACACATGCACAAACAACATCAGGTAATAAACCTGTCATTTCCTTAAATTGATCTCTTGCCTCAATTCCAACTACAGATTGGAAATCTCTAACCATTAATGGGAATGGATGAGGTCCAACTACAGAACCAATACAATAAATACAATCCTTATATTCCTTTAAATATGCAGCAAATGCAGCATCAACTGCTTCCTTTAGTGTTTGCTGTCCATCAGTAACCTCAACAACATTTGCTCCAAGTAATCTCATACGGCTAACGTTTGGTGCTTGCTTTTTAATATCTACTGCACCCATATAAATATCGCACTCTAAACCAAAGTATGCAGCTGCAGTTGCAAGTGCTACACCATGCTGTCCTGCACCAGTTTCAGCGATAATTTTTTTCTTACCCATAAACTTAGCTAATAAGCCCTCACCCATACAGTGATTAATCTTATGAGCTCCAGTATGGTTTAAATCTTCTCTCTTTAAATAAATTTGGGCCCCACCACAGTATTTAGACAATCTCTCACAATGATATACAGGAGTAGGTCTTCCCTGGAATTCCTTTCTAATTCTTCTTAATTCATTGATGAATTGAGAGGAATGACAAATGGTTTGATAAGCCTGCTGAATCTCTTCAAATGCGGGCTTTAATTCCTCAGGAATATAAGCTCCACCATATTTTCCAAAATAGCCATCTTCACTTGGATAATTCTTTAAATAAGTTTCAAAATCTACATCTTTAATTTTCATATACTTTCCCTCCTTAAACAAAAAAGCCTATCCTATATAGGACAAGCTCTAACCTGCGGTACCACCTAAATTGCTATAAATAGCCACTCAAACTCATAACGGGAGTTACCGTATTTAGCTACTTTATTCACTAAATCCCTCATTGGCCCAACCACAATATTGCCATTATAATGATTCCACCATCCATTACTCTCTTTAAACGCAATTATTGCTTTTTCCAAATCATCAGTTTAGTTTATTTTATAAAACATTTAAATTTTTGTCAATCTTATTTTTATAGATTTTTATTAGGTTTTTAAAATCATTTGACGAATTATTATTCAATTCATCTATATCTAATTCAATTAAATTTATTATTTAATAAATTAGATTAATACATCCTCATAATAGGCTCTAAGTAATTCAGCTACACTCCAAGCTTGTGTATAACAACCTTTAGTTTTAATGGCATCAAGACCATTAAACACCTCTGCATAGCCATTTAGACAACCATCATTTAAATGCTCTTTGATTTTAAAGATTCTTTCTTTAATCTCTTCTTTTACATTTGGATTATCTTTATTTACATATTTGTATGCATCAAAATATGTACCCATCAAGAAGCCCCAGGTTGTACCATTGTGGTATGCCATATCTCTATCCCAAAGGCATCCCTCATATTTAGGCTTAAAATCCTTATCACTTGGAGATAGACTTCTTAAGCCATTAATATTATAT
>Ga0247610_10003990_pt1 | contig 15934 bp, 14 predicted proteins | sample 174DNAGHGhighgp2_FD_193483 | JGI IMG/M metagenome (GOLD analysis project Ga0247610, IMG submission 193483) | Sheep rumen microbial communities from Palmerston North, Manawatu-Wanganui, New Zealand - 1742 DNA GHGhigh gp2 | ecosystem: Host-associated > Mammals > Digestive system > Stomach > Rumen... | reverse complement strand
GGCGATGCTGCGGTCCAGCGTGATGCTGTGGTAGCCCGTGGTGACGTGTCCCACCACCTTTTCGCCGTCCAGCACTTCGTATCCGTGGCGCGGTATGGCTCTGTCCTGCAGTTCCAGTCCGACGAGTTTCTGTGGTGTGCCCTCTGCCTTTTGCCGTGCACAGGCCTCCTTGCCGATGAAGTCCTCCTTGTCCAGCTTCACAAACATGCCCAGTGTGGCAGCGATGGGCGAAATCTCGGCCGTCAGCTCGTCGCCATAGAGCGGCAATCCAGCTTCGAAGCGCAGTGTGTCGCGGCACCCCAGTCCGCAGGGCTGTATGCCAGCCTCGATGCATTTGTCCCACATCCGGCAGGTGAGGGCTGGCGAGGCGTACACCTCGAAACCGTCTTCGCCCGTGTAGCCTGTGCGGCTTACTATGATGGTCTCGCCCGCCAAGTCCATTTTGCGGAAGGTGTAGAACGTCATCCCCTTGGTCTCTATTCCCAGCACCTCGTTCATCGTCTTCTCGGCCTTCGGTCCCTGTATGGCTATCTGGCCGTAGCGTTCGCTCTGGTGGTCGATTGTCACGTCGAATTTTGCAGCGTGCTGCCTTATCCAAGCCACGTCCTTTTCGATGTTTGCGGCATTGATGACCAGCAAGTAGCAGTCCGCCGCCACGCGATAGACCAGCAGGTCGTCCACCGTGCCGCCATCGGGATAGAGCATCATGCCATAGAGGATTTGCCCGTCCCCGATGTCTCGGATGTCGTTTGTGAAAATATAGTTCACGAAGGCGGCCGCCTCTCGGCCCTTCACCTCCACTTCGCCCATGTGCGAGACGTCAAAGATTCCCACTTCGCGTCGCACTGCATTGTGTTCTGCCGCGATGTCTGTGTACTGTATGGGCATGTCGTAGCCCGCAAACGGCCGTCTGAGTGCGCCCAGCGCCACGTGTCTGTCGTGTAGGCACGTTTTTTTGATTTCCTCTGTCATTGTTTTGTCGGTTGTTTAATAGTAGTTTAAGAGTGATATCAGTTCTCTGCTCCCGAGGTTCAGTATCCAGCGCCCCGCGTCGCAGCCCTCCAGTGCACGGCCCAGCTCCTTCGCCTCGGGTCGTACGCCTCGCAGCCTCTCGAGCATCGCCTCGCGGGCATCGCAGAGCGGCAGGAAGTCGCCCGTCAGCCGCAGGTCGGCGATGCGCCCGTGCCGCAGGTCGAGGCTCACGCCCAGCAGTCCCACGCCCTCTATGCGCCTGGCATGCTCCACCGTGTGGCGTGGGTCGTTTCCCTGCAGGAACTGCGGGTCCAGATACGCCTGCGCGAGGCGTTCTATCTCGCCCACCTCCTCCGGGCCCAGCCGCAGCTCGCCGTCGCACATCGTCTCGCGAACGTGCCGTTTGAACGTCTCCAGACCGATGTCCAGGTGCTCGCGCAGCGTGGTGATGCGGCTGCGTACCGATGCCACGCCCTTGCTCTCCAGTTTGTCTGCGGGCGGAGTCAGCGCGCCCAGCATGTGCTCCATGTTCGTGTCGAAGAGCATCGTGCCGTGTACGATGCATCGCCCTGCCGTCTGGTAGAACGCGTTGCCGCTCACCTTGCGCCCTCCTATCAGGATGTCGTTTCGGTGGCTGGCCGTGGCGTCCAGTCCCAGACTGCGCAACATCTGCACCACGCGTGCCGTGTATCGGGCAAACACCTGCCCCACCTCGCCGCTCTGCGTCACGCAGCTCATCATCAGGTTGTCGCGGTCGGCATACACACAACCGCCGCCGCTGCGACGCCTGTAGAACGCGATGCCGTGTCGGCGGCAGTAGTCCACGTCCACCTCGCTGCCCATCACCTGATGGCGGCCGAAGACGACCGTCGGTTCCACCTGCCAGACGAAGAATACGTCCTCCTGCAACTCACGTGCCGCATATTCCTCCATGGCCAGATAGAATGGCAAGATGCGAGGTTTGCTGTCGGGCACGTGCAGGTATTTCATCCTTTTCGGGGTTACTTCCCTACAAAAATAGAACAATTTGCTGACATAAGGAAATTATTGCGCAGAATTATGGTAAAAATGCAAATGCAAAAATGCATTTTCACCACGCGTCTCATCTTTCGCGTGAAAAAAAACGAAGGAGGCCTCCCGTTTCGGAGAGGCTTCCTTGTCTTCAGGCCAAAAGCCTGCTGCTGTAACCCGCTTGGGGCTCGAACCCAAGACCCCCACATTAAAAGTGTGATGCTCTACCAACTGAGCTAGCGAGTCAGCCTAATGTGCTACGGGATATTGCCCATTAGCGGCTGCAAAGGTACGCACTTTTTCGTTCACTGCCAAGTTTTTCGCTGCTTTTTTTTTCGTTCCAGCCCCTCCCTCCTCTAAAAGGAACTTTAGCTATTAGCTATTAGCTATTTGCCAACGGCCAACGGCCAAAAGCCAAACAGGGCCGGGGGTGGGGCTGTTAGTCTACTCCTTCAGCACGTAGCGTCTGTAATACGAGAGGCAGAGTGTGGTGAGCGGCAGGGCTATGATGAGCCCGATGAAGCCCAGGAGGCTGCCCCAGACGGAGAGGCTGAGCAGGATGACGGCTGGGTTGAGCCCCATCACATGGCCCATGATGCGGGGTGTGAGGAACATGTCCTGTATGGTTTGCACCACGGCAAAGACGGCGAGCGCTGAGAGCAGGATGAGCCAGAAACTCTGGCCCGTCTCGCTGGCCTTGAGCATACAAAGCAGGACCGTGGGGATGAGGCCTACGACCTGCAGATAGGGCACCATGTTGAGCAACCCGATGAAGAGGCCGAGACCGATGGCCAGCGGAAGGTCGATGATGAGGAAGCCGATGCTGAAGAGGATGCCTACGCAGAGTGCTATGAGCGACTGGCCGCGGAAGTAGGCATTCATGCCCTCCTTGACGTCCTGCACCACCATGGTGGCCACGGGCCGCTGGGCTGCCGGAATGAGCTTTGCCCACCCGTTGGAGATGTTTTCGTAGTCCGAGAGGATGAAGAACATGTAGAGCAACACGATGAAGAAGCCAAGCAGGCCCACTACAAAGTTGATGGTGCCGGCAATGAAGGTCCACAGCTGCACGAGCACGCCCTGCACGGCCTCCATGAAGCTGCTCTGCTGCACCAGCCCGAGCCACGAGCTGTCGTTGATATACTTATTGAGGAACTCCTGAATCTGTGCTGGCAGGTCGGACTGCCCGAGCGTCTCGGACAGGAAACGGCTGACGGGCTGGCTCAGGCGCGAGAACTCTTCCACTGTGGGCGGGATGACGAGTGCCAGCAGTCCCACCAGTGCGGCCACCACCAGCACTACGGCCACGAAGATGCTCAACAGGCGACTGCGCAGGCGGCAGCGATATTGGAGGAAGCGGACCAACGGGTAGAGCATGTAGGCCAGCAGCCACGCGATGAAGAACGGCAGCAGCACCGTGCTGAGCCTGTTGAGCAGCCAGCCCGCACCCAGTGCGCCAGCCAGCAGAATCAAACCGCGGATGAAGCGGTCGAAGGTTATCTCTTTCTCGAACATCTGTATGATTTACGGATTTACTGTTTATTCCCCTCTCTTCGAAGAGGGGTTGGGGGTGAGGCTATGGACTGTCTATAGCATTCCCGGCACAGCGGTTCGTACTCTTGCTTCTCGCCAAGCATCACCTGTTTCTCGCCGGCTACGATGCGGTGGCTCACGTAGGCCAGTGCTCCGCAGCGCACACAGATGGCATGCACCTTGGTCACTTCGTCGGCTATGGCACAGAGGTCCGGCATCGGTCCGAAGGGCTGACCCTTGAAGTCGAGGTCGAGCCCGGCCACGATGACACGAATGCCGCGCGAGGCCAGATCGTTGCAGACCTCCACAATGTGCGGGTCGAAGAACTGCGCCTCGTCAATGCCCACCACATCGCTCTCCTGTCCCATCAGCAGGATGCTGGCCGAGGAGTCCACGGGCGTGCTGGTGATGCTGTTCCCCTCGTGGCTCACCACTTCCTGCTCGCTGTATCGCACATCGATGCTGGGCTTGAAAATCTCCACTCGCTGGCGGGCAAACTGCGCACGGCGCAAGCGGCGAATCAGTTCCTCGGTCTTGCCCGAGAACATCGACCCGCAAATCACTTCCACGCGTCCGCGGCGCATCATCTCGCCGCCTACTGCTCCCACATCTTTCATTGTTTCTATGGAATAATAATTGATTCTGAGGGCGAAGATACGACTTCTTTTTCATTCCTCCAATACTTTGCAGCTTTTTTCGTGTCGGAGGCGATTCTGCAGAATTGCACGCGGAAATCTTGCAGGTTCCTTTACTTATTCGCGCCTTTGGCCTTGCGGCCCAAGTTACTTCGTCTCGGCAGAAAAAGAAAAATCTGTTTTTCTTTGTTCTGCTCTCAACTTATTCGTAACTTTGCCGCGTAAAAACGGAACAGAATGGGAACGCTTTACTTGGTGCCTACACCTGTGGGGAATCTGGAGGACATTACGCTGCGGGCGCTGCGGGTGCTCCGCGAGGCCGATATGGTGCTTGCCGAGGATACGCGCACCAGCGGGCTGCTGCTGAAGCACTTCGAGATAAAGAAGGCGATGCAGTCGTACCACAAGTTCAACGAGCATCAGACGGTGAGCCACGTAGTGGAGCGCCTGCAGGCTGGCGAGACGGTGGCCGTGGTGTCGGATGCCGGCACGCCCGGCATCAGCGACCCCGGATTCCTTATTGCCCGTGAGGCTATACGTGCTGGAGTGGAAGTGGTGTGTCTGCCAGGTGCCACGGCACTCGTGCCGGCACTGGTGAGCAGCGGACTGCCCTCAGACCGGTTCTGTTTCGAGGGCTTCCTGCCGCAGAAGAAAGGGCGGCAGACACGCATCGAAGCACTGCGTGGCGAGACGCGCACCATGATTTTCTACGAGTCGCCCCACCGAGTGGTAAAGGCGCTGACGCAGTTTGTGGAAGTCTTCGGGCCCGACCGTCCGGTTAGCGTCTGCCGCGAGATAAGCAAGGTGCACGAGGAGTGTGTGCGTGGCACGCTGGCGGAAGTGCTGCAGCACTTCACAGACAACGAGCCGCGAGGCGAATTCGTAATCGTGGTGGGAGGAGCGGATAGTTGATTAGAGTATAGGGAGTAGGGCATGTCTAAAGGCTTGGTGAGGCCAGTGCTCTCTGGCCGAAGAAGGAATAAATATAAATAGGTAAAAAGGTATGAAGAAGAACATTTTATTCGTGGCCTTGTTGGCTGCTACACTTTGCAGCTGCGACCAGTTCGGCAACAAGAAGGCCGACGAAAGCGCACAGTTGATGCTCGACTCGCTGCAGCGCATCATTGACGAGAAAGACGTGGAACTCGATGACATCATGGGCTCCATCAACGAAGTACAGGAAGGAATCCGTCGCATCAACGAAGCACAGGGACGCGTCACCATTGCAGACGGCAACCGCGAGAGCGCCAGCTCGAAGGAAGTCATTCGCGAAAACATGGAGTTCATTCAGGAAGCCATGCAGCAGAACCGCGACATGATAGCTCAACTGAAGGAGAAACTGCGCACCAGCACCTTCAATGCCGACAAACTCGCCAAGACGATAGAGAACCTGCAGCGGCAAGTGGAGGAGCAGGCTGCTCGCATCCAAGAACTGGAGGCCGCCATTGCCGACCGTGATACACTGCTGGCCGCACAGGGCGAACAGATAAGCTCGCTCACGGCCGAGAATGCCTCCAAGGCTGCCACCGTGGCCGAGCAAGACAAGGAACTCAATACGGCTTGGTTCGTATTTGGCACCACCAAGGAACTGAAGGAGCAGAAAATCCTGACGAAAGGCGATGTGCTGAAAAGCGGCGACTTCAACAAAGACTACTTCACTCGTATCGATATCCGCTACGACAAGGAGATAAAGCTCTACAGCAAGAGCGCCAAACTGCTGACCTCGCATCCCGCCGGCTCGTACAACCTGCTCAAAGACCGCGAAGGGCAATACGAACTCCACATCACAGACCCCGCCCGCTTCTGGAGCGTGAGCAAATATCTGGTGGTGCAGGTGAAGTAAGAAGAAATGTCGAGAAGTAAAAGCTATAATTCGTCACGTTCGTCCACTGCCACTTCGCGTATGCAGGAGGGCCTCTCGTCTGTGCCGGCGCACGGGCTGGGTGAGACACAGGTGGAGACCGCAGTGCTGGTGGGACTTATTACGCCCGCTCAGGACGAGCGCAAGACGCAGGAGTATCTCGATGAATTGGAATTTCTGGCCGAGACAGCCGGAGCCGTCACCATTAAGCGCTTCACGCAGCGGCTCAATGCGCCGAGCATGGTATCCTATCTGGGAAAAGGCAAACTCGACGAGATACGCCAATACATCGAACGCGAGGAAGAAGCCGAGCGCGAGGTCTCGATGGTCATCTTCGACGACGAGCTGAGCGCCAAGCAACTGCGCAACATCGAGTCGGTGCTCAAGGTGAAGATTCTCGACCGCACCACACTCATCCTCGACATTTTTGCCATGCGAGCCCAGACGGCAAACGCCAAGACGCAAGTGGAGCTGGCGCAGTATCGCTACATGCTGCCGCGCCTGCAACGCCTCTGGACGCACCTCGAGCGTCAGGGCGGAGGCTCCGGCTCGGGTGGCGGCAAAGGTTCGGTGGGTCTGCGCGGTCCCGGTGAGACACAGTTGGAGATGGACCGCCGCATCATCCTCAACCGTATGAGCCTACTCAAGCAGCGGCTCGCCGACATCGACCGCCAGAAAACCACGCAACGCTCGGGCCGCGGCCGCATGGTGCGCGTGGCACTGGTGGGATACACCAATGTGGGCAAGAGCACACTCATGAATCTGCTGGCCAAGAGCGAAGTCTTTGCAGAGAACAAACTCTTTGCCACGCTCGACACCACGGTGCGTAAGGTCATCATCGACAACCTGCCCTTCCTCTTGAGCGACACAGTGGGCTTCATTCGCAAGCTGCCTACCGACCTTGTGGAATCCTTCAAGAGCACGCTCGACGAGGTGCGCGAGGCCGACCTCCTGCTGCATGTGGTGGACATCAGCCATCCCGACTTCGAAGACCAGATAAAGGTGGTGGAAAAGACGCTGGCCGACCTGGGATGTGCCGAGAAACCCTCCATGATAATCTTCAACAAGACAGATGCCTATACGTGGGAGGAAAAAGAGGCTGACGACCTCTCGCCAGCTACCGCCCGCAACGTCTCGCTCACCGAACTGACTCGCACCTGGATGTCTCGCCTCGGCGACGGTTGCCTTTTCATCTCCGCCCGTCAGCGCACCAACCTCGACACCCTTCGTCGCGTATTATATAATAAGGTACGCGAGCTGCACGTCCAGAAATACCCATACAACGACTTCCTCTTCGAACACTACGAGGAAACATCAGAAAACAAGGAAATAGAAGAATAAAACATAATGCATCGTCCCGTGAAAGTGCGGGACGAAAAACGAATAAAGAAATGGCTGAATTCAAGTATGCCCCAATGTTCCAGATGGGCGAGGACAAGACGGAGTACCGCCTCCTGACTAAGGAAGGCGTCACCGTCAGCGAGTTTGAAGGGAAGGAAATCGTAAAGGTCTCTCCCGAAGCACTGACTCTGTTGGCTCAGCAGGCTTTCCACGATGTGGAATTCATGTTGCGTCGCGAGCACAACCTGCAGGTGGCACAAATCCTCAAGGACCCCGAGGCCAGCGAGAACGATAAGTACGTCGCCCTCCAGTTCCTGCGCAACGCTGAGACGGCTTGCAAGGGCATCCTGCCTTTCTGTCAGGACACCGGCACCGCCATCATTCATGGCGAAAAGGGTCAGCAGGTGTGGACAGGCTTCGAGGATGAGGAGGCACTTTCTCGCGGCGTATTCAACACGTTCACGCAAGACAACCTCCGCTACTCGCAGAATGCACCGCTCAATATGTACGATGAAGTGAACACGAAGTGCAACCTGCCGGCTCAGATTGACATCGAGGCAACGGAGGGTGCCGAATATCGCTTTGTGATGGTTGCCAAAGGCGGCGGCTCAGCCAACAAGACGTATTTCTACCCCATGACGAAGGCTACCATCCAGAACGAAGGCACGCTGCTGCCTTTCCTCGTGGAGGAGATGAAGCATCTGGGCACGGCTGCTTGTCCGCCCTATCACATCGCGTTCGTCATCGGCGGCACGTCGGCCGAGAAGAACCTGCTCACGGTCAAGTTGGCCAGCATCAAGTACTACGACTCGCTGCCCACCACGGGCGACGAGACGGGCCGCGCCTTCCGCGACATTGACCTGGAGAAGAAACTTCTGGAGGAGGCACACCGCATTGGCCTCGGTGCACAGTTCGGTGGCAAGTATCTGGCACACGACATCCGCGTCATCCGCCTGCCTCGTCACGGCGCCAGCTGCCCCATCGGCATGGGCGTCAGCTGCTCGGCCGACCGCAACATCAAGGCGAAAATCAACCGCGATGGCATCTGGCTCGAGAAGATGGACGACTGTCCAAGCGAGCTCATTCCCGAAGAACTGCGTCTGCCGGGCGAAGGCGGTAAGGGCATTGACATCGACCTCGACAAGGGCATCGATGCCGTGCGTGCCGAACTGAGCAAGTATCCCGTCTCCACTCGCGTCAATCTGCGTGGCACCATCATCGTGGCTCGTGACATCGCGCATGCCAAGCTGAAGGCTCGTCTCGATGCAGGCGAGGGAATGCCGCAGTACTTCAAGGACTATCCTATCCTCTATGCCGGTCCGGCCAAGACGCCCGCTGGCTACCCCTGTGGCTCTATGGGTCCCACCACAGCCAATCGTATGGACCCGTATGTGGATGAGTTCCAGGCCAACGGCGCTTCGTTGGTGATGATTGCCAAGGGCAACCGCACCCAGCAGGTAACGGATGCTTGCCGGAAGCATGGCGGTTTCTACCTCGGCACCATTGGTGGCGTAGCAGCCGTCCTGTCGCAGTCGAGCATCAAGAGCATCGAATGCGTGGAATATCCCGAGCTCGGCATGGAAGCCATCTGGAAGATTACAGTGGAGAACTTCCCTGCCTTCATCCTTGTGGATGACAAGGGCAACGACTTCTTCAAGCAGCTGAAGCCCTGGTGCCCGGCTTGCTAAGTCGGCACGGTAACATTGAAATTAGAAGGGGCGCACCTGCGAGGTGCGTCCCTTTCTTTGTTCCTTGACATGCAAGAGAAAAAAGTATTAGAGCGTTTTTCTTTCATTTTCTTTGTGCGTTTAAACTTAACTTCGTATCTTTGCCATGTCTCGTGGAGCGTTCCGTCAAAAACGGGGCGTAACCACGAGGCCAAGAGAGCGTTTCCGCTTTCATCCTTATCTACGAAATCGCCAATTTCAAATCGGAAGGATGAGAGAACAAGGTGCGTCTCCTGTGTATGTTTCGTATGCAGACGGCCTACGCCGGTGCTCGAGCATATACGGCGTAGGCATATTTGTTTCTTTTCATTTCCGAAATGGTGTTTGGCGATACCAGTAGATAGATGATAGGACAAGTCCCTACGTCTTTCTTGTATAGTCAACCAAACATTTAAAGCCATGTGGGGGATGGAGTGGCAAGCAGAAAGGAGACAGTTATGCTTTATTTTAGAAAACGTGACTCTTGGTTGGTTATTGCTGCTTTTGATGATTCAATGCGTGAGGATGAGAGGATTCTTGTCGAATTTGATGGATCAGAACCACCAGTGGGCAAGATTTTGATGATTGTAATGGGCGATACACAGAAAGGAAAAGAGTATATCAAGTATATAGTCGACAATGCTTCTGAAGAAATAGGGACTCCCAATAAAAAATGGGTTAAAATATCAAATGATGCAGTATCTCCAACAGAGAGGGCTGCTATCAATCAGGCGTTATATAAAATTAAACAAGTTTTTTGGTAATTGATTACTTCCTTCTAAACTAAAAGATGAGAGGTTGTTATATGTGCTCAAAAATGATTTGGATATTTTTAGGTTTTCTCTTTTTCATGTTTGCGATAGTCTTATGCATTGCTCATGTATATTTATTATCTTATAAATGTGATGTCAGAGAATATGAGTTGATAACGGTTGCTTCCATTTGTTCCTCGTTGGCAAGTTTTTTTATACTTGTGGCAACACTCAAGCAACAAATAATTGAGTCTGGGAATCAAAGAAAAGAGGTCGCGAAAGAACACAATATGATGTTATCGCAAATTCGTGAAATGAGAGGGCAAGCTTTAGATGAGGCCAGCATACGAATGGCGGATGAATTAAATTATATTGCTGATAATATGTGTATTGAGATTAATGGTGAAAAACTCAAAGGTAGAGAAAGCGTCTTTGACAAAGTGTATGATTTATTACAATCTATCAATGATAGCTCGGATGCTAGAGAAGTAAAAACAATAGTGAAAGAACATGAAAAGGAACTAACACCATATTTGTATGCCCTTACATGTTGCATAGAACGAATAGACAAATATGTTGGTAGTTTGATGGTTACGTCTCAAATGACGATGCCATTCCAAATAATACTGATGCATATGTGTCCAAGTGAAAGAATGTGTTTACCATATTGGACTACTATAGAACCCAAAATAAAATTAGTATCAAATAAATACGAGCAATTTTTAAATAAATTTACATAAAAATCGTTAGAGTATGAAAAAGTTATTCTGCTTTCTTTTTTTGATTTGTGCGGTCATAACCAAAATCGAAGCCCAGAGCGTGCAGCAGCCAAAATTTATTGATGGAATTTGTGCTTTCAAATTTGAATGGCGAGAGATTTATTCTTCCATATATACCTATTCACCCTTATATAAGGCAAAAAGGTGGTCTCCATGGTATACAAACAAAGATGTGTTTGGGCGACGTGGTGAAATGGTAATTAAAAATGGAGAACTAAAAATAGTTTTTGAGAACTGCAGTGCTGATTGCGAACCAATGGTGATTTATATTGATGGCTTTGATGTCCCTAAAGGCGCAAGAAAGCTAAAAGATTTAAGATGTAAAATGAATACTACTTATTCCGGTGAAGTGCATTACCATATTGATGATATGCATTTAGACTTCCTGTCTTTTTGCGAATCAAGGATTTCTTCCAGGAGTAGTGATGAAAGAGTATATGCATTTCCACACGGTAGTAGTGGCTACTACTTAGATGGTAAAAGACCCTCGAAATTAATTAGAAAGGCGGCAAAGATAACGCTTGCGCCATATAAGGGGGTACCCAAGGATATTACGATATTATGGGATAATGACAATGTAGGAATTCATTTCATTGTGAATAAATGGAGAATAATTTGAAGACAATATCAAGGCGTTTCTTTTTTAAGAAATGTAGCCAACAGGTCCTGCCATTATTGGGGATAATATTAATTCCTGATAAGTTAGTTGCTAAAACAGAGCATAATGCCGTGCCACAACCACAAGTTTGCCCCGGATCATGCTATGGCCTATGTATAACTACATGTACAAATGGTTGCAAAACAGGTTGCTCCAGCTGTTCGGGTTCTTGTTCTTCGGCTTGTGCTATGGCATGTTCGTCAGGTTGTAGTGGAAAATGCACTGCATGTACGGGCACATGCAAGGATAAATGTACTGGTGGATGTTCTAGTGGTTGTTCAGGAACCTGCAAGGGTGGTTGCACTACATCTTGCGGAGGAGGGTGTGGACAAGGCTGTCAAGGTTCGTGTGTTGCCGCTTGTGCATCTGATTGTTTTACGTCCTGTTCTAATTCTTGTGATTCTATATGCGGTGGAAATTGTGGAATCGGTTGCAGTGGGAGTTGCAGTGGCCGATGCTCTACTGGATGCACCTATGGTTGTGGCGGCGGTTGTCGTGAATATTGTGAAGGCTCATGCCGTGGGTCTTGTGGAATATCATGTTCTTACGGGTGTTCAGGCGGAGCCTTGTATGTTACATATTAAAATGGTGGGGTTGCATACGTGAAAACGATAGCGAAACACAAAAGGGCTTGGCAAGAGGGAGTAGCCAAAGATATCACCTTCATAGTCACAAAGGACTGCCAACTTGCGTGTAAGTATTGCTACCTTGTGGGGAAGAACACCAAGGAACGGATGACGTGGGAGGTGGCGAAGCAAGCCATCGACTACATACTGGACTGCGAGGCGGAGTTCCGCGAGGAGAGTGTCATCTGGGACTTCATTGGTGGCGAGCCGTTTTTGGAGATTGATCTGATAGACAAGATTTGTGACTATCTGAAGACGGAGATGTATCGTAGGAACCACCACTGGTTCAACTCCTACCGCTTCTCGTTTTCTACCAACGGCATCAATTACCACACGGAGAAGGTGCAGCGCTTCATACGGAAGAATGCCAACCATCTGAGCATAGGCATCACCATCGACGGCACACAGCGCAAGCACGATCTGAACCGCATCTGGAAGACACCCGAGATGGAACGTGGCATCCAGCCAAAGCCAGAGGAAGAACGCGGCTCGTATCAGGACGTGGTAAAGAACATTCCGCTATGGCTTTCGCAGTTCCCCGGTGGTGGCACGAAGGTGACCATCAGCAGTGCAGACATTCCGTACATAAAGGAGAGCGTGTTGCATCTGTACAGCCTTGGCATACACGAGGTGAATATCAACTGCGTGTTCGAAGATGTGTGGAAGGAGGGTGACGACAAACGCTTCGAGGAGCAACTGATGCAGCTGGCCGATGCCATCATAGACGGCGACTACTACACCGACTATGCCTGCTCGTTCTATTCAGAACACATCGGAAAGCCGCTTGATGCGATGCGTGACAACCAGAACTGGTGTGGTGCGGGCAAAATGCTGGCCGTGGACGCTGCCGGAAACTTCTATCCCTGCACCCGTTTTGCGGGCTACTCTCTGCGCAGCAAGAAGCCTCTCATCATCGGCAACGTGCGAGACGGCATAGACCAGAACAAACTGCGCCCGTTCCTGACGCTCGACCGCACGACGCAAAGTCCGCGGGAGTGCATCGAATGCGAGGTAGCCAGTGGATGTGCTTGGTGCCAGGGCGAGAACTACGATGCCGCAGCAACGCCCACCATCTACCAGCGTGCAACAGCCATTTGCAAGATGCACAAGGCGCGTGTGCGAGCCAACAACTACTATTGGAACAAACTTTTCCGCAAGCTGGAACTGGAGGGACTGCGTGAGGAATACGAGAAACGGAAACGAGTGTCTAATCCACAAATCTGTTAATCGTCATGCTGCAATACCTTATTATATTATTAGACGAGCGGAGTACCTCATATTGCCATTACAAGGCCGCGTCCCAAATGCTGCGCGCGGACGGAAACGGCTTGATTCCACTGGATGTGCTGAGACAGGGCATCCGTTTTGCGATGAAGGAGAACCTGAATATCCAGTTTGTCTATCCCGACACGGAACTGCCCGAAGAGTGGAAAAAGGAAATAGAAACCATCGACCATAGCAAATTGAAGCCATCGCCACTCGCATTCCAGCACGATGAGGCTGATGAGTTGGGATTGGACAGGACGGATGTGGCTGTGGTGAACGATTGGCATCTGCCTGCGAACACAATGGATATTCCGCTTGTCGTAAGGACGAGCAAGGAGGACTTCTTTGCTCGCTATCGCGAGTTGTACGCGCTGTTGGAGTTGTGCCCACGTATGAATGTGGTATTTACGGACGTGGAGATGTTCTCGGACGACGATTTCGAGACGTACAAAGCAGTGCTTTCGGAGATGACACAAACCGTAGAACGTCTGTATGCCGAGGGTAAGACGCCACAGCTGAATCTGCTGACAGACCGCATGATGCTGCCGGAGATGAACAACTGCGGTGCGGGAGACACAAATCTTACGTTGGCGCCAAACGGACGTTTCTATGTCTGCCCGGCATTCTATTACGAAGATGCGGCAGACAGCGTTGGCAGTCTTGAAGACGGACCAGAGATTCGGAACGGGCAACTCTATAAGTTGGAATATGCGCCGATATGCCGCCACTGCGATGCCTACCAGTGCAAACGGTGTGTGTGGCTCAACCGCAAACTGACGTTGGACGTAAATACACCCTCGCGTCAGCAGTGTGTGATGGCACATCTCGAACGTAATGCCAGCCGCGAATTGCTGCAAGCCATCCGCAAGCATGAGACATTCCTTCCCGACAAGGATATTCCCGAGATGGACTGCTTGGATCCCTTTGAAGAAAGAAACAAATGGAATAACTAACAGATAAAAATGGAAAAGAAGGTTGTTGGGCAGGTAACGCCCGAAGAAAAGAACGAGATTCAGGCCCTATTCGAACGCCGCAATGGATTGAACGAGTTGGCCAAGATTGTAACGGCGGAAAACGACGAGTTGTACGAAAGACTGGTGAAGGACATGGGTGAGACTGGCACGCGTTTCCAGCAGTGGTGGGACAAGATGGCTCAGAAATATCAGTGGGAGAGTGCAGCGAATGGCAGTTGGGAGATAAACTTTGAGACCTGCGAAATCTTGCTTGTGGTGCAATAAAGAGAATGATACGGCAAGAATAGTGTAAGGAAAAAAGGGACGCACATGGAGGTGCGTCCCTTCTTCATATCCTTAATTATATACCCTAAATTTTTTTCTCGAAAAAAACCTACATCCTACACCTTTGGCGAGTTAAGCCGCTGGCTGTCTGGTTGTTGGTGGCGTGTAGGCAAGCGTGTAGGTTCGGCTTACGCGTGTAGGTTTTCCTACACGCAAGTCCTAAACGCTTTAAAACGGCACGTAGAGTAGGGGCAGCCAGAGGCGGTAGCGCTCCGTCTCGTCCCAAGTGTTGCCGGCCGAGGCGAAGTCGCAGAGACGGATGGTGACCTGGTCGATTTCCTTGTCGTGATAGTAGCCTCGCATGACGGGCAGCTCGAAGGCCATCCACATGTGCTCGGGCGAGTCGATGCGCTTCAGTTCCACCACGCCGTCTTTGTCGGCTATGGTGAGGCACTCGTCTATGTCGCCGTCGCGGAAGCGGCTGTCACGTGCGAGAATTATGGGGCCACGTGTCACAGCGGCCATTTGTGCCTGTCGCACTATGCGTGCTGTCATATCGAATGCCAACTGCAGCTCGTCGCCCTCTTTCCACTGGCGTGAGAGCTGGTAGTAGGTGCCGGCTGTCGCTCTGGGCACGCGCTCGCCGTTCAGCCTGACGCTGGTGTGCCGGCTCCATGCGGGGATTCGCAGTGCCAGTGTGATGGGTGCCGGCTGTGCCTTGGCCTTCTTGGCTTTCTCGACGTGTGCTATCCTAATCTTCACAAGTCCGTCCTCCGGGAAGTTTGTCTCCTGGATGAGGGTCAGCTTCTGGCCGCCCACTTGTATGGTGGCTTCCGACGGGATGTAGAGGTTCACGTTCAACCGCTGCGGCGATGGTGTCTGATAGACGATGCGCGGAATGGTGGCAAAGGCGCGCGGCCCGTTGGCATTGCAGCAGTTGATGCGCACATCGCACTGGTGCTCACCTTCGCGGCGGTAGCCCTCGACGGGCACATATTTTACGATCTGGCTGCCGTCGAATTTCATCGAGGCCATCAGTGCGTTGTACATGGTGCATTCCAGTGCGTCGGCATATTGTGCCTTGCCCGTCAGCTGCAGCAGGCGCTCGCAGAACTGCATCCATGTGAAGGTGACACACGTCTCCATCGTACGAGCCGCTGCCAGCGTCTGCTTCTCGCGTCCGCCGTACCAGCACTCGTGACCGGCTCCGCTGCCCACGACGTAGATTTCCTCGTCGGCAATGTGCTGCCAGCTGGTTTCGGCCGCACGAAGCAGGCGCTCGTCGCCCGTCACCTTGTAGAGTTCCAGCATTCCCACGTAGCACGACATCATCTCGTAGGCCTTCTGCCCGTTCTCACGTCCGTACCATGCAGCTCCCTCCTTCAGCGGAAAGCGTTGCGACACAGGCACATCGGCCCGTGCAATGAGTTGTGGCCCGTCGGCACTCTCGCCTGCCTCGACGATGTACTTGGCGAATGCGAGATAACGCTCATCCTTCGTCTCGTTATACATAAACATTACGGGCTCGAGGATGCTCATGGGTGGCATTCCCTTGT
>Ga0247610_10003986_pt1 | contig 15941 bp, 12 predicted proteins | sample 174DNAGHGhighgp2_FD_193483 | JGI IMG/M metagenome (GOLD analysis project Ga0247610, IMG submission 193483) | Sheep rumen microbial communities from Palmerston North, Manawatu-Wanganui, New Zealand - 1742 DNA GHGhigh gp2 | ecosystem: Host-associated > Mammals > Digestive system > Stomach > Rumen... | reverse complement strand
GAAAGAACGACAGCGGCTGATGACGCCATAACGCGAACGCCCCCCCGGAAGGGGTTGGCCGCCTGCCGGGGGGAAGAAAATATTGCTAATTTTTCGAGGCTGTTTACAGTTCTAAGCGAAATTCACGCCTAAAAGTATACATATGTCCCTTTAACTCCTCTTTAACTCCCCTTTAACTCCCCTTTAACTCCCCTTTAACTCTTGCTCAGAATTCCAGTCTGAAGCCTTTCGACTTCATCTCCATATACTTGTCGGGATTGAACTTGTAGTGGATCGGAACCGTCCTTGCGGCGTTCTTCGGCCGGTCGCCGGTTTCCTCCAGGATGCCCAGTTTGAGCATCTTGTTGGCGAAGTTCCTGCGGTCGAAGTGTACCTCCAGGATGGCCTCGTAGAGCGCCTGCAGCTGGGGCATGGTGAATACCTCTGGCAGCAGTTCGAAGCCGATGGGTTGGAAATGTATCCGTTCTTTCAGTCGCTTGAGTGCCACCCGGAGGATTTTCTCATGGTCGAATGCCAGTTGGGGTATCTCGCCGATGGGATACCATTGTGCGTTCCTCGCGTCGTCGCCGCCCTTGACGGAGCCTTTCTGCACCAAGGCATAATAGGCGATGGTGATGACCCGTCCGCGAGGGTCGCGGTCCACGTCGGAGAAGCACCCCAACTGTTCCAAATAACCTTTTTCCACATCAAACTCCGTCTCCTCTTTCAGTTCACGAAGGGCGCACGACTCTGTCGTTTCGCCCATCCTCAGGAAGCCGCCGGGAAATGCCCAGTGGCCCTTGAAGGGCTCGATGCCGCGTTCCACCAGCAGCACCGACAACCCTTCCTTCACATCGTAGCCGAAAATCACGCAGTCCGTCGTCACCGAGGGGCGGGGATACTCATACGTGTATGAACCTTTTGCTGTCTCCACGATTTATCAGTTTTTATGAGTTTCTCAGCCAGTCGCGCACCTCCATCAAGGCACATCCCAACAGGTTCTCGCCCCGCCATTGCTCGACGGAGCCTTTCATTGCATCGCTCCTGCCAAGGCCGATGCCCCAGATCCTGTCGTAGGGACTTGCCTCGGCGATGATGGCATCTCCGGTGGACAGCAGGAATTCCCTGATGTCGGGGTTCTGCGAGAACTTCGCCTTGTTGCCTTTCACGACGATGTCGTACTTATGGGCATCCCATAAGGCCGGGTCGAAATTGCGAATCTTCCTGCCCAGTTTCTTGTACAGGTCAGGAGTGTTTGCCGTCATGATTTCTTGGAGCACCTCCACGTCTCCAAAGAGACGGGCCTTGCTCGCCATCATATACTGCTCTGCAGTGTGGTATTGCACTCCGTCGACTTCGAAATAGCAGTCGTACCATTGGCTGAAGCATGCTGCGGTCATTTTCTTAGGGCTGGGGCGGTGTCCCCAGAAATAGATGATTGCCCTACCTGGGTTCCGTCGAGCAATCTCTTTGATTTTTTCAATGTTGTAGCTCATCTTTCGTCTCCTTTTATTGATTGGTCTTTTTGTTCTTATCTCTTGTTCTCATGATGATTTTGCCTAAGTTGTTCTCTCCTACCCAGCTATACAGGTCAATGTCCCAAAAGGTTTCCTGTTTCCTGTTCCCGCTGATAAGGATACGGTTTCCCGTATCGGTTAGCTTTTTCATCAAGGTGGGATTCTGTTCGAATTTTGCCTTGATGATGGACTCCATGATGTCGAGCCGTGCCTCTTCCCAGCCGGGGTAGGGGATTTGCGCTTTTGCCTTCACGACAGCCTTTTCAATGGAGCAACTGGCGATGACTTTACGCTCTGACACCTCTTTGAATCTGGAGGACAGAAATGCAGCCTCTGCTGTGTGGTACGTGATTCCTTCCCAAATGAACTGGCATCTGAAACGGTTCTCCAAGAAGGCATGCTCACCCTTGAACCTGTCAATGACATCAGGGAAATCATCCGCTGTGAAGTCCTTGAACAACTCCCATGCGCCGGGGCACATCAAGTCTTGGCAGGACTCTTCGTTCAGCATACGCTCTCTGACCAGCGACGAACTGACGGCATCCGTTCCTTCTGGCTGTGGAAGCGTTACGATGTGTTCAAGGTGGCCCGACAGTTTTTCATTCTTGTTCAAAGTGCTTTCGAGCGACTCGCTTTCTCTTGAAAAGAGTATCACACGGAAAGTGTCGAGGAAGTTCCTTTTTTCTGTCAAGTGTATGAGCAAGTTCAGCTTGTCGGCTCCCATCACGCAATATAACTCTGCATTAGGGAAATCCTCTTGAAGGGATATCAATGTCGGCATCGTTCTTGCTTCGATTGTTCCAATTTCTTTCTCACACACCTGCATGCGGCTGTCTGTGCACATCGCCTGAAGCATCTTGATGCGCAGTTCCGGTGACAGGACGACAGGCGGGTGTTTGTGACGCATCTTCCTTTTCAGGTAGGCATCGCTTACGGGAACGAAGAAGCCTATACCTGCGTCAATCGCATCAATGGCCGCTTTCATCAACTTGAAGTGAGCCACCGTGGGAGGGTTGAAGCTCCCACCCATGACTACGATTTTTTGTCCTTTTTCTTTTATATCTGTGTTAATTTTACGCAAAGGTAGGGCCTTTCTTTCAAATCTCCAAATATTTTTGCGTATTTTTTACACAAAATGCGATTTTTTTTTGATTTGGGACTCGAAATCAGGTGAATCAGGCGTTATTTTTGTTTGTGGAACTGCCTACCTCTTCACTCCTCTTACTGGGTCTGCCTCCAAGGGGTGGTCTGGCCATGAATGCTTCGGGTAACGTCGTCGTAATTCTTTGCGCACCTCGAAATAGGTGGATTGCCAAAAACTGTGCAGGTCGGTGGTGAGCTGTACTGGTTTGAAGCCTGGAGACAACAGCTCCATCAATACTGGTGAGCCGTCCACCCGCGGGGTATCCAGCAGACCGAAGCACTCCTGCAAGCGTACCCGTAAGACTGGCACCTCGGCTCCTATACGATAGTCGAGCCGGATACGGCTCCCTGTGGGGACAACGATATGAGTAGGTGCAAGCTGCTCTACCATTTTCTGTTGTTCATAGGTGAGCCGGCTCCAGATGACCTCGCAAAGGTCTGTCTTCTTCAGTTCATTTGTTGTCGTTGCTTTACCGATGAAGAGAGGTCCCCATTCTACAGCACTCCTGCAGATTGCCTCCATGTCAACAGACGGAAGAGACAATTCTGGATGGCGGGTGGCAACAAAGGCAATCCTCCGCTGCATGTCGTGCACCTTGTCGGAGAAATCCAGCATCGACGGACCGTCTTTTACTATCGCCTCACAGACGACTTGTTGCATCTTTTCGCGGGCACAATTCGCCAATGGCTTGGAAGCCAGCAGGATGGTGCCGATGCGGGTCTCTCTTCTGGCAATCACTGCTCCGGCCTTGCCATCCCAAAAGATGTTGTCGCGCTCAATGGCATATCCTTTTAGGTCTGCAGGGTCGACGACACTTGCCAGAAAGACTTTCCCCACGCCACCTGTTTTCTGATGCATCGAAGCGATGGAAAGCCATTCTTCGCCAGCCATGGCATCCGATGCTTCCACCGCCACCAATTCACCTCCTGGCAACTGGAACACGCCGAGCCTCTCTTTCCACGCCTTGCCGATTCGCTCAGGATAGGCTGATGCAAGCAGGGCTCCAACCTCGTAGGGGTTGACGGCGGCATTGTCCACCTTGGAGTGTATCATGTCGGCATATTGACGGGCGATTCTCGCCATGCGTCTCCATTGGCCGTACTTTCCGCTTCTGCGCTCACGGCGGAGAGCATCCAACCGGCGGTCCATGGCGACATCGCCCTCTCCAGCCAAAGGGTCTTTCTCCTCTATCAGCGCGGCGATGTCGGCGGCAAGGGCTCGACGTTCCTTCGTGTCTGCCGTCAACAGCATGCGGGCGATACGCGGATGGCATGGCAGTTTTGAGAGCCTGCGCCCCCATTCCGTCACCCTGCCCGCTTCGTCAGTGGCACCAAGCGAGGTCAGCAGCCTGCGGGCATGGGCTATCGCCGTCTTCTCCGGAGGGGTCAGCCACGGCAGTCTCTCCATTTCGTGCTCGCCCCAGATGGCGGCATCGAGCACCAACGTCCCAAGGTCGGCCTCCAGGATTTCCGGCATTCGCACAGCGGGCATTCGCGACTCCGTGGCGGCAGTCCACAACCTATAACACACGCCAGGAGCCACACGCCCCGCACGTCCCGTACGCTGCGTCGCCATATCCATGGAAATCCGCACCGTTTCCAAGTGGTTCAGTCCGCTGCGTGCGTCGAACACCATCTTTCGGCAAAGGCCGCTGTCGACAACCACGCGCACACCCTCGACAGTCAAAGAGGTCTCTGCAATAGGAGTCGCCAGCACCACTTTCCGTTCACCCGCCCGAGATGGTGCAATGGCTTTCGCCTGCTCATCATTGGAAAGCAGGCCGTAGAGGGTGAGAATCTTCGTTTCGCCAAGTCCGCCTGATGAGAGCAGTTCCTGAACACGCCGTATCTCCCCTTCGCCAGGCAAGAATGCCAGAATGTCGCCTTCGTGCGAGCGATGGGCCCGCAGGATGGTCTTGGCTACCATCTGCGAGACGTTGTATAAATCGGCATTTTCATTATTATGGATGACTTCGACAGGAAACATCCTTCCCTCGCTCGTCAGTACGGCACAGTGCAGTGCATCCGACAAGGTTTTCGTGTCTATCGTTGCCGACATCACCACCATCCGCAGGTCCTCTCTCAGCACATCCTGACATTGCCTGACCAGCGCAAAGGCCTCGTCGGTGTTCAGGCTCCGTTCATGAAACTCGTCGAAGACAACCACCGCAACGTCTTCCAATGCCGGGTCATCCAAGAGCATCCGCGTGAGCACCCCTTCTGTCACCACCTCAATGCGTGTCTTCGGCGACACCTTGCTCTCAAACCGGATGCGGTAACCCACGGTCTCGCCAACCGACTCGCCAAGGAGCCACGCCATGCGTGAAGCTATCTGCCGTGCCGCCACACGTCTTGGTTCCAACACTACTATCTTGCCGGTGCCTTCCCGTTGCCCTTCCAGAATGGTCAATGGCAGCACGGTAGACTTTCCGGCACCTGGTGCAGCCGTCACTATCGCCGCCGTTTCCTTCCGCAGGGTCTCATTCAGCGGTTTCACCAACGCTGCCACTGGCAGGGTCTCCAACTCTCTTTGTAGTCGTTCTGTCATACCATCATCGTAGTTCATCGGGAGCAGTCTCTTTCGCTTCTCCTATCTCGCGGATTGTGCCACACCAGAAGGCATGCAGCCGATTGGCCATGACCTTTTTCATGATGGCATACGCTATGTCACCCGTGCAATGGCTGGTGTGGAATACCTTCTTGGGATGGTTGTCCGTCAACCTCTGGGCGAGGCCGAAGAGATGGTCTCTCGTCTCATTGGCGTCCAACAGGTGGAATCCTCCCACAACAGTGCTGACAGGCCAGGGACATGCCGCCAGGATGTTCTCCAAACCGCTATGGGCGCAGCCCGTGAAAAGCAGCCCGCCGATATGGAGGGCCAGCTCGTGTCGGAAATCATCGGGTATGTAATTCCCTTCCTCATCCTTGATGAACAGGTGCCGGTTGCCTTTGGGCGTGGGATGAATCTGTGGGATATGTGCCATGACATGGATGCCATCGGCAACCTCGCAGGTGTGGTCCACCATGATGGACCGTTCTTCCATTCCCTCCGGCCAATCCGTGGTGATGCTGTGCCGGTCGTTCCTCATGGAATAAAACTTCCCGTTGACGGCCTCCGGGGAAACGATGACTTTCGCCCTCTTGTTGACTTCCATGAAATGGCGCAGTCCTCCGGCATGGTCGTTATGGCCGTGGGAGATGAAGACATAATCCACCGTCCCGAGGTCTATGCCCATTCGCTTCGCGTTGCGGATGAACACATCACTGGCTCCCGTGTCGAGCAGGATGCGGTATCGCTCCGTCTCCAACAGGATGGACAGCCCGTGCTCCGTCTCAAACGCAGGGTCTTTTGCGCGGTTGTCTGACAATACAGTCCATTTCATCATTTTGTGCCTTTCCTCAATAATGCTCATTGGTAATTAGCATACAAAGATAAATCTTTTCAATCAAAAAATCAGTATTCATGCCTATTCTTTTTGACTTTTCTACTAATCCGTGGCCATGATCAGACAAATGAATCTTTACTTCATACTTGATTTGTTATATCTTGGTTTGATGTTGAACGAACCCCGAAGGGGTGGGCAGAGTACAGTCAGGCGGTGGAGTGCGAAGCACGGAACCCCTGCTAAAAGCGTGGTGTGAACAACAACCCCGAAGGGGTGGCAGAATGACAACTTCATACACTTCATGTCGTTGCTCTGTCACCCTTTCGGGGTTGTTGATATCATATCATCGTCAAGCAGGGGGTAAGCTTCGCTCCACCACCAGCCTGTGGTCGTCCCAGCCCTTCGGGCTTCACTTCACAACCGGTTGCCATACAAAACAAGTCCTGGTTTTGTAAGGCAATTTTACTTCCGAAACTTAAGCCATTTATCCCTTTAACTCTCCAACGACGTGTTCATACGTCCCTTTACCTCCCCTTTACCTCCTAAAAAAACTTGAGTCCTGTTTTGTGCAGTCTTGCTTGTTTGCGCTGTCACACCCATGGAGCATGTCAAAACAAGAAGCAACATGCTCAGTCGCAATGTTGTATGTAATGGTTCCATCTGCTTCAATGATTATTATTTTTAATGATTATCCGCTTGTATCCGAAGGGCGGCCTGAAAGGCCTGCAAACACATAGCCCAAGGCAACGCCTTGGGTGTCAAGATGTTCATAGTCGCCCTGTAGGGGCATAAGCATTTGTAGATGAAAGGCTTATGCCCCTAAAGGGCGATTGCCTCCTTCCCAATTTCCCAGGGCGTTGCCCTGGGCTGGAGGCATATTGCCCCTTCGGGGCGTTATCGGAAAGATGCGGATAATCATTTTTTTTGTCATGGTATCCAATGGTATCATCACGGGAATCGAATCAAACTCCCATAATTTATATCTTATTATATGCTCTCGAAGTTCCTTTAGTACGGGACAACTGCTACCTTTTAACTTCAAGGCTGTTACATCCAAACCTATGTTAATATTAAAAAGTGAGTCTATGTTTTCATCGTAATAAGATGACTTGAATCCATCTGCATCTATTGGCTCTAGGTAACACTCTTCTTTGTACTCTTTTATATTCAGAATAGTGTCACAACGATAGTCCTCGGTAGAGACAATCTTAGATTTGAGAATTCTGGTAATATAAATTCTATTGTCTTTGTAATACCAGATGACAGAGAAATTCCCTTCGGGATCTATCATGGATACATTTCCATATGCTTTTAAATATTTATCATATATTTTATTTGCAAATGTTCTGTTTTTATCCACCTGCCTCCAAAAATTATTTGTTTTACAGCTAACCAGTGATAGTAACAACACAATTATAATGTACCCTTGTATTATCGACTTAAACCTGAAAGTTTTTTCCATAACACGTTATTTGTATAATTGTTTGCATTCATTTTTATTAGTTATGAGACAAAGATAATCATTATCTTGTTATGTTCCAAACATATCGATTACACATTTTTACAAAAAATCTAAAAGAGTTGAATATCACCGATATGAAAAGCCAATATGATATGTGATTGAGGGTTCTTCTGCAGGTTCTACGGACACTACGGCTATTGAAAGGAGACGCTTTCAGCTACTTTTGCCAAAAGCACAGCACGATACTATGCGGATTCCATGAGCCGAAATATGGTCGATTTTATTATCTCTTATAAACACCGTTAAGATCCGTTGTGTAGTACAACATCTTTTTCTTGACTTTTAATATATTGCCGTAATAATCAATATTAATTTCCTGATAGTTTAACGGCAAGGTTATATCTACAAAACGTATGCAATCTTCTGAGGTTACTTGCATCCCCATTCCTTCTTTAAACTCAGCTAAAGACATATGCTCTGTTTCGAAAAATGGAATTATCGTTAACTCCATATACTCATGACGCTGTATCTTTTCTCCATTATCCTTTTCATCTTCATCATAATGTGTATATATGGTATATTTTTCTCCATTTGCTTTTGCTGTCAGTTCATAACAGCCGTTCCCTATATTTTTTATTTTCTGTATATGGAAAATAGCGGTCTCTTGAGATAAGACAGACAAGCAACCAAATATTCCATAAAATATCATTACTATCAATTTCTTCATATCTTTATTGACATTTATAGGGGTTATGCCTTTGATTGGATAAAAAACTCAAGCGAGTGCTTATTCCTTGAGATATGGTCCATTTAGTTCCTCACAGAGCCAAAGGTCAAGAACATGACGCTTCTTATACTCCAAACCGATTGCAACGCCATGAAAATCCAACATCAAATTACATGGAGAAATAATGTTTCCGAACTGGGATATTAATGTAGCCTGGAACTGCATTCCTCTTGCCAGTTTTTTCTTTCGGTCACCTTTGTTTCCGTCATAATAGCTCACAATTTTGTAAATCGAGTCATTCTTAAGGGCATATATGACATAGACGTCATTTTTCTTTTTCTTCACGCTCTTGACAGTGAAACAAGAATTCACTTTGTTGACAGTGAATAAGGAATCTGGAATCTCTGCCATTGCTGGAAACGGCAGGAAAAGAAAGAAAACAAACACAAAAATGATTTGTTTCATAAGCTTTGGTGTTGATGGTTTCCTATGGAGATTACAAAGATATTAAAAAATCGAACTTAAGAAATAAATAGCATGAAAAAAGTACCCCGTAACCCTTTTCTTGTTATCTTTCTTCTCTAAAAGGATATTCTCAAGCCAAACGGCAGCAAGGGGGTGAATGTATGGTTGGTGCGCCAAGTGTTGATGCCATCGGAATTATGGAAATAGTATTGCAGGCTTGGTTCGGCAAACAATCCGATGGCCGGGGTGAAGTCGTATTGCAGTCCAAAGCCGGCACCTATCGACCATTGCACGTGTGGGTTGAGACGGACGTTCTCAGCATCGATCAACCGGCCACCTTCCCAGTAGGATGTCTCCAACGTGCTGCGCAAAGGCAACTCGTAAACGACGGAGGTGGTGGCATAGAGGTTCCAATGGCGGCTGCGCCAGAAATCATGACCCACTCCGAGGGAGAGCCCCAGGTAGCGCACACGCTGTTGCTGCTCCATAAACAAGTAGGTGTTGCCCACCCGTGTTTCCGAGGAGAGTAGGGAGTATCTAATACCGCCATCGAGCCACCAGCGTGTCCCCAGGCCATAGCGGCCATTCAGTGTCACGGCCATCGGCAGACGATGGTGAGTGACAGAGTCAATGTCACCGTTCATGTCCTTGGCACCATAAGGCAAGGAGCGGGCTGCACCATTGGGAAGTCCGCTGTAGGCAAGCGACAGGGAGAGGTCTTCATTTTTCTCTGATTTCACTGCTATCCCAGGGATTATACCCTCCAAGGTTGGTGTTGGCTGTATTTCATGCACAGGTCCCATTTCTTGTTTCACCTTGTCGTTTTCAGCCACTCTTACATCCTCTTCCACCAGAGTTTTCTCAGTCGCCACGGAATCTCCTGCAACCACAGGCTTTTCTGCCACCAGGATGTTATTGCTGGCATTGTCTTCTCCCTTTGCCTTGATACTATCCACTATCACTGTCTTGGACACACGTACTGTGGAATGGTCAACAGTCAAGGCCGGCGACGATTTCGATATGCTTCTATTTGCATCTTCCGAATGTGCTGTCGCAATTTGGCCTTGGTCGGTCGGTTCGTGAGGATGTTCTCGCATGCCTGCCTCTTGCGTGTCGGTCGTTGTGGTATCTGCCTCAGCTACGTCATAGTCTTTGTCATGCAATGACCAGAGATAATACGCCCCGAAAGGCACGGCTAAAAGAAGGGTGAGCATCAGCAACTGCACCAGTTGTCTCAAATGCTTTTTAGCCCGCAGGAGTTGCGATGACGACGTGTGAGGTTCGATACCTGTCAGTTCGGCTATCTGTTGGTGTGTCATTCCTTCGAGCACAGACAGTCTGAACACCTGACGGTAGCCACGTGGCAGTTGGTCTATGGCTTTCAGAAGTTCTTCGTAGGTGACGGCCATGTCGGGTTCAGCACCTTGTGAAGTCTCTTTCACCTCCTCAATGGGAACCCAAGAGCGACTTTGGCGATGCTGCACATAAAGAAGGCATACGTTTTTGGTCACCTTGTGCATCCACCGTCTTCCCTTCTCTGGAGAATGCACCTTGCCGATGTTGCTGAAAATGAGCAGGAATGCATCATGAAGGAGGTCTTCTGCATCGCAGTCGTTGGCGGCATATCTGCGGCATTGTGCAAGAAGTTCGTCGTGCATGACAGTGTAGAGGCGTCCCATGGACTCCCTGTCACCCTGCTGGCTTCGACGTATCAACTGCTCCATCCCTGTATGTGTTCGTTGCGGGTCGTTCCTGCCTGTTCCCTATTTTAAAATCTTGACACCTTTTGCTATACGGATGCCCCTTATAGTTGTACTATTTGTGACAGGTCTTCCCGACAAGTCATAGTACTTCTTTGAAGAGTCAAAATTGATGACTGTGTCTATTCCTGTCACTTCTTCCTCGAAAACGGTATATTCCAATATATGTCCACTTTCTACTGAAGGTTGCTGGCTTTCAGTATCTAAATCCGGAGATATGATGAAACATCTGAAAGGTTCCATCGGCGTTCCGTCACCGGTATGGATGAAATACCGATCCTGCCCCCTGTGATAGCGGAAATAGCCAGGTTCTTCATCTATTGACATGGTGGTCCCGGCGAAGCTGTAAGTTTCTTCGCCTTCAATGGTTGTTTTTGTCTCTTCCACGGTCTTGTCCTGTCCACAGAAAAGGATTTGTGTGCCGTATGCACCGTAAGTGAATTGCACCAAGTATGGCATGTTGGCATGCAATAGGCAGGGCATCTCCAGACCGAATAACAGCATATAGTTTTCATATCCTTCATAATGTGCCACCTGCATCCATCCTTCAGGCATGGGACCGTTGACATCTGCGGGAATCACGAAATCGGCATCGAAGGGGAGAAAGACGGTCTCATGGCACGGCTGGCTGGGGTCTGCCTCATCGTCACCATCGTCCCTCCGTGGCGTCAACCTCAGCATGGCATCCGTGGCGGTGAAGGCAAAGGGACAGTAGAAGCAGGCGTCATCGGTGAGCAGCAGGCCGTCACAGACCCCGTTGCATACCACATTGGCACTGGGCAGCCCCTCCACGATGGTGCCATCGTCGGTATAGTAGAGGCAGTTGGGATTGGCCGAAGAACGGTCCAAGGTGATGGCCTCGACGCCACGCAGGTCCAAGGCGGCAATCGTGTCGGGAACCTTCAGCATGGCGTCTTCCGTTGTCAACGTCGATGGCTCGCCCCTCGTCGTCCAACAGGTCAGCTCTATGGATTGTGCCTGTGCCACGAAAGGCAGGGAGGCAAGAATTGCAGCAATGATAGTCCTATGTGTTTCCATCATGTTCACGGTTTTATTATTATGATAGGCGAAAGCGGAGAAGACTGCTTCGCATTAATCTTTTTTAAATATTTTCTTCCCCTTTCCTTCTGTACGGGGACAACACGTCCTTGCAGGTCATAGCATTTGAGGCTTGATGAAATGTCGTTTGCCATCTGCCTTTCTATGATGCCGCTACCCTGTTTGGACGAGAGGAACCACTGCCCGCCCAATGTCAATGGCGTGGAACAATATTGTGGAGTCTCTTGCCGGCGGTCGTGCTGACTTGCATAGTCGAAAGCCTCGGCCATCGATACGTAGCCGTCGCCATCGGTATCGGCGCTGACGGCATTGTCCTCGGGGTCGTGTCCCGCCACGGCACATGTCCAGTGGTAAGCAAACTCATCGTATGGCCTGTCGGTGCATGCCCATGACTCCTCGCTTTCCGCACAACTGGTGGCAATGACACGATTCTCGCGACGCAACTCATCAATGAAGCCTCCTGAATGACACAATCCCAGGCACAAGCACATCGATTCCACATGAAAGGCTTCGAGCAACCGGGCCAGATGGGTGGCATAAAGCCGACCGCCGCCCCACATCCAGGCATACGACTGCCGCATGCTGTTGTCGAAATCGCCATGGTCTATCATGAAGAGAAAAAGGCGGTCTTTGGAGGTGAGCCTTGCAGCCAACTCAGTGAGCGAGGCCTCCACTTGTGCCAGTGTGGCAGGCAGCCACACGTCGCGCTCACCGTCGTTGTCGAGATCGGCAGGTGATGTGGCGAATCCGCTGCCGTCGTAAAGGAGCATGTCGCGGCCCGGGTCGCCTCCATCGCTCATCAACAGAGTGATGTCTTGTTTTGGGAAATGCAAGTCCTCACGGAGAGTGCGGTAGAGAAAGGCACAGTCGTTCCAGTAGCGCTCGTGGTTCATCAGCTTGTTCATTCCACCGTTGATGATGACGGCATGAACACGCCCCGTGGCCTCCTGTGCGCTGGCGGCGCAACAGAAGACCACGACGCTTATGGCTGCGAGCAAGCGAGAATACAGCCATGTTCGCTTGAACTCTGCCGAGCAGAAGCAGACTCGACTAAAGAACAATATCGAATACAAAATGGTCTATGTTCATTTTATGATGACCTTCTTTCCATTGACAATATAGATTCCCTTCTTCAGTATGGAAGATTGGTCCACACTGACCTTGCGGCCTTGCAGGTCGTAGATGGCAGGATTTCCAATGGCACTATTGTTGTTCTCCACTTGAGGCATGGCCATCGTGATGTCGCCCATGTACTGTCCGATGAAGAAGATGATGCCCGTGCTACGCTCGCTGATGATGTAGAGGAACGGGCGTGTGGCATGGAAATCGGCAATGTCCGGCATGCCCGTAACTTCCTCCCCTATGACAGTGACGGCGGCAGCCTCGGTGCCTTCCTCGCTGACATTGATCTTGGCCACCTGTTTCATCAAGGCTATGTAGGTTGATGTGTTGCAAAAATACGAGAAGTCGGCAAGATATGGATTGAAGGCCGTGGGCATGCCCAATGCCGTCATGACGGGCTTCAGGTCAATGGATGCCTCGGTCTCGAAGCGTGGCAGTTTCAAATCCACTACCGTGCTGCGCCCGTGGAATTGCCAGTTCTGTCCGTCCATCTGGTCAAGCACGTCGTCGATGGTCTTATCTTGTTGCGGCAGTATGACAGTCATCAGGTAGGCTTCGTTGCCATAGGGCAGTTTGATGGCCTGGTACAGGTCGTTGCTGGTATAATCAAACTCAGCTCCTCCCATGAAATCGCCGCGTGGGATGTGCATCATGGGCACTATTGCGCCACCATTGAATGATTCTTCCTTCGTGTTTTCAGGATTGAATTTTGTCACCCATGCCCCTTTGAAGTAAAGGGCATTGAGCAAGTAGCTCACGGCGTCCTTGTTGTATTCATCCCTGGAGAGTATCTCCCTGATCATGCCTTCTGTATGGTCGCTGCACCACTGGTTGATGACATCTCGGGTGATTCCGTCGTAGAAGTCGCGTGTCTCGGGCTGTGCGTCGTAGTATTCGTTGGCTTTCTGTACGAACGGCGCCTGCAGCTCGAAGCCCCAGTGACTGTTCACGTAGATGTTGTTGGCGATGTCGACCCTGGTCTCTTTATCCAGTTGGCCGCTCTCAGTCAGCATTTTGCGGCAGAAATTGTTGATGCCGTCGGCACCGGCCTCGCCAAAGCCCAGCACGTCGTTGATTTCCTGCTGTGTCTGTCCGGCAGCACCGTTGTTCAGCATGCCCAGTGCGAATGTGACGCTCAACGGTGACATGACACTGCTCTTCTCGTCGCGTGCCTGACGGAAGAGGCGTATGGCAAAGTCGTTGTTGCTCTTCACGAGTTGCCGTTCCTCGTCGGTGAGACTGATGTCATGTCGTGGGTTCTGCAGTGGTTCGCCCATGTATTGACCGATGAAGAAGATGCTTCCCGTCGAACGCTCGCTGATGATGTAGAGGAAAGGCCTGTCTGCTATGAACTCTGCATATTGGGAAGGAGCAGCTTCGTCGGTCATCCCGATGACCGTGGCGGCGGCAGCCTCGGTGCCCTTCTCGTCGAGTTTCAAATGGGCTTTTTGTCGCATTATGCTTATCCAGCACGGGTCGGAGTCATCCTCATTGTCGCCTAAGTAGCAGAAGTCCAAAAAGCCGTGGCCGTTGTATTCCTGAAAGGCATCCGGCATGCCCAGTGAAGCCATGATCTCATTCAGGTCCTGGTTGGTGTCGGTCTCTATGCGAGGCATACTCAACCACACCATATAGTCCTGGTACTCGGCGGCATTCCAATTCTTGCCGTTCATGGCTTCCAACAAGTCGTCAAGCGTCTTTCCGTAATTGGGCAGGAAAAGCGTCATCTGGTATGAGCCGTTGCCGTAGGGCAGGATGACAGACTGGTAAAGGTCGGTCATCGCGTAACGGAACTCATTCACCTGGCTCATCATCATGGCGGTGCGCCGCATGTTGTCGAAATATGCATTCTGAGTTTGCCATTCTTCGAACTGATTGACCCATGCGCCCTTGAAGCAGATGGCGTTCAGCAGGAAACTCACCAAGTTGGGGTCTTGCATATCATCCGGCTTCAGCAAGTCGGTTATCATATCGTCGGTTTTGTCAGCAACCCATTGGTTGATGACGTCCAACGTGGCCTCGTCGCTGAAGCTGAGGACGGATGGCGTGGCGTCGTAGTAGGTCGCCGCCGCATCCTTGAAAGCCGATTTCAAAGAAATGTCCTTCCTGTCGCCGTTGAAATAGATGGTGTTGGCAATGGCCATGCGTGTGTCCTCGTCGAGCAAGGCGCTTTCCGTGAGCATTTTCCGGCAGAAGGCGTTCATCGTGGCCACATCGGCATAGCCCGTCTGCCGTCCGCCGGACAGCACCTGGCATATCTCCTCGCGGGTGATGCCCTCGGCACCGTTGTTGAGCATCCCGAGGGCGTAGGTGATGCTCAATGGTGAGATGACGTGGTTCTCCGTGTCTCGTGTCTTGCGGAACAGGTTGAAGGCGAAGTCGCTGTTCTGTTCCACCAACGTTTGCTCTGCGTCGGTCAAGGTGATTGTTTTCGGTTCCTCTTCTTGGGCTAAAGCAGTTGTAGCCATCAGGATGGAACATGCCATTATCAGTGTAAACTTTTTCATAACGCTTACAATTGTGGATTTATCAGCAAATATATGATTCTTTTTCCATATAGATAGGAAACCGGCGGAAAGACTGCACGGGCTGTCTTATTTTAACATTTTTTGACTATTGCCCTCATCAAAACAAGCATCTTTATTATTTTGTCATCTTTCAAGATGCTTTGGCGGGAATGCCTCGAGAAGCGAGTTTTGGAGTTGGGCGTTGTTTGTCGCTGTTGTCTCAGGGATATTGTTCGGTGTGGCAGCGACGCTTGCCTTCGTCCGTTGTTGAGAGGCCGGAATCACCCCAACGCCACAAAAGAGCTTTAGGTTGTTTTTTCCTAAAACTTACTTGCATCGCCATCATATTCCTCATCATCGGATGAATGTTTTTTGGACAAACGCGAACACACTTCACATAATCCATCTTCATCTAAATCCAAAGGCCGGAAAAAACTCTTGATGTGTCGAGCAGCTATTGTTTGTTCGTTATTCGGATTTTCAACAATAGACCTGTCATATCCTTGACAATGGCATAACCAACACTCGTTTATCCATTTGTTGAGTTTGGGATACCTCCGCATGTATAAGGCTCTGTCTTTTTCCTTTCCCATAATTGAAGATGATCATTGATTGAGGTTTTTCGATGCAGTAAAATCGTATCACGCACATTCGCATGCAAATATACAGTTTTTCTCTGAATTTATAATTCTATTCAGCGAATATCATAAAAAATTATGATTATCCGCATGTACCCGAAGAACGGTCTGAAAGGCCTGCAGCTCCTAGCCCAGAGCAACGCCCTGGGTAAAAGAGCAAGAAGGCAATCGCTCTG
>Ga0247610_10003985_pt1 | contig 15941 bp, 10 predicted proteins | sample 174DNAGHGhighgp2_FD_193483 | JGI IMG/M metagenome (GOLD analysis project Ga0247610, IMG submission 193483) | Sheep rumen microbial communities from Palmerston North, Manawatu-Wanganui, New Zealand - 1742 DNA GHGhigh gp2 | ecosystem: Host-associated > Mammals > Digestive system > Stomach > Rumen... | reverse complement strand
GCTGCCCCGGAAACCGAATACCTGAAGTGCGGTATTTACCAGGTATTCCCGGTATAACGGGAATGATCCCAGTTATTTATCCTCATATCCGAGTGTTTTCAGGTCCGACGCGTTATTCCGCCAGTCGGGCCTGATTTTTACCCACAGTTTCAGGTTGATATGGGTGTCCAGGAGCCGCTCAATATCCAGGCGCGCTTCCGTACCGATCGTCTGGAGCATGGCGCCGTGTTTTCCGATGATAATCCCTTTGTGGGCATCCCTTTCACAATAAATCGTCGCGTTGATCTCCGTCAGGTCGTCCCGGACCTTCTCGATTCCAAGGATCTCAACCCCGATTCCGTGCGGCACTTCATCCCGCAGATGGCGGAGCGCTTTCTCGCGGATGATTTCAGCACAGAGCACACGCTCCGGCTGGTCGGTCATCATATCGTCCGGGAAGTATTTCGGACCTTCCGGAAGGTATTTCCGCAGGTTGCTGTTCAGTTCCTCCAGTCCGGCTCCTGTCTTTGCGCTGACCGGAATGATCTCATCAAAGGCATATCCGGCAAAGCGGGCTGTCGCTTCCAAAACGGCATCCGGCCGGATCAGGTCGATCTTGTTCAGGGCCAGGATTTTCGGAACCTTCCGGGAAACCACATCCGCCGCAATCGCCAGGTCCCGGTCGGTAATATGGGACGCGTCCGCGATCATCAGTATGCAGTCCATTCCATCCATAGCCGTATGAACCGACTGCATCATGTATTCCCCGAGCCGCGTCCTCGGCTGATGGATACCCGGTGTGTCCAGGAATACCATCTGGTCATGTTCGTGCGTTACCACGCCCATAATCCGGTTCCGGGTAGTCTGCGGGCGGTTGGATACAATTGCCACCTTCTCCCCGATCATGGCATTCATCAAAGAGGATTTCCCGACGTTCGGAAGGCCGACAATGGTAATGAATCCGGAATAAAAAGCATTCTCTGCTGGTTTCATTTTTCTGACTCCTTTGTCTCCAGTTCGATGCTGAACGGCAGCAGCTCGGAAAGATTCTTTTCAATCACCTGTCCGTCCCAGCACAGCAGGATCCGGATCGAAGGAGCGAATTCAGCCAGCACCTGACGGCATGCGCCGCAGGGCCAGGGCGTCTGGTTCGCGGCAACTGCAATCGCATCAAATGACCGTGTTCCTTCGCTGACTGCCTTGAATACCGCGGTTCGTTCCGCGCAGTTGGTCAGTCCGAATGAAACATTTTCAATATTGCACCCGGTAAAAACACGGCCGTCCGTACCCCGGATTGCGGCACCGACCGGAAATCCGGAATAAGGAGAATAGCTCTTTTCCATTGCCTTGACTGCTGCCTGAACCAGTTCACGGTCCGCCTCCGAAATGCCCATATCCCGTGTGGCCGAAACTTCAGACAGGACTTTTTCTTCCATCCTGCGCATCCTGGTTTTGTCCCCCTCTTCCATATGGTCATATCCCATCAGGTGGCAGATTCCGTGAACCAGCAGATATGCCGCTTCCCTCTCCGGCGAATGGCCGTATTCCGCTGCCTGGGAATAAATATGCGGAACCGCAATGATGATATCCCCCAGAAAACAGGCGTTGAGCTCATCATCGTATTCCTGCTGAAGCAGTTTCCCGCATTGCCCGGCTGTCCGTCCGGCCGGATATTCCACCGTCGGAAAGGACAGGACATCCGTACTCCGGCTGATTCCCCGGTACTCTGCGTTGATCCCGGATATGGTCTCATCATCACAGAGCCGGACGGAAATCGCAACCGGCACTTCGATCCCTTCTGCGGCCGGACAATGATCCGCCGCCTCCTGCATCTTTTTCCTGATCCCGGGATCAATCTTATACTCCCCGGTCCAGTCAATTTTCATCATTTGCTTCATCTTCAGTTCCTTCAACTGCGGCGTTTTCAGGTTTGCCCGCTGTCCGGGCAGGTCCTTCCGGCGGCTGTTCCGTTTCTTCCGGTGCTGGAACCGCCGGTTCCGGCCCGGGTGAAGCCGCCTGGGCGCCGGATTGCGGAACCGCAATGTCCTGAACCGTGCCGTTCGGATTCACATAATGGCGTACTGTCGGGTATTCAATCCGTTCATGGTATACTCCGCGCAGGATACCCGAGAATGCCTTGCATATTTCGTCGATATCTGACAGGGACAGCGGGCTTTCGCTCAGCTGTCCGTCTTCCAGTTTTGACCGGACCAGGCGCTCAATAAACTGGTCGATTTCCTTCGGGGTCGGGTCCTTCATGGAGCGGACTGCCGCTTCAATCGTATCAGCCAGCATGACCACCGCGGCTTCCTTCGTGTTGGGTTTCGGGCCGGCATACCGGAACTCATTGATGTCCACATGGTTTCCATCTGACATCTGCAGCGCCTTGTGATAGAAGAACATGACAGGAGTATCGCCATGGTGCTGCAAAATAATATTCTGGACTTCCTCCGGAATATGCTCTTTCTGGGCCAGGAGCACACCGTCCATCGTATGGCTGGTTACAATGGCGGCGGAAATATACGGATCCGTCCGCTCATGCGGATTGTCACCGGTCTGGTTTTCCTTGAAATAGCCGGGCCTTTTCAGTTTCCCGATATCGTGGTAATAGGCGCCGGCACGTGCAAGGTAAGGATTGGCCTGGATCCTGTCGGCCGCCGCTTCCGCCAGGTTAGCCACGATGATGGAATGATGATAGGTGCCGGCAGCTTCGATCATCAGCCGCTTCATCAGCGGCTGGTTCGGATTTGTCAGCTCCAGCAGGCGGCTGGGGGTCGCCAGCCGGAACGCACCTTCAAACGCAGGCTGCAGGGCAACCGCAAGCAAGCCGCTCAGCAGACCGCCGCCCAGTGTCCAGGCTCCGTCCGCCAGAATGTCCAGTGATTCCACGGATGTCAGCCACTTGACAATCAACAGCTGCAGGACACCCGCAATACCGGACAGCAGCCCGGCAATCAGGACACGCACACGCTGCGGCCGTCCCTTCAGGAACCAGATGGAAAGGGTTCCTTCTGTCAGGGCCATCGCCATCAGGAGTACCACTTCATGGAATGTACTGCTGCTTCTTCCGGCAGTCAGGAATGAAATCAGCAGCGTAAGCGCCAGCGTCAGGCAGATACCGGCCCGGTAGCCGATCAGCATCGTTCCCAGGATAGATCCGAGGGCAAGCGGAATCAGGAATGAACTGGGCAGCAGCTGGAAAACCGCAGCCAGGATCATGCACAGGATCAGGATCAGCAGTACCACGGCCAGCTTCCGGACATCGGTCAGGATATCCCGGTTCAGCAGCTTCAGGCACATGATCAGGATTGCCATGGACAGGATGACAGCCGCCAGGGATCCGCCATAGGCAGAGTAGTCATAGGTGCCGTCCTTCAGCAGGTTCAGCGACCTGAGCACCTGGATCTGCGCATTTGTAATCGTATTCCCTTCCACAATGACCGGTTCTCCCTGCAGGATTGTCACCGGATCAACGGAATCCATGGCTTCACTGCGGGCTCTTTCCGTGGCTTCAGTATCGATGATGTAATTCGGCCGGATACATTCCCGCAGGATGGTGGGAATAATATCATTCATGCGCATCTCAATATCCAGTTCCGGATAATACGCATTGAAGTCCTCCACCATCACCTTGATGAGCTCTTCCGTCTGTCCCTCGTACAGGTTGGAGTTCATTTTGATGGAAACGGCTTTGGTCACGATGGAAACCATGTTCTCAAAGTCGGTATGGTTTGTCTTCATAAGGATCCGGATCTGGTTTCCGGACAACGGAACGGAATTGAGGTATTCGATTGTTGCGTATTCAATCTCATCCTCGGTAAAGCGGTCCCCGCGGCCCGGCTCGCTCAGACGCAGCTGTTCGCCGTACCGCTGGATGGAGCGGAGCTCATCGAATGCCGATTCCAGGGAAGCCATCACATCCTGCTTGACGTTGGAGTAGATATACTGGATTTCCGTTTTGGCGGCTGCCGTTTCCCGCCTTTCCTGGGTCCGGACCTCATCCACCACATCGCGGGTTGCCCAGATCGTTTCATGGGCTACCGCGCCTTCCTTCAGGTCATACTTCTTGGGCGTGCACACCAAAAAGAACATCACAAAGATGATCAGTGCGGATACGGTCACCAGCAAAGTGCACCGGCATGCGGGGGAACCCAACCATTCCCTGAGCCTTTCACCGGTTTTCCGGCCATTCCGCGCCTGTCCGGCTTCCGTATGGTTTTCCTGGGTGTTTGTCATAAACCTTTTCTCTCCCGTCAGCATCCATTCCAGGTCCGGCATGCCGCAAAGGCATCATGCCGGATCATGCTTCTTTTCGTATGCTTCCACGATTCTCTGCACCAGTTCATGGCGGACAATATCTTTTCCTGTCATTTCCACAATGCCGATTCCGGGGATTCCTTTCAGCAGGGAAATCGCTTCCGCCAGTCCGGACTGTTTGCCCTGCGGCAGGTCTGTCTGGGTAATATCCCCGGTCACGATCACGCGGGAGTTGAACCCCATCCGCGTCAGGAACATCTTCATCTGTTCCGATGTGGTATTCTGGGCTTCATCCAGGATAATAAAGGCATCGGACAGCGTACGTCCCCGCATATATGCCAGCGGGGCAACCTCCACCGTTCCCTTTTCCATCAGCCGGGTATATGAATCAGCCCCCATAAAATCATACATGGCATCGTACAGCGGGCGGAGGTACGGATCCACCTTCTGGGTCAGGTCTCCCGGAAGGAAACCTAGCTTTTCGCCGGCTTCCACAGCCGGACGGGTCAGGATGATCCGTTCCACTTCCTTGCTTTTCAGTGCCATCACCGCCAGGGCCATAGCCAGGTATGTTTTCCCCGTTCCGGCAGGGCCGATCGCAAAGGTCAGCATGTTCTGCCGGATGGCATTCACATACTGCTGCTGTCCGAGCGTCTTGCAGGTAATCTGCTTGCCCCGGTGGGTCACCGCAATCACATTTTTGAATGTCTCTTCGATTTGTTCTTTTTTCCCCTCCCGGATCATGGCAATCACATACCGGATCCGGACGCGGTCCACATATTCATGCCTCCTGATCATGGAGAGCAGTGTTTCAATCACCTGTTCCGGAAGATCCAGGCGGTCTTCCTCGCCCTGGATCACCAGTTTGTTTCCCCTCAGCGCTGTTGTAACGCCGCATTCCTGTTCAATCAGTGCGATATTCTGGTCATTCAGGCCGAACAGGGATACATATGCATCCATGGAATCGGCGGACAGGATCATTTCCCGGCTCGTCATCAATCCATATGACTTCCCTTCACCAAAACTTCCATTATATGATACTATTTTTATCGCTTTTGTCAAATAGGATCCGGGCCGTTTCCCCGCTGTCCCGAACAGAAAAAAAACACATGTTTCCCATCCCCTTTCCGTTGACACACCGTCCCATTTATGATACGATCTCGCTTGAATTTAACATGAATGACGATGAAGGAAATGAAGCTTCCCGCGTTGATTTCAGAGAGCCGTCGGTCGCTGCGAGACGGTACAAAGCCGGAAAGTCACTGCTTCCTGAGTCGGTTCTGTGAACATGCGGATGCATCAGTAATGGAACCCGGGCGCCCCGTAATCGGCTGTGGACTTGTTGGAGTCCGAGAGTGACTGCCTCCCGGCAGTAAATTGGGTGGTACCGCGGATTGATTTCGTCCCTGATGCATTATTTGCTTCAGGTTTTTTATTTTTCAGGAGGAAATCGGATATGGAAAAACAGATCATGACTGTCACAGACTGCACCCTTCGGCAAAAAAACGGCCTCCCCGATCTCAGTTTCCGTGAAAAGCTGGAGCTGTGCCGCCTGATTGACCGCCTGAATGTGGACCTGATTGAAATGGAGGGAATCCGGCAGGTCAAGATTGACAGCCTGCTGATTAAATCCGTCTGCACGGCGGTTTCCAATTCCAGGATTGCCGTGCCGGTGGCCCTGAATGAGGAGAGCGTCCGGATTGCCTGCGAAGCGCTCAAAAACGCCGTTCATCCCCGCCTTCAGGTACCGGCTCCGGTCAGCTCGGTCCAGATGGAATATCTCTCCCATATGAAGCCGAAAGCCATGATTGCCGCAGTCGCCGATACGATCCGGAAATGCCGGGAATTCACGGATGACGTTGAATTCATTGCGGAAGACGCTACCCGCAGTGATATCGCTTTCCTGCACAGCATCATCACGGAAGCCGTCGAAGCCGGCGCCCGGACGATTACGCTTTGCGATACGGCCGGGGCCATGCTCCCGGATGAAACCGCCGCCTTTATCGCTGCCCTGTATCGGGAAATCGAATGCCTGAACCGGGTTACCGTTGGTTTCTCCTGTGCAGACCAAATGAACATGGCGGATGCATGCGCGGTCTCCGCCGTCCGTTCGGGCATCCGGGAAATCAAAGCTGCTTCCTTCCGGACCAACGCAATCTCCCTGATGAATATTGTGCGGATCCTGGATATCAAGGCCAATCAGTTTGACGTGCACTGCCGGATCGGTACGGAACAGATCCGGAACCTCACCAGCAAAATTGAAATGCTTTGCCGTACCGGGCTCAGCCGGTCTGTCCGTTCCGATACGGAAGCGGATGACCATGATTCCGGCATTATGCTGAGCACTCATGACTCCCGCGAGTCCGTGATGAAAGCAGTCGACAAGCTGGGATATGACCTGACCGCGGAAGATATGGAAAAGGTCTGGCAATGTTTCTCTGAAATTGCGGAGAAAAAAGACCTGATTTCCCTGCGGGAGCTGGACGCAATTGTCGCGACGGAAGCCATGCAGGTCCCGCCGGTCTACCATGATATCCAGTATGTCATCAATACGGGCAGCACCATCAATGCCATGGCGCATATGAAGCTGATGTACCATGACCGGGAGATTGAGGGAATGGCCGTCGGGGACGGCTCCATTGCTGCGGCGTTCAATTCCATCGAAAAAGCCACCGGACGCCACTTCGAGCTGGAAGACTTCCAGATCCAGGCCATCACCGAGGGCCGGGAAGCCGTCGGGGAAACCATCGTCAAGCTCCGCCATGAGGGCAAGCTGTATTCCGGGCGCGGCATTTCGACGGATATTGTAGGCGCCGGGATCCTCGCCTATATGAATGCCCTGAACAAGATCGTTTACGAGGAGGAAGAAGCATGAAGCTCTCTTTTTCAACCCGCGGATGGAAAGAGCTCCCCTGGCCGGAGCAGGTCAAAGACGCCTCCGAGCTCCGCTTTCAGGGAATTGAGGTCTACAATCTGCATAAATGCCCTTCCCTGACAGACCGGAGCGGAGTCTTCCACAAGTTCCACCGGAATGAAACCCTGCGGGAGCTCCGGGAGCATCATCTGACGATCCCTTGCCTGGACACCTGCATCGATCTCGGAGCTGAAGAAGATGAAACCGTCTTCGTCCCCGATCTGATCGATACAGCCGCCACAATGAAAATCCCGTATGTCGCCGTATGCGCCCTGCACGAGGATGATTCCCGGATCCGGGAACGGATTGACCGGCTGATTCCGCAGTTTTCCGAAAAAGGAGTCTGCCTGCTGATTAAAACAGTCGGAATCTTCGCGGATACCGGAAAGCTCCGGAAACTGATGGATGAATACGCCTGCGATGAGCTGGGCGCGCTTTGGGATATGCACCATCCCTACCGGGATTTCCATGAGACGCCGGATACAACCATCCGCAACCTCGGTGGATACGTCCACCATGTTCACCTTCGGGACTCGGATGACGACCTGAACTATAACCTGATCGGGGAAGGCACCATTCCCATACAGGACATGATGAACGCGCTGTCTTCCATTGACTATAACGGTTTTATCTCCCTGGAATGGAAAACGGAATGGATGGAGGATATCCCGGACCGCGAAATCATCTTTGCGCATTTCCTCAACTACATGGGCCGTTTTGACAATCCGAAAGGCAAAAAGAAATCCCTCTATTTCAATCACGACGGCACCGGCAAATATGTCTGGAAAAAAGATGAACTGATTGACCTGACATTCGGAGAGGTCCTGGACCGCATGGCGGAGGAGTTTCCGGATCAGTACGCATTCAAGTACACAACACTGGATTACATCCGTACCTATACCGAATTCCGCGATGATGTCAACCGCTTTGCCAAAGCCCTGATCTCCCTCGGTGTCAAAGCCGGTACCAAGGTGGCTGTATGGGCGACGAACGTCCCGGCCTGGTATATCGCTTTCTGGGCGTCCGCCCGGATCGGCGCCGTACTGGTAACGGTCAATACCGCCTATAAAATCCATGAGGCCGATTACCTGCTCCGCCAGAGCGATACGCATACGCTGATCATGATTGAAAGTGCCCTGGACAGCAACTACCGCGCCATCATCAACGAGCTCTGCCCGGAAATTGCTGCATCGAAACCGGGTGAACCGCTGCACTGCAAGCGGCTTCCCTTCCTCCGCAATGTCATCACCGTCGGTTTCACGCAGAGCGGGTGCCTCACCTTCGAGGAAGCCATGCGCCGCGCTGATTCCGTTACCGATGAGGCACTGAATGCAATGGCCGAACGTGTAAAACCGGATGACGTATGCAACATGCAGTACACTTCCGGCACCACCGGCTTTCCCAAGGGAGTTATGCTGACCCATTACAATGTGGTCAACGATGGGAAATGTATCGGCGACCGGATGGGGCTGTCAACCGCTGACCGCATGATGATCCAGGTCCCCATGTTCCATTGTTTCGGCATGGTGCTGGCCATGACGGCTTCCATGACCCACGGTACAACGCTCTGCCCGCTCCCCTATTTCTCCGCGAAGAATTCCCTGGCATGCATCAACCAGGAGCGGATCACCTGCTTCCATGGTGTTCCGACCATGTTCATTGCCATGTTCAATCATGAGGATTACCGGAAAACAGACTTTTCCTACATGCGGACAGGCATTATGGCCGGTTCCGGCTGTCCGCCCGAGCTCATGAAACGGGCCGCGCAGCCGGACGAAATGAATATGCGCGGAATCGTCAGCGTATACGGCCAGACGGAATCTTCTCCCGGAAGCACGATGTCCGCCTGGACCGATCCGCTGGAGCTCCGTACCGAAACGGTCGGCTATGCGTTCCCCCACGTCCAGTGCAAGGTGATTGATCCGGAAACCGGAAAGGAGCTTCCGGACGGTCAGGACGGTGAGTTCTGCTCCCGCGGGTACAATATCATGAAGGGATACTATAAGATGCCGGATGCCACCAGCGCTACAATTGACTCGGACGGCTGGCTTCATTCCGGTGACCTGGCCCGGCGGAATCCGGACGGCACCTTCCTCATCACCGGCCGGCTGAAGGATATGATTATCCGGGGTGGTGAGAACATCTATCCGAAGGAGATCGAAGAATTTATCTATACGCATCCGGCGGTTGCCGATGTCCAGGTGATCGGCGTTCCGGATGCCCGGTACGGCGAGGCGGTCATGGCCTGCATCATCAGAAAGGAAGGCGCTTCCCTGACGGCAGAGGAAATGACCGAGTACATCAAGAGCCATATGGCCCGCCACAAGGTTCCGCAGTATATTGAATTCATGGATACATTCCCGATGAATGCGGCCGGCAAGGTGCTGAAATACAAAATGCGCGAAGAGGCAGCTGAGCGGCTCGGCCTGGTCGGCGCCGCAGGAATTGATACCGCCGGCGGCGGAAAGAACTGAAAAAAAGACTTCCTTCACGGTATACCTGCGGAGGAAGTCTTTCTTTTCGGAAGGCAGCCAGGCCTGTTGATCAGACTCCATCGTACTGCGGGCATAATAAAACAAGGGGATCGATCTGTTACAGACCGATCCCCGCCTCTCAATCATTCACATCTGCTTTACCGTTATATTATCCCCGTTCCAGCAGGTGGCGCATTCCCGCAGGGTTCATCAGGACCTTGGCGCATCCGAGCACCACGCAGTCCTTTGCGTCCTGCGCCACATGGCATGGGATTTTCAGCACGTCGCTGATACGCTCCGCCAGGCCGTACAGTCCGGAAGCTCCGCCGGTCAGGGTCAGTCCGCCTTCAAAGATATCGGAAGCCAGCTGGGGCGGGGTCCGTTCGATCACCACCTGAACCCCTTCGATCAGTTCATTGACATTATCCACCAGCGCTTCATAGATTTCATCCGAATCGATGGCCAGCGTTTTGGGAAGACCGGAAATCAGGTTCCGGCCGGTCACGTCCATGACGACCTTCGGATTGCGCCTGACGGCGCCGCCCAGTGTCATCTTCACCTGTTCCGCTGTCCTTTCGCCGATCAGCAAGTTATGCTTTTTCCGGAGGTACCGGATCACCGAATCATCAAAATGATCCCCCCCGACAGGAACAGAGCTCATCACGGTCACGGCACTGTTGCAGAGAACCGCAAGATCTGTGCCTCCCGCACTCATATCGGCAACCATGCTGCCATAAGAACCCAGGAAGTTCAGCTGGGCTCCGAGGGCCGCGGCAATCGTCCGGTCCAGGAGCTGGGTCCTTCGAAGGCCGGCATCAAACATGGCAGATACCAGCGCCTTCTTTTCCATCTCCTTGACTCCGGACGGAACCGCCATCACCGCCCGCGGGCGGGCCAGAAACCGTTTTCCGGTAATACTGGTGATATAATAGCGCAGCATGGAGTTCGTCAGATCAAAATCGATCATTTCCCCCTGGGCCAGCGGCCGGATGATACTGACATTCGAAGGCGCCCTCCCGATCATCCGGTAAGCTTCCGTGCCGAAAGCGATAATATTGTTGGTTTCCCTGTCAACCGCCACAACGGAAGGCTCGCGGAAAATCACACCGCGTCCTTTCATGTAAACCACGACGTTGGAAGTACCCAGATCGATTCCGAGATCGCCTGCTGCCTGTGCCATCTTCCTGCACCTTTCAACCCTGTAAAAAATCCATTATCCGGCTGCCGGATAATGGATACATCATATCATGTACCCTGCAAAATTACAACATCGCATCCCGGCGCCGTTCTTGACAACAAACGCGTGATTCAGCATAATATATTCTGGAATGTTATGGAGATGGGAGGAAGTTCCTTGGCAATACCAATCCTGTCGGTAACCCGCCGTTCACCGGCTGATAAAGCCGGTATCCGGGCAGGCGAAAAGCTGGAATCCGTCAACGGTGAAAAGATCATCGACGAGATTGATTACCAGGCGCTTACCTCTGCTTCCCGACTGACACTGGACCTGATTGATCCCGAGGGAAATCCGCGCCAGGTATTCATCTATAAATCCCCCTGGGAACCGCTCGGACTCTGCCTGGATGAGACGGTCGCGCTGAAACCGCGCAGCTGCCGCAATCACTGCCTGTTCTGCTTTATTGACCAGATGCCGAAAGGAATGCGGGATACGCTGTACGTCAAGGATGATGACTGGCGTCTTTCCATGATGATGGGGAATTATGTCACCCTGACCAATGTGGATGACCGGGAGTTTACCCGGATTCTTGAGCGAAAGGCTTCCCCTCTCTTTATCTCCATTCATGCAACGGATCCGGAAACCCGGATCCGCCTGCTCCGCAACCCGCATGCCGGAAACCTGATGGAACGGCTTCGCCTGCTCCGTGATCACGGAATACAGTTCCATGGCCAGGTTGTTCTCTGCCCGGGTATCAATGACGGCGATATCCTGGCCCGGACCATTGCGGATACCGCTTCCCTCTTCCCGGCTGCCTGCTCGCTTGCGATTGTACCGATCGGTATGACCAGCCACCGGGAAGGCCTGACCCCTATGCGGTGCGTTACCCCTGAAAAGGCAGAAGAAGTCATCCGCCTCTGTGAGTCCTTCCAGGAGCAGTACCTCCGGGACTTCGGTACCCGGTTCGTATTCCCTTCCGATGAATTCTACTGCATTGCCGGAAAGCCGCTTCCGGAAGACAATGACTATGAGGATTATCCGCAGATTGAAAACGGCGTCGGAATGCTGCGTCTTCTGGAAAAGGAATGTGAATCCGCCGCGGATGAGGAGACCGCTGATCCTGCTGCTTTGGCGGATCAGCCTGTTCACGGCGAACGGCTGATCATCCCGACCGGCGTTTCAGCTCAGCCGTTTATCCGTGAGCTGGCCGAACGCTACGCGCCGCCCGGCACCAGCGTGGAGGTTATTGCTGTTCCCAACCGTTTTTTCGGGGAGTCCATCACCGTGACCGGCCTGATCGTCGGCCGGGATCTTGTGGATGCCCTGAAATCCCATACATTCGACCGTGTCCTGATTTCAGGAACCATGCTGCGGGAGCAGACGGACCGGTTCCTGGATGATATGACACTGGAGGAAGTCCGGCAGCTCGTCGGAAAACCCATTACCGTTGTTGCCAATACAGGAGATGCTTTTATCCGCGCGCTTCGCGGACCGGAGGTTGAATCATGAGCAAACCGCTTGTCGCAATTGTCGGACGGCCGAACGTCGGCAAATCCACTTTTTTCAATAAAATGGCCGGGAAACGGATCAGTATCGTGGAGGATACGCCCGGCGTAACGCGTGACCGGGTTCATGCCGACGTGGAGTGGCTCGGCCGTTCATTCACGCTGATCGATACCGGCGGTATTGATCCGAAAAGTGATGATGAACTGCTCAGCCAGATGCGTGCCCAGGCGCAGGTCGCCATGGATCTGGCGGATGTGATCTGCTTTTTTACCGATGCGCGGGACGGCCTGACCGATGACGACCGCGATGTGGCAAACCTGCTGCGCCGCACCGGCAAGCCGGTCCTGCTGGTTGTCAACAAAATCGACTACATGGGCCTGAACAACCAGATGTACGAGTTCTACGAACTGGGGCTCGGCGACCCGATCGGGATCAGCAGCGTCAACATGCTGGGTTTCGGTGACCTGCTGGACGAGATCATCCGCCTGTTCCCGGAGGATGCCGGTGAAACGGAGGATGAGACTTCCCCGATCCAGGTAGCCATCGTCGGCCGGCCGAATGTGGGAAAAAGCTCCCTGACCAACCGGCTTCTCGGCCAGGAAAGGACCATGGTATCCGATATCCCGGGCACCACGCGGGATGCGATTGATACACCCTATACAGCGGAAGACGGCACATCCTACAACATCATTGACACGGCCGGCATGCGCAGAAAACGGTCCGTGGAGGATGAATCGCTGGAGCATTTCAGTGTGCTTCGTTCCGTCGCTGCCATCCGCCGCTGTGATGTCGCCCTGCTGATGATCAATGCCGAGGACGGTGTGACAGAGCAGGATACAAAAATTGCCGGCCTGATCCATGAGGAGGGAAAAGGCGTTGTCATCATCGTCAACAAATGGGACCTGATCGAGAAGGAAACCGGTACGTTTGAAAAATACCAGAAGGAAGTCCTTTCCGCCCTCAAGTTCATGGATTACGCGCCGGTACTCTGCATTTCAGCCAAATCCGGCCAGCGGGTCAATACGGTATTCCAGACGGTAAAAGCGGTATATGAAACATCCTGCCGCCGGATTACCACCGGCGTGCTGAATGATGTGCTGAACGATGCAATGAACGATCTCCAGCCGCCGATTCAGGGAACCCGCAGGCTGAAAATCTATTATGCCACCCAGTGCGATACCCAGCCGCCGACATTTGTCCTGTTCGTGAATGATGAGACCCTGATGGTATTCTCCTATGAACGCTATCTGGAAAACTATTTCCGGAAAACATTCGATTTTACCGGTACACCCATCCGGTTTATCCTGCGCGAAAGGAAAAAATGAGCATATGATTCCTGCTGTTTTTACCGAAAAGCCCTGGCTCGTCCTGCTTTCCTGCGTGATCGCCTACCTGCTTGGCTCGATTTCATTCGGGCTGATTGTCGCCCGGTTTGCCGGCGGCCCTGATCTCCGGAAGGTCGGCAGCGGAAATACCGGGGCCAGCAATGTGCAGCGGACCATGGGCTGGAAATTCGGCCTGATCACATTCGCCGGGGATTCCCTGAAATCCGTGATTGCATGCCTGATTGCCCAGCTGCTGACCGGCGACCACATGGCCTGCCTGGCAGCCGGCCTGTTCTGTATCATCGGACACAACTGGCCTGTATATTACCGTTTCCGGGGCGGCAAAGGCGTCGCCGCCAGCTGCGGTGTGCTGCTTTACTGCTTCCCGGTTCCTGCCCTGATCTGCTTCGTGCTGACAATCGCGCTGATTGCCGTAACGCGGTATATCTCCCTGGGCAGCATGTTCCTGCTGATTTCTTTCTCAGCACTCGTTTCCCTGACTTACCAGGGAGAATACCGCCTGTATGTCATCATCTGGTCCGTGCTTCTTGCGGTCATCTGCGTGGCGCGCCATCATGCAAATATCGGGCGGCTCCTGAAAGGAACGGAGAATAAGCTTCGCTTCAAATCAAAGTAAAGACCGGAGGTACCCATCATGGCGGATGATATGCGGAAAATCCGTAATTTCTGTATCGTCGCGCATATCGATCACGGAAAAAGCACACTGGCAGACCGGATCCTGGAAACGACCGGCGTTTTTGAGCAGCGCGAAATGGTGGACCAGATCCTGGACAGCATGGAACTGGAACGTGAGCGCGGAATCACCATCAAGAGCAAGGCTGTCCATATGAAATACCAGGCGGAAGACGGGCAGGAATATATCCTGAATCTGATCGATACCCCCGGGCACGTGGACTTTACATACGAAGTCAGCCGTGCCCTGGCCGCCTGTGAGGGAGCCCTCCTGGTCGTGGACGCAACCCAGGGTATTGAAGCCCAGACACTGGCCAATGTTTATATGGCCCTGGAGCACAACCTGGAAACCATACCGGTCATCAACAAGATTGACCTGCCTTCCGCACGCCCCGAAGAAGTCCGCCGGGAGATCGAGGACGTCATCGGGTTGGATGCCAGCTATGCCCCGTGTATTTCCGCCAAAACAGGGCAGAATATCAAAGACGTCCTGGAAGCGGTTGTCCATCATATTCCGGCTCCGGAAGGGGATCCGTCCGCCCCGCTTCAGGCGCTGATTTTCGATGCGTTCTATGACAATTACCGCGGTGCGATCTGCTTCATCCGGATCAAGGAAGGCACGATCCGTCCCGGCATGAAAATGCGTCTGATGTCCACAGGCACCGAGTTTGACGTAGTGGAAGTCGGTCACTTTACCCCGGGATATACCCCGTGCGATGCCCTCCAGGCCGGCGATGTCGGCTATGTATCCGCATCCATCAAGGACGTCCGTGATACCCGGGTGGGTGATACTATCACGGATGCCGCCCGGCCCGCTGTATCGCCCCTGCCCGGATACCGGCATGTAACACCGATGGTATACTGTGGAATCTACCCTGCCGACGGAGCTGACTATCCTGCACTGAAGGATGCGCTGGAAAAGCTTCGCATGAATGATGCTTCCCTGTCCTTCGAACCGGAGACTTCCGTCGCGCTCGGCTACGGATTTCGCTGCGGTTTCCTCGGCCTGCTTCATATGGATATTATTACTACCCGGCTGGAGCGTGAGTTTGACCTGGATCTGGTCACCACCGCTCCCAGCGTTATTTACCGTGTGATTAAAACCAACGGTACGGAGCTCATGATCGATAATCCGACAAACCTGCCGCCTGTCGGAGAAATTGCCTGCATGGAAGAGCCTTTTGTGCATGCCACGATCTATACCCCCCAGGATTCCGTCGGAACACTGATGGAACTCTGTCAGGACAAGCGCGGTATCTTTCTGGATATGCAGTATGAAGGAACCCGGGTCAAGCTCAACTATGACATGCCCCTGAACGAGATCATTTTCGACTTCTTTGATCAGGTCAAAAGCCGCAGCCGCGGTTATGCTTCCTTTGATTATGAACTGAAGGACTATCGGGAAAGCGATCTGGTCAAGCTGGATATTCTGCTGAACGGGGAGATCTGCGATGCGTTCTCCATTATCGTCCACCGCGAAAAGGCTTATGCCCGCGGGCGCGGAATTGCTGAAAAACTGAAGGACGTAATCCCCCGGCAGATGTTCGAAATCCCGATCCAGGCTGCGATCGGGGGAAAAGTCATTGCGCGTGAAACAGTCAAGGCTATCCGGAAAG
>Ga0247610_10003984_pt1 | contig 15942 bp, 7 predicted proteins | sample 174DNAGHGhighgp2_FD_193483 | JGI IMG/M metagenome (GOLD analysis project Ga0247610, IMG submission 193483) | Sheep rumen microbial communities from Palmerston North, Manawatu-Wanganui, New Zealand - 1742 DNA GHGhigh gp2 | ecosystem: Host-associated > Mammals > Digestive system > Stomach > Rumen ... | reverse complement strand
CCAGCAGCGTGGACACGAACCCCTCGAGCACACCGAAGTTGGCCTTGTCGCGCAGCAGGCGCTTCAAGGCCCAGTCGAAACAGATGAATGTCTTGTCTCTCATATAACTGTCAGTCGTTTATCGACTGCAAAGGTACGAATAAGCGAGCGAAACACCAAATAAATTTGAGTGTTTTCGAACCGAAAAAGCAGTAAGTGCCATCAAGCACGCTTGGATGGCCGAGTCGCGTTTGAGGTAGAAGACAGTCAACGGGAGTACCTTCGAGCATAGCTCAGAGGTACGAATAAGCGAGCGAAACACCAATTTTCTTCGCTATTTTTCTTCTTGCCCCTTCTTCAATTTGGATTTGAATAGGAATCGGAATTCTTGACAAATCGGGGAAGGTCCGGAAATGGCTACTTTCAATCCAGTTAACTCACTCGATTAATTGAGTTAACTCAAACAATCAATCGAGTTAACTCAAACGACTGATCGAGTTAACTCGCGTTTTTGGGGCAGTTATGCCAATTCCCCTTTTTTATAGCAAAAAGAAAGTAAAATAATTTGACTTTCGCAATTATGCCCGTTCAGACCGTTTCTTACTTGAGATATTTGAGTTCGTTACAGAGGCTAACAAACCAGCCGTGACATGGCATCAAGCTGTTTGGCAGACCCGATTATTCCAAAAAAGGATCTTAAGCGAATCCGCTCAGGCACTGAACCTCGTTCACTCCCGTTCTCTCCTCGGTTCACAAGGGATGTTAACGGCAGAGAGAACGTAAGCGGATAAGCGAGAGTGGCAAGGTGAACTGACTCTTCATTCCTTCGCCTTTTCACTCTTTTGCCCCTCCTGAGATAAATCAGATCACGGGAACGATTCCCATCATTTTTTAATAGGAACCGTTCACGTGATCATATGCGTTTCTTTAAAGCTAAAGGTTCAGCATCTGCAAGGCCGGGGTTTTCTACGGCCTCACGTATTTCCTGCCACCACGGATATAGACGCCCTTCCTTTGTGGCTCGCCCTGGAGGCGATGACCCTGGAGGTCGAAGAGACTGTTAGGCTGGAGGTTTGAATCTACAGTTACATGATTCATGTTTGCGACAACTCCACTAAACTGATTCGTTGAGAAGACATCCTGTCCTTTATCTGACACCGAAAATTGGTTGTCACCCACAGTTATTCCGGTCTGATAAAAAAAGGATATCGGGAGAATGCCAAATCGAGAATCTCCGATTCCTTCAATCCAGGAGTATTCTCCAAAATTGAGGATTCGATACGTCTCACCACTCACTAAAACATTGTCAATGGACTTTACGCCCTCTTCTCCTATTTTCAGATTGAAGTCAAACCTTTTTACCCATTGGTTGGGGTAACTAATATAGTCATAATAGTTATATACATATACACATCTTGATTCTTCGCAAATATACATTCCCGTAGGACGGCTAACGCTTTCATTCGCTATACGTGCTTTTATCTGATAACAACTTTTGCCAGACACCTCCACCGGACCATCTAACGAAACAATCAGAGACCCTTGGTCATACGTCCATTGACGATCGGCATCCAACATCTTCCTGTAACCATCCTGTGCAGATGCAAGAAAGGAAAAGGAAGAAAGAAACATGATAAAGAAAATTTTTTTCATAAGCAATTAATTTGATTAAGTGAATTATTAGAATCAATTCTATTGTCCTCTTGTGTGTTCATTTGTAACACACAATTATTGGCTTCCCATATATAAAGTAGCTCCTTGAGTTACCACAAAGTCGTTCTCAATGTTTATGTCGTTACCAATGATCTTTGTTTGGCCACTCACAATATTTACGGCACCCTGTTGAGTCGCGCTCATTTTGGCTGCAAAGATAGACTTTACAACTGAAGCGTGCAAGGAAAAGCTTCGCACAGAATTAGCACAAATATTAGCATACAAATTGCAATCCACTAAAAATTAGCGAATTGCAATTATTAGCATTGGAATTAGCCCCTTGAAATTTAATTAAATAGTATTAACTCCTGCTCCAACTCTTTGCCACTACCTTCTTTGTTGAATAGTTTTTTAAGGATGACAGTACACATTTTTGAAATGGTTGGAGGCTTGACACCCATCATATTGGCAATGGATGTAATGGGTGTTTGCAACCTGACAAGAATACAAACATGATACATGTTGGTGGTCAAGGCATATTGGCGGGAGGAAACAAACTTATAGAATTCGGGCATACGTTCCACAACAAAACGCTCCAGTTCCTCCCATTCCTCATCGGTTAGTTTCTCTCCCTTGGAAGCTTTGAGGAACACCTGCTTATATATAGACGCTTTTTCCAATTCTGCCTGTACATTACCCTTCTCCAAACGTGCCAATCGCTTGTATCTGCCAATGGCAGCTTTTTGTTCTTCTATCTTGTCTTCTTTCTCTTTCAGCAGCTGGTCAAACCTGCTCTTTTCTGCTTCCAGATCCTCAATCTCTGACAAAGCTGTACCCAAAGCTTTTGCCTGCTGTTCCTTCTCTTGAAGCAGAAGGTCATAGTTGGCCTTACGTTCACGCAGTTGCATCACCTCAGCCTGCATGGCCACATGGTCTTTTACCAACTTTTCATAGGCAGCAGCTTTTTCCCGTTGCTTACGGCGTAGGCGATGGAATACATAGAATGTAATGATGAAGATGACTGCCATACCAGTCAGAATCAGCCAGATGATACGTTGTTTCTTTTCAGCCTTCCTTTGTTCCTGCTGTGCTATCTCCTGCTGACGACTGTAGTCATACATGGCCTTAGATTGTTCCACTTCGTGCATTGCTTTTTGGGCAAAGCAGGAGTCATTCATGGCATAGCTGTATGCAAAATATTTTACAGCAGAGTCTGGCTGGTGTTTGAGTCTGAACAGTTGAGCAAGACCATAGGAAGCAGCATTCTGATTGTTAAAATCTTTGCCTGTTCGAAGTTCCTTGCGGAAATAGTATTCGGCTGAATCAAGTTGCCCAATATTCATAAAATACCTTCCTTTTGCATAATAATAAACTTCACGTCCTTTCGCAATATCCCCTTTAGAATCGAAATAGCCAGAAAAACTCTCATAGTCCAGAAGATAACGGGCAGCTTTTAATGACTCACCACTATTAACCAACTTTTCCGCCAGTCCACCCGAGAATCCCGCCGCTACCTTATTATAATTATAAACTTTAAACTGTCTAATTGCGTCTTCATATATAATAATGACTGAATCACTCTGTTGTAGCATTTCATATGCTAACGCCTTTTTGGCATAGCTTAGTAGCGCATTTAATGTATCCTTTCCTTGCCAGCCATACCATATTGACATATCAGTATACTCCAGTTGATTCCGATACAAACCTTGCTGATAGAATATACTTGCACTCTGCCCGTAGACCCTACTGAACTGGGCGAAGTCACAGTCGGGGCTAAGTGTGTCGGCACGGGTGATGGCCTCCTGGTAGCAGTGGAGGGCCATGGGAGCCTCGTGCATGTCAGCGTAGCAGCGGCCCAAGAGGTAGTGGGCCAGCATCTGGTCGTTGGGAGTGCCATGACTGTCGAAATAATCAGTGAGGGCCTGCGCCTCGTCGCGTTCCGTGGCAGTGAGCACGGAGTCGGCTCGGTTCAGCGCGTTCAGCGCATCAAGCCGCTGACGCATCTCGCTGTACTGACCGCCGCCTGAACAGGAGGTCAGCGTGATCAGTATCAGGAGCACTGTGTATGAGATTCTCTGCATTAAATAATCAAATTAAATAATTAGTCCGATTCACAGCAGTTGGCGCAGTCTCTGCTCGGACGGTGCAAAGGTAATGATATTTATACATAAAACCAAATTTTTGATGATTATATTTCAATCTGATCACAAACACATAGAAAGGGCAACACCTTGCTCAGGTAGCTGAGCCTTCTGGTGTAGGAGGAAAGGTTCTGTCGTTACTGTGTAAATGGATAAATAGAATTTCCACGGAAAGGAAGTGGAACCTTTCCGTGGAAATATGCAGGATGCAACGAGCTTGGAACAGACCGACACCCCCCTAAGGCATTGTCTGTGCTGCAAACAAATTACTTGACTTCCCAGATGTCGTTGGTTTCGAGCAGTTCGGAGAAGTTGTGGTATTTCTTCTGGGCAGATACTTGCTCAAGCTGGGCGTAGACAGCATCGTTGTAGGTGGGAGCCTCCACGTCGCGAATGACGCCAAGGGCAATGGGGAAGCCATCCTCAGGAGTCATCATGGCCAGCTTCAGCTGGAGGGTGTTGTCCTCACAGTGGGCATCGTGAACGAGTACATCGTCGAGGGTGTATCCGTCCTTGCCAATCTCCACGACCTTCAAGCCGAAGCCCTGTTGAACGAGTCCGTATTCACTGTTCTCACCGAACACCAGTTTTTCTCCATGGCGTACGTAGATGGCATTCTTGCGGCGACCCTCGTTGTTGTAGACGATGTCGTGGCAGTGGTCGTTGAAGATGACACAGTTCTGCAGCACCTCGGTGACACTGGCGCCCTTGTGTTCATAGGCAGCCTTCAATACTTCCACCGTACCCTTGGCATCGGTAGCCACACAGCGGGCAAAGAAATGGCCGCGTGCACCAAAGCAGAGCTCGGCAGGTCGGAAGGGATCCTCGACGGTGCCGTAAGGGCTCGACTTGGAGACAAAGCCACGGGGAGAGGTAGGACTATACTGCCCCTTGGTGAGACCATAGATGCGGTTGTTGAGCAGAATCATGTTAAGGTCGATGTTACGACGGTTGGCATGGATGAAATGGTTGCCTCCAATGGCCAGACCGTCACCATCGCCACTGACCTGCCACACGGTGAGGTCAGGGTTGGCCACTTTGGCACCGGTAGCGATGGCAGCAGCACGACCGTGGATGGTGTTCATGCCGTAGGTGGCCATGTAGTGTGGCAGACGGCTGGAACAGCCGATGCCACTGATGACTGCTATGTTCTCAGGTGCTATGCCAATTTCGGCCATCGCCTTATGGAGTGAAGCCAGGAAGAAGTGGTCGCCACAACCAGGGCACCAACGGGGCTGGCCTTTCTTGAAATCACTTGCACTGTAATTACTCATACTACTTTTATTTAAAACTACGAATTATACGAATTCTTGATGTTAGGGAAACGTTCAAATCTCAGAGAAGGATCACGAATTATACGAATTTAAAATTCTTCTTATTGGGGAATTACTCATACTACTTTTATTTAAAACTACGAATTACACGAATTATACGAATTCTTGATGTTAGGGAAACGTTCAAATCTCAGAGAAGGATCACGAATTATACGAATTTAAATTTCTTCTTATTGGGGAAACGCTCAAATTTCAGAGAAGATTCACCAAAGTTTATTAATATAGCCAATGGGTAATTTGCAACCTTGGCATAATTGATGGCTTGGGAGCGATGCATGTCATCCAATTCTTTTACAGCCTTCAATTCGATGATGATATTATCATAACAAATGAAGTCTGGAACAAACGTTGAAGACATTTTTATCCCACAATATGAAGCATGTAATTGTACCTCTCGTTGATAGGGAATTCCGTTATTCTTCAGTTCTATCTCAAATGCATCCTGATACACCTTTTCTGTGAAACCACACCCAAAATAGCGGTGAACAGCCATGGCTGCTCCAATAATCTTATGTGACTCTTCAGGGAATGACAGATTGACTTGATGATTTAACTGATTCATAAATTCGTTTAATTAGTGAAATTCGTAGTCGTTTTATATTATTACTTGTTGATTATCTCTGTAAACGAATTAACGAGTTCCTCGACAATGAAGGGTTGACCCTTGACCTGATTGAACTGGAAGGGGACGAAGTTGTCGACCTTCATGCGGAGGTAGGCGGCCAGCTGCCCCATGTTCTGTTCGGCCACGACGACCTTCTTGTACTTCTTCAGTACATCGGCAGTGTTCTTGGGCAGCGGGTTCAGGTACTTGAAGTGGGTCTGAGCCACCTTGTAGCCCTTGGCACGGAGTTCGTCCATTGCTGAGTGGAGATGGCCGTATGTGGAGCCGAAGCCAACGATGAGGAGATCGGCATCCTCTACGTCACCGCAGACTTCGAGGTCGGGCACCTGGATGTTGGCAATCTTCTGCTGACGCAGACGTGTCATCAGGTCGTGGTTCTCGGGGTTGGTAGAGATAGCACCCGTGTTAGAGTCTTTCTCCAGTCCTCCGAGGATATGTGCAAAGCCCTCACGGCCTGGAACAGCCCAATAGCGGGTGCCGTTCTCAGCACGCATATAGGGTGTCCACTTACCCTTCAGTTCCTCTGGAACATACGGAGGATTAATGGGGTCGAGCTTAGTGATGTCGGGCAGTTTGAAGGCACCAGAACCGTTGGCCACGAAGGCATCGGTGAGCAGCACGACGGGTGTCATGTGTTCAAGGGCTATCTTACAGGCCTGGTAGGCAGCATCGAAACAGTCTGTGGGACTGGTGGCAGCCATCACTGGCATGGGGCTCTCGCCGTTGCGTCCGAAGAGTGCCTGCAGCAGGTCAGTCTGCTCCGACTTCGTGGGAAGACCCGTGGCAGGACCGCCACGCTGCACGTCGAGCACCACCAGAGGCAGTTCCATGATGACTGCAAGGTTCATGGCCTCAGACTTCAGGCAGATGCCAGGCCCGGAGGTAGAGGTGACACCCAGTGCACCGGCAAACGAGGCGCCAAGGGCTGAGGCACAGCCGCTGATCTCGTCTTCACACTGCACGGTGATGACGCCACAGGACTTGTGTTTCGACAGCTCGTGGAGCACGTCGGTGGCGGGGGTGATGGGATAGGAGCCAAGATAGAGCTTCAGGCCAGCTTTCTCGGCAGCGGCAATGAAACCGTAGGCTGTGGCCTTGTTGCCGGTTATGTCCATATAGCGTCCTGGCACTTTCTCCTTGGATTCCACGCGATAGACATTGATTGTGGAAGAGTGGGTGTTGTGTCCATAATCGTAACCGGCCTGGATAACCTTGATGTTTGCCTCGGCAATAGCGGGTTTCTTGGCGAACTTCTCCTTCAGGAAGTTGGCAACGAGGTTCAAGTCGCGGTCGAAGAGCCAGCAGACGAGTCCGAGGGCGAACATGTTACGGCATTTCATCATAGCCTTCATGTCCATGCCGGAATCGGCCAGGCAGTCCTTCACCATCGTGGTGAGAGGGCATTGGATGACGCGGTCGGGGTCGATGCCCATTTCGCCAAGGTAGTCCTCACTGTTGAACTGTGCCTTCTCCAGGTCCTTGGGTCCGAAAGAGTCGGTGTCGATGATGATGGTAGCCCCCGGTTTGGCATAGCGATACTGGGTCTTCAGTGCTGCGGCATTCATGGCCACAAGCACATCGCACTTGTCACCCGGCGTATATACCTTGCCAGAACCGATGTGAACCTGGAAACCCGACACACCTGTGAGCGAACCTTGCGGGGCACGGATGTCGGCGGGATAGTCAGGGAATGTCGAGATGCCGTTACCAACGGTGGCACTGACCGTAGAGAAGATGTTTCCGGCGAGCTGCATACCGTCGCCAGAGTCACCTGAGAAGCGGACAACAACCTGGTCCAGCTCCTTCACTTCTAATTTTTCAGCCATAACTTTTATAGAGTTTTGATATCAAATAATCTCTTCCTGTTTGCATAACAGGTGCTAAGCGGCTGCAAAATTATTCATTTTTAAGGAAATACCCAAAGGAAAACTGCAAAAAGTGCATGTTTCCTGGCATTATTGCTTATCATGCTCTCGCATGTAGTCCCGGGGTGACATACCATAGAACTTCTTGAACAGGGTGGAGAAAGAAGCCGAACTGGAGAAGCCACAGGCATACATCACTTCTGTGACGTTCATACCCTGGCTGGCCAGCAGTGTGGCAGCCCGCTTCAACCTGATATTGCGGATGAAGTCATGGGGAGTCTGCCCTGTCAGCTCCTTCATCTTACGGTGCAAGTGTACGCGGCTGATACCCACCTCTTCGGCTATCATGTCGACACTGAGGTCAGAATCGTTGAGGCGTGCATTGATGGTGGTCATCACCCTGTCAAGCAGTTTCTGGTCAGGCGACTTGATGGTGATGGTGTCGACCTTCTCCTCGAGTTTGTCAGTACGTCCGTACTTCATCTGCAGCAACCGGTGGCTGTTGATGAGGTTGATGATGGTGCGCCTCAGGATGTCCATGTTGAAGGGCTTTACCAGATAGGTATCGGCACCTGTGTCAAGACCTTCAAGCCTGTCTTCATCAGAACTCTTAGCAGTGAGTAGAACCACAGGAATATGGTTGGTACTGGGATTACCTTTCAGGTGGGAACAGAGGGTGTAGCCGTCCATCTCGGGCATCATCACGTCTGAAAGCACAATGTCGGGCTTGATGCGATAGACCTCTGCCAGCGCATCACGTCCGTTGGCGGTGGCGTGGACATCGTAGTCCTGACTCAGCTCGGTGGTCAGGTACTCACGGATCTCGTCATCATCCTCAGCCACAACGATGGTCATGCGTTCTCCGGGCTTGCTGACAACGGTTTCCGGCTCCTCGGTTATCTCTGGCATTTCCGCCGGTTCCTCTACCACTGCCTCCGCTGCACTAGCATTCTCTTCTTCAGCCTCTACTTCCATCTCTTCGGGCTTCAGGTGGCTGTTGCCTAACGGGATGGTGACGATAAACTCACAGCCTTTTGCCAGATTCCTGGCTTCAATATGTCCGTGATGCAGCTCTACAAGTGCCCGGGTAAGGTCAAGACCTATGCCAGTACCCGTATTCAGGTTGTTGACGGTGGAATGTGTCTGGTAGAAACGTTCGAATATCTTATCCAGCTTGTCTTCCGGTATCTGTTCACCGTTATCGCTGATGGAGATACGTGCCTGATGCTCATCGTGAGTGATTTTGATACTGATATCGCCGCCATTGGGCGTAAACTTGAAGGCATTCGACAGGATGTTGACGATTACCTTGTCAAAGTTCTTGCGGTCAATCCATACAGGCAGCGAGTCAGTATCGTGCTCCATGCTCAGCGTGATTCGCTTTGCTGTAGCCTGGTGCTCGAAAAGCGTGTGTACATCCTTCACAAAGCCCACGAGGTCGGTTTTGGTCATGTGCATCTGCATCTGTCCTTTGTCAATCTTCCGCAGGTCCATCATCTGGTTGATAAGGCTCAGAATGCGCTCTGCATTACGGTTGATGGTCTGATAGATGCTGCGCCGCTGGGTGTCCTGCTCGTTCTTGATGAGTGACCTCAGCGGTGTAACGATCAGTGTCATGGGGGTACGTATCTCATGGCTGATATTCATGAAGAATCGCAGTTTGGCATCAGCCAGCTCCTCGGCATGTATATGCTCCTGCAGTCGCAGGTGGTCCTGCTCCTTGCGACGACGATAGGCCAGATAGGACCAAATGGCAGCAATGAGCAATGCCAGGTAGAAGAGGTAGGCCCATATGGTTTTGTACCAAGGTGCGTGAACCACCACGGTGAACTCACGCTCGGGAGTGGTCTGATTGTTGCTCTCAGCAATGATTCGGAAATGATAGGTACCTGGCTGCATGTGCGAGAACGTCACCTCGTTCGCTCCGGGTTGCAGGCGGATGTACGGTTCCTTATTGATGCTGTAGGCGTAGGTGATGTGTTCTGGGTTCTCATAGGTAAGCGTAGAAAACTGGAGGGTGAATGAATTGTCTTGATAGGACAATTGAAAATGGTCACTGGCAATGACGGTAGTATCGGTGACCAGGTAACTGTCGGAATGGGCATTGCGGCTGATGGGCACACCACCCATGGCAAATCCCGTCAGCTGCACGTTGGCATTCCACGGTGTATGGGCAATATCCTTAGGATAGAACCAGTTGATGCCACCTGTTCCAGCAAAGAGCAGCATGCCATCTGATGATAGGAACGAGGCGTTGTCGCCGAACTCGTTGCTCTGCAGTCCGTCTCCGGCAAAGTAGTTCTGGAACAAGTTGGTCTTGGGATTGAAGCAACTCAGTCCGTGGTTTGTACCCATCCACATTTTCCCGTCCAAGGCCTGTTCTATAGAGGTGACGCCATTGTCGGGTAATCCGTCTTCGCGGGTATAGTGCTTCAGTTCATTACCTTTCAAGTCATAGCAATAGAGGCCTTCACGGGTACCTACCCACAGATGTCCGCCTATTTCCTTGGCTATCCGTACAGGCATACCGTAGTTAAGACAGTTTTTCCCGAAAGTCTTGAGCCAGCTGCCCGAAGCGATATCGAGGCAGCAGATGCCTACGGAGGTAGCCACGTAAAGGCGCTTGCCATCGGGCGAGAGGCTTATCTGTGACAAGTAGTTGTTGACAATGCTGTTGACATGGCGGTTGGTCTCAGCTCCTTTGGCAGAGACAAACTTTGCCGTGACATGTCCTGAGGAGTTTGCACGCAGCAGTCCGTGTTTCAAGGTACCCAGCCACGGGTTGCCTTCACGGTCAATCACCATGCTCATGACCATCAGCTGGCTGTCTTCCTCATAGATACAGGGGTGGTATTGCAGAGTAATGGGGTCTATCCATCCGTAGCCTTCCATGTAGGAACCTATCCAGATACGTCCCTGTCTGTCCTCGGCCATCGACATAACCGTCGAGGGAAAGTTTTGCTTCAAGTGAGTCACCACCTGGCCGCTGGCACTCAGACAGTAGGCTCCGTCCTTGTCAGTACCTACCCATTTGCGGTTCTGACTGTCTATCAGCGTGCACACCACGCAGGCATCGCCAATGACGTTGCGGCTGCCCAAGTCACGCCCCATGTAGTGGAAGCCCTTGAAGTTGATAGGTTGCTTATAGATACCCTTCTGCAGCAATCCGAACCACAGGTTGCCATAGTTATCGCCAATGATGGAATAGACCTTGCTCTTTGCCAAGTCTACTTCGCGACTGAAGAAAGGATTGTCGGTCAAACTGCCCGTACGTGGATCATAGACGCCAATACCCATACCGTCGTATCCTATGATAATGAGACCCCGGTTGTCGCAGTAAAGTGAACTGACAGCGTTGGTTCCTGTACTTTCTATATGTACAAAGGTCTCACCCCGCAGCCGGTAAACGCCTCCCGTGGTGGTACCCACATAGATAATACCATTGCTGTCCTCGCAAAGGGCTATTATGCCGAGTCCGGGATGATCGGCCAGGTAGCGATGCAAACGTTTGCCATCATAACAGACAAGCCCTTGCCCATCGGTGGTGATCCACAAACGTTGCTGGCGGTCTTCAAGCATAAAGTTAACAGTGTGGATATCGGCCAGTTCTCCTCCCAACTGCTCGGCAGAGCGCTCACTGGTGAACTTCATCACACCCAGTCCCGATGTTCCTGCCAACACATCGCCGTTCTTGCGTTCCAGAAAGCAATTGGCATAGCACTGCCCCTGCTGGCCATTTAAGTCGCGCATCTCGACATTGCGGAACACCTTGCCATCCCATGTCTGCAAGGCACCGTACATGCCGAAATAGAACAGCCCGCGCCGGTCCTGCATAATTGTGTTCACATAGTTGCTGGCCAGCGTATTGTCCTGTTCGTTTTCGCGTTTGAAGACACGGAACTGGTAGCCGTCGTAGCGATTGATGCCATCGCGGGTGGTAGCCCACAGATAACCATCACGGTCTATATAGACTTGTGTCACATAACTGCTGGACAGCTGTCTGTCAGTATTGAAAAACTTGCCCATTTGAGCCTGTATGCCTACAGGTAATAAAAGGCAGATAATAAGTGTTAGTACGTTCTTCATATAGACGGGTTATTGGGTATTATATGCCTACAATGCAAGTGCAACAGAACCGTTCCTGTTTACCGATTGCAAGGTGTTTCGTGGCATTTATGCCGCAAAGGTAACATATTTTTTCATATCACCAAAATTTTTTGTTACATTTCAAACAATAATCGTTACAACGTGATTTGCGGTATTACCGAAAATAGACTAACTTTGCACACAAAAGTGTGTGAGAACGCACTTATTCGGCTTTCACGAAAAACCAAACAGAGCAAGCTGAACGGCAGCATGGTGGAATAAAAACCTTAAAACAACAATAGAAGCAATGAAGAAACTATTCCTGACGGTCATGACCGTCGCCTTAACCGTAATGAGCACTCATGCTCAAGTGAAATATCCGTGGCAGAACCCGAAGCTCCCCAGAGCAGAACGTGTTGAAAACCTATTGGGCATGCTGACACCCGAGGAAAAGGTAGGCCTGATGATGAACAAGAGCATCTCGATAGAGCGGCTGGGAATACCATCGTACAACTGGTGGAGCGAGGCCTGTCATGGTGTGCGTCAAAGTGACTATACCGTTTATCCGCAACCTATCGGCATGGCTGCCGCATTCAATGCTCAGCTGGTCTACGATGTATTCTCACAGGTGAGCGATGAAGCACGTGCCAACTGGAACCGCTCAGACCATAGCGTCAAGCACGTTGGCATGGGTGAGACCTATTACCCCGGAAACCCTGAACTCACCTTCTGGTGCCCTAATGTGAACATATTCCGTGACCCCCGGTGGGGACGCGGACAGGAGACCTGCGGCGAGGATCCCTACATGAATGCTGTCCTGGGTGTACAGACCGTGCTGGGTATGCAGGGCAAGAACGACCAGTACTTCAAAACCCATGCCTGTGCCAAGCACTACGCCGTACACAGCGGTCCGGAGCCTCTGCGCCACTCCATGAATGTAGAACCTACGAACCGTGACCTGTGGGAGACTTACCTGCCCGCCTTCAAGGCATTAGTAAAAAAAGGAAATGTACGCGAGGTGATGTGTGCCTATCAGCGCTATGAAGGGAAGCCCTGTTGCGCCAGCGACCGTCTGCTCATCGATATCCTGCGCAACAAGTGGGGCTACGATGCCATCGTGCTCACCGACTGTGATGCCATTAATAATTTCTTCAACCGTGGACAACACGAAACCCACAAGGACGGACTGTCAGCATCTGTCGACGCTGTACTTAATGGTACCGACCTGGAGTGCGGAAAGGTGTTCATGAGCCTTACCGAAGGCCTGGAGAAAAAACTCATCAAGGAAAGCGACCTCGACCAGCATTTGCGCAAGACACTCATGGGCCGCTTCGAGTTGGGAATGTTCGACCCTGCAGACATGCTGCCTTGGGCAAAACTCGCCCCGGAGGTCATCAGCTGCGAGAAACATGACCAGCTGGCCACACAGGCTGCCCGCGAATCGATGGTGCTGCTTGAAAATAAGAAAATGAGAAATGGAGAAAATGAGAAATGTGTGCTCCCGCTGTCGAAGGACATCAAGACCTTGGCAGTCATCGGCCCCAATGCTGACGATGTGGAACTGTTGAACGGTAACTACGGTGGCACTCCGACCAAGGAACACCAGCACTCACTACTCAGTGGCATCAAAGATGCTCTGCCCAACACCAAGATTATCTATCAAAAGGCCTGCGAACTGAACGATGAGTTCACCACTATCCACCACCTGCAGGACTTCAACGGTGGCAAGGGAGTGCTTGTAGAGTTCTGGAATTCAGAGACCTCTCCGTTCGACGGTTCTGTCGCTCCTGTCAAAAGCGGCTACTACAACGAGTTGAACTTCTCGACCTTTGGTGCCTGGGGATTTGCCGAGGGCGTCAGCAACGACAATATATGTGTACGCATCAGCGGCAAGTACACCGCCACCTTCACCGGTGAGATGAAATACACGCTGATGAGCGACAACGGATACACGCTGAAAGTTAACGGCGAGACTGTTGAGGAAGCCAAGGGTGGAGCCCGCCGTGGCTTCGGCTTCGGACGCCGTGGTGTGAACTACAAGTCATTCCCAGTGGAACAAGGAAAAGACTACGATGTAGTTATTGAATACCGCCGCGGTAACGGACAGTTCGCCATGCTGCGTGGCGACATCTGCGAACGTAAGTTAGTAGACTTTACCGACCTGGCCAACGAGGTGAAGCAGGCCGACGCCATCATCATCATCGGTGGCATTTCAGCCCGTATGGAGGGTGAAGGAGGAGACAAGCAGGACATTGAGCTGCCGAAGGTTCAGCAGCTGCTGGTCCAGGCCATGCACAAGACCGGACGTCCCGTCATCTTCGTCAACTGTTCCGGCTCTGCCATCGCCTTTGGAAGCGTGGAAGGCCAGTACGATGCACTGCTCCAGGCCTGGTATCCTGGCCAAGGTGGTGCCAAGGCTCTCGCCGACGTGCTCTTTGGCGACTATAACCCTGGCGGCAAGCTGCCCGTCACGTTCTACCGTTCAAACAATGACCTGCCCGATTTCCTCGACTATTCCATGAAGAACCGTACTTACCGCTACTTCACAGGAGAGCCGCAGTATGCCTTTGGCTATGGACTGTCGTACACTACCTTCAACGTGGGCAAGGCACAGGTGAAGCGGGAAAAAGGAAGCCCTTATGCTGTGAAGCTCTCCGTGCCTGTCACAAATACCGGCAAACGAGAAGGCACCGAGACAGTACAGGTCTACGTGAAACGACTGGGTGACCCTGGAGCTCCTATCAAGGCTTTGAAGGGATTCCAGAAACTTGTCCTCAAGCCAGGTGAGACCAAGACGGCTGACATAGCCCTTGACAGCGAGGCATTTGAATACTATGATGAGGCCATTGACGAGCTATCAGCCAAACCTGGCGACTACCAGATTCTCTATGGCACTTCTTCTCTAGCCAAGGACTTGAGAAGCTTTGACTTCACCGTAAGATGACCGCTTTTCCCGTCTATCTCTCGAAAATGCAAAAGAAAAGACTGTTTTCTTTTGCATTTTACTTACTTAATTCGTACCTTTGTGGCGCAAATCTTTAAACGTATGAGACCTTTAACCATTCTATTAGCCTTATTACTGGGACTAGGCACCCAGGCAAAGACCATTCCTTTCGGCAAAGGACAGTTGACAGTAACCAAAGTGGCACGCAATGCCGTGCGAATACAATATGCCAAGGGCAACGTGGAAAGCGACCTGCCCGACTGGCTTTATGTGAAACACGGCGAGGTGAAATCAAAAGACATTGCTGTCAGCATGGATGCCAAGCAAGGACGGCTGACGGTGAAAGACCGCAAGGGGCGAACGGTGTTCTCCGCCATGAGTCACGAATGGGAGAACGGTGTGGCCACTATGGCTTTTGCATCACCACAGGATGAATATCTCTTCGGCTTGGGACAGTTCCAGGATGGATACAGCAATGTGCGCGGACTGTCACGGCGGCTCACTCAGGTGAACACCCAGATCAGTCTGCCCATGATCCTGTCGAGCAAGGGCTATGGATTACTGTGGAACAACTATGGCCTGGTGGACTTTAATCCTCCTACGGACAGCCTGCGCCTCACACCTGTCACCGTTCAGGCCTCATCCCAAAATTCTGAAGTGGTCAACGTCACCACTACAGAGGGTAACCGTCAGGAGGTTCGCCGCAGAAATGCCTTCGAGGCTGTCTTAGACATCAAGGAGACTGGCGACTATGCACTGTTACTCGACGTGGGGCAGAAAATGGCACGGCGTCATCATCTGACCATCGACGGTAAGACTGTCATCGACATGCAGAACACATGGTTACCGCCCACCACCTCCACCATTATCAAACTGGAACGAGGTCGTCACACGGTATCGGCAGAACTGTCGAGAGGTGATTCACCCATCCTATATTATAATAAGGTAAAGAATGAGACCGTATTCCGCTCGCCTGTCTCTACTCAGGTAGACTATACCGTGTTCGTCGGAACACCCGATGAAATCATCGCCACCTATCGCGAACTGACTGGCCCGGCACCGCTGATGCCGAGTTGGGCATTGGGCTACATCCACTGCCGTGAGCGGTTCCACTCGTCACAGGAAATCCTGGAAACGGCAAACCGTTTCCGTCAGGAGCAGTTGCCAGTGGATGTGCTGGTACAGGACTGGCAGTACTGGGGAAAATACGGATGGAACTCCATGAAGTTCGACGAGCAGTACTATCCCGATCCGAAGGCTCTGACGGACAGCCTGCACCGTATGGGCATCAGACTGATGGTTTCTGTGTGGTCGA
>Ga0247610_10003983_pt1 | contig 15944 bp, 11 predicted proteins | sample 174DNAGHGhighgp2_FD_193483 | JGI IMG/M metagenome (GOLD analysis project Ga0247610, IMG submission 193483) | Sheep rumen microbial communities from Palmerston North, Manawatu-Wanganui, New Zealand - 1742 DNA GHGhigh gp2 | ecosystem: Host-associated > Mammals > Digestive system > Stomach > Rumen... | reverse complement strand
CTGGTTCAGCGAGCCAGGGGCCTCCTGGTCGCGGTGGCTGCCTTGTGCGGCAAGCTTCACAGTGAGATTCTTCAGTATGTCATACGACGTGTTGCCGTTGAACGTATAGCGGTTCACCTTCGACCTGTTCACGTACTGGCCGGGGTCGTGCATGAGCGACATGGAGAAGTAGCTCTGCGACTTCTCTGTGCCGTTGGAGATGGAGACGGAGTGGTTCTGCGACACAGCAGTGGAGAAAAGCATGTCGAACCAGTCGGTGTTGCGGAACTCGGCAGCCTGCAGGTAGGCGTTGCGGGAGGCCTCGGTGTTCTGAAGACCGAAGGTGCCGGTCTGCGGGTCGTACTTGCGCAGCTGCTGGAACATATAGCCGTAGATACCAGTGTTCTGGGAGTTGACCATGTTCTCGAGCTGCAGCCAGCCCTTGTCGGCCATCTCTTTGTAGACGCCCATTATCTCTTGCGAGTTCATGATGTTATAGTCACTGTACGACGGTTTCAGCCTGGTGGTGAACTCGCCGGTGTAACCCACTGTGGCGCGGCCCTTGGCACCACGCTTGGTGGTGATGACTATCACGCCGGCCATCGCGCGCGCACCATAAATAGAGGTGGCGGAGCCGTCCTTGAGGATTGTGAACGACTCGATGTCGTCAGAGTTAAGGCCTGCCACGGCACTGGAGATAAGCGTCTTGGCATCGCCAGATGATAGCTCGTCGGCCGACACATCGACATTGTCTTCATAAATCACACCGTCGATGACCCACAGCGGCTTGGAGTTGCCGTAGATAGAGGTGGCACCGCGTACGCGAATCTTCGGCGAAGCACCAAAGGTGCCGCTGACGTTCGTCACTTGCACACCGGCAACACGCCCTTCGAGCGAACGGCTCACGTCGGCCATGCCCGAAAGCTTGGTCTTGTCGGCGTCAATCTTCGACGAGGAGCCAGTGAACAGGCGCTTGTCCTGCTTCACTATACCGGTAACGACAACCTCCTGCACAGTGTGCTGGTCGGCTTTCAGGGTTACCTTCATGCCGTTCTTGGCGGTATGGGTCTGAGAGACCATGCCCACATAGCTGAACACCAGTTTCTTACCATTGGGCACCGTGAGAGAGAAATGGCCATTGAGGTCGGTCTTTGTGCCTTGCTTTGTACCCTGTACCATTACCGTGGCACCGATGCAAGGATCGCCGTTTTCCTCAAGAACCGTACCAGAAATCTTGTTTTGGCCGAAAGCCGCTCCTATCATGCAGAACAGCCCTACCAAAATCATCAATAGTTCTTTTTTCATTTAGTATTTTTATTTGTTATTTTTTCAAAAAAGCACAATTAGGGTGCAAAGTTAAACATATTTTTCCGAAATGCCAAAGAAAATTTATAAAATAACACATTTGACCCCCTTTTTTAAGCGATAAGATAATTATTGTTATAGCGAGAACGTATAAAAATGCGTTATTGCTGTATGTAAGATAGAAACCATCCAACTACCCAAAAGGCCCGTCCTCTCTGCAGAAAGGACGGGCCTAAAGTGAAAAAGCCGACGGCGTTGGCTATTTTAGTTTTTCAGCCCTATTTCACCTGGATGACCAGATATTTGCTTGCACTCCAGAAGTGTTCGGGATTGGTGATGCGGAGCACATATTGCTTGTTGGCATCGCGCAGCAGTGTGTACGAGCCTGCAGGGTGATTGGTGAGCAGTTTGGCATCGCGCGACATGAGGCGTATCTCCTTGTCCACACGTATGTCAATCTTCGTGAAGTAGTCTTTGTTGAAGTTGCCCTGCAGCACCTCTCCGCTCTGCAGTATGCGCTGTTCCTTCAGCTCACGCTTGGTGCCGAAGACATACCATGCCGAGTGCAGGTCCTTGTCCTGGCGGGTGATGGTGGCCTCTTTCTGGGCGTTGTCGTCGCGCAGCTGCTCCACGTCGTTGCTCAGCGCCTCCACCTGCTCGTCAAGCTCTGTGATGTGCACATCTTTCTTCTCCAGCTCCTCGCGCAGGGTGGCCATCTCTTTCTCCTTCTGCTCCATCTGCGCTGTCAGGGCGTCGAGTGTCTTCTTCATCTGCTCGCTGGCCACGGTGCTCTGGCGCAGACGGGTGCGCAGCTTCTCGATAAGCTCCTTGTTCTGGCTCATCGTCTCCTGTATGAAAGCCATGTTCTCCCTGATGCGGGCCGACGAGGCGGCACCCTCGCCACTGCGCTCAACGGTGACACGCCCCTGCGCCTCGTTGATGGCGCGGAAGCCCTCTTCTATGAGGTTGAAGGTCTCGAGCATGTCGTTCATCTCGTTTTCCTTCTGTACGCCGACACGGCTCAGCGAGTCGACCTTCTGGGTAAGGCTGGCCACCACGCGGGGGTCAATGCCATCCTTACAGCCGGCCAAGGCCAGCAACGATAATGCAAAAAACAATAATTTCTTCATATCACTCATTTTTTACGGTTTTCACTTTTCACTCCTCACTCCTCACTTCTCACTTTCCCCTGCCACGACAATCACTATCTCGCCCTTTGGCGGAGTGGAAGTGAAATGTGCCACCAACTCTTGCAGCGAGCCTCGCACTGTCTCCTCGTGAACCTTAGATATTTCGCGCGAGACACTGGCCTGCCGTTCCGGGCCGAAGACCTCTGCCAACTGTTGGAGTGTCTTCACCAGCCTGTAGGGCGACTCGTAGAACACCATGGTGCGCGTCTCTCCGCGCAGACTCTCAAGGCGCGTCTGGCGTCCCTTTTTCTGAGGCAGGAACCCCTCGAACGAGAAACGGTCGCAGGGCAGTCCGCTCGACACCAGTGCCGGAACGAAGGCCGTGGCCCCTGGCAGCGTCTGCACCTCAACACCTGCACGCACTGCCTCGCGTACAAGGAAGAAGCCAGGGTCGCTGATGCCTGGTGTGCCGGCGTCGCTGATGAGGGCCACCGTCTGGCCTGCCAGCAGCCGCTCTACAACAGAGGCGCTCGTGCCGTGCTCGTTGAACTTGTGGTGCGACAGCAGGTGGTTCTTTATCTCGAAGTGCTTCAGCAGTATGCCACTGGTGCGAGTGTCCTCAGCAAGCACCAGGTCGGCCTCCTTGAGTATACGGATGGCCCGAAGCGTCATGTCTTCCATGTTGCCCACAGGAGTGGGTACTATATACAGTATTGCCATTTCAGCCGACAAATATACACAAAAAAACGAAAAATGGTGTAAGAAAGGACAAAAATGAAGGCCGCAGGGCAAAATTTTTAATTTTTAATTTTTAATTTTTAATTTAATTAGTATCTTTGCACCCATTATGACAAACAATCTCACAGGCGAGGCACACCGCCCAGGAAGGATAGAAGTAGTGTGCGGTTCCATGTTCTCAGGCAAGACGGAGGAACTCATCAGACGCATGCGGAGGGCACAGTTCGCCAAGCAGCGGGTGGAAATATTCAAGCCCGCCATAGACGTGCGCTATTCCGAGGAAGACGTGGTGAGCCACGACCAGAAGCATATACAGTCCACCCCCATCGACTCGTCGGCAAGCATACTGCTGCTGGCCACCGACATCGACGTGGTGGGCATCGACGAGGCGCAGTTCTTCGACGAGGGCATAGTCGACGTGTGCAACGAGCTGGCCTACAGGGGAGTGCGCGTCATAGTGGCAGGGCTGGACATGGACTTCAAGGGGAAGCCCTTCGGACCTATGCCCGCGCTCTGCGCCATTGCCGACGAGGTGACAAAGGTGCATGCCATCTGTGTGCACTGCGGAGCACTGGCCTACGTCAGCCACAGAAAGGTGGACAGCGAACGGCGTGTGCTGCTCGGCGAGACACAGGAATACGAGCCGCTATGCAGAGAATGTTACAAAAAAGCGGTGCAGAGTTCATAGTGCAGAGTTCATAGTGCAGAGTTCATAGTGCAGAGTTCATAGTGCAGAGTTCATAGTGCAGAGTTATGATAAACAAGACCATTACATTCGACCGCTTTGTGCGCCTGATAGGCTACGGTCTCATTGTCCTCGGCGTGATATGGCTCATCAACGAGCTGGGCGGCGTGCTGCTGCCATTCGCGGTGGCATGGCTGCTGGCATATCTGCTCTACCCTATCGTGAAGTTCGTGCAGTTCCGTCTTCACGTGCCGGGACGGGTGCTAAGCATCATTGTCACACTGGTGGCCGTCATAGCATTGATATGCGGCGTGGTGTGGCTCATCATACCGCCCATGATAGAACAGTTTCAGAAGCTGGGCGAACTGGTCACCGTCTACATACGTGAGTCGGCACACATAGACAGCATACCCGAAGCTGTGCGCGAGTGGACACAGGAGCACCGCCGCGACCTGGAGCGCATAATCCACAGCGACGACTTCACCGAAGGCGTGAAAGCCCTGCTGCCGAAGATGTTCACCGTTCTGGGACAGACGGCCAGTGTCATAGTGAGCATCGTGGCATCGCTTATCACCCTGCTCTATATGTTCTTCATACTGCTCGACTACGAATATCTCACGGAAAACTGGATAAAGATCTTCCCGAAGAAGAGCCGCCCCTTCTGGCAGGCACTGGCCAGCGACGCCGAGCACGAGCTGAGCAACTACATCCGCGGACAGTCGCTCGTGGCACTCATCATGGGTGTGCTCTTCTGCATAGGCTTCACCATCATAGACTTCCCCATGGCCATAGGCCTCGGCATAATGATTGGCATACTCGACCTCGTGCCATACCTGCACACGTTTGCACTCATACCTGCCGCCCTGCTGGCACTGCTTAAGGCGGCAGACACCGGCCAGAACTTCTGGGTTGTCTTCGCCATGGCCGTGGCAGTCTTCGCCGTGGTGCAGGTCATCATCGACATGGTGGTCACGCCGAAAGTCATGGGCAAGGCCATGGGCCTTAACCCCGCCATACTGCTCCTCTCGCTGTCGGTGTGGGGGGCGCTGCTCGGATTCATAGGCCTCATCATCGCACTGCCCCTGACAACACTACTCATGGCATATTACCAGCGCTACATAACACGGGAAAACGACGAAATGGAAGCCGAAAGCAAAGAAATAACAGCTTCAAATGAAAATTCCGCCAAATAAATTTGGCTATTTCATTTTTTAGTTGTACCTTTGCAACCGCTTTTGCGAAAAAGTGTATCATAACGCAATGATTTAGAACTTTACGGTCGATCCGCTAGCTCAGTCGGTAGAGCACAACACTTTTAATGTTGGGGTCTTGGGTTCGAACCCCAAGCGGATCACTTCAAGAAATCCGCAAGAAACTGACGAACAGCTTCTTGCGGATTTTCCTTTTTATATAATGCACCACATTTGCACTGTCCAAGACATTATTTTCCCGTAATCAATGCCTTCTGTCTTGCAAAATTGAACAATGTCCTTTATAAACACATGGTTCTTTTTTGACGAATCAATAACTACATTTGTAGTCTTGTTAAACAGTGTTTTTAAACCTCCACAATTCTTTTGATAGTACGCTCCTCATAATAAATGGGCATATCAACCCCGCTTAAAGGGGAATCCTTTCTTTCTTTATAAAGATTTATTTGCAAGCGAAAACTATTTCTTTTCATATCCTATGTTTTGATACTTCTTATTTTTACTTTGTCTTTTTTACTTTGTCTTTTCCCTATATAACTTAAACAACTCAGCAACGCACTGACTTTCCGTAAAGGTGGACTTCACAGGGAAGCCGTAGGCCTGCATCACGGCACGGTCGTTGTCCTGATGGGCGCGAAGCAGGTTTGCCGGCATGAAATCGTTATTGTAGAGAGACGCCAGCGAACATTCAGGATAATTGGCACGAGCGTCGAGAATGGACTTCGCGGTCTGTTCTATCCTGATTTTATGGGCTTCAGTAGGCTCCGGCCAGGGGAAATTGTTATAGACAATGTCGGCAGAATAGCGATAATCGCTTTTCAACCTTCCACATACAACCCTCATCCAAGCCATGTGGACATTTGACGTAAGCACGCCAAAGTGGTAAAGCGATGCGTTGGGTATAATCAGTACAAGGTTGCTGGCCACTACGTCAGGGGTGACGAACCCGATGGGCACATAGCGACGTTTCTCTGACGAAACACTGGGCACTATGATATAGGTATCCGTAGGTTGTCGGTTTTCAGTAAAGAGCATGGGGAAATCTGCCCATTTCCGAGTTGCCGTCTTTGGACTTGCATTGCGGCACTCCCTGACGGCTGCAATACGGCGTGCCAGGTCTGCACTATGAATCAGGTCTTGCGGGTTGGCTCCATCGAGCCACAGACAGTAACGTTTCTTACCCTTTATAAACTCTTCGGAACCAACAAACGGACGCACATAGCGAGACAGTTCCGGACTCTTGCCAAGCAAGTCCTCCCTCTCGTCTGGTGAGAGGATAAGGTTGCCACCATCGGTAGGCTGGCTTCCCTTCATCATCTGCGGAGCATCCTTGCAGAGTGGCTTGTTGCGCTTGTCAACAAATATAGTGGGTGCATTGAGCAGATAGGCATTGATGTTGTCTGCCGTGATGCTTTGTTGCCCGTCGAATATCTGTTTTTCATTAGGCTCTGCGCTGTATCTGCTGCTGAATCCTATGATAACGCAATGCACATGAGCTTTGAGCGATGCCTCACTGTCCCAACGGAAAGTTCGGTACGCGAAGTCAATGCGAATGCCATATTGCTCCATCAGCGGTTTCCAGATGGCTGAGACTTGCTCGCCCTGCGCGATGCTGTTTGTCGATACAAGGGCCACTCTTGTTTTGGAATGGCCTATCAACTGGGCTGCCTTGTAATACCATCCGGCTACGTAGTCGATGTTCTTACCACAGTCACGGCAAACAATGGCAAGATCGGACTTCTGTTGCTCATTTTGGAATGTATAACCCACAAACGGCGGATTGCCAATAATGTAGTCGTAACTCACTTTATAACGTTCCTTGTTCGGCTTAACCTCACTATCGAAACGGTGGGATACAACATTGACCTCGTCATAGTCTACAACAGGTTCACTGGCCAACTGCGGCTCAGGCTCAATAATCAAGTGCACGTTATTGGCATAAATGGTGGGTACATCCGAAGGAATTTCTATAACGTCCCAGTCCATCCGCAAGGCGTTACCTTCACGGATGTTATGATATGACTTCAATGGCAAGAATTCTATATCGCGCTTGATGATCTTTTCAGTCTCACGAAGCATCTGAGCCTCAGAAATCCATAGGGCCGTTGTGGCTACGGTCACAGCAAAGTCGTTGATCTCTATGCCATAGAACTGCTGGATGCTTACTTTTACCGGATTCACTTCCTCAAAGCCAAGGAATGCCTGGCCGTGATATCGTTCACGGATGCACTCATTCTCCAGACGGCGGAGTGAAAGATAAGTCTCGGTAAGGAAGTTGCCGGAGCCGCACGCCGGGTCAAGGAAAGTCAGCGAGGCCAGGCGGTCTTGGTAGGCGTCGAGCTTCTTCTGCCGTTGCCGCTCAATCTTTTCTTCCAGTATATTGTCCAATTCACGGCGGAGGTCATTCAAGAAGAGCGGGTCGATGACTTTGTGTATGTTCTCGATGGAAGTGTAGTGCATACCGCCGCTGCGGCGTGTCTCAGGATTCAATGTGCTTTCAAACACTGCTCCAAAGATGGTCGGCGATATTTCCGACCAATCGAAGTCGAGGCTGGCATTCTGTAAAAGGGCAGATTTAAGTTCTTCGGTGAACTGAGGGATCTCTATCTCTTCTTCAAACAGTCCGCCATTGGTATAAGGAAAGGCCTTCAAATCGTCTTTCAGATACTTACTGCGCTTCTCCGGCGGTGTGTTCAAAACTTCAAAAAGGTCTTGTAAAGCACGACGCATGTCCTCGGCCTCATAGCGAACAAGGAAATCGTGGAACTGGTCATGGTTGAAGATTCCTGCGTCCTCAGCATAAAGACAGAACACAATGCGGACACAAAGGATGTTGAGCCAGCGGAGCGCTTCGGGGCTGTTATCATCGTATTGCTCCAAAAGGGCCTCGTAAATCTTGCCAACTATCTCGCCAGCTTCCTTCGACACCTTTATTTCCTTGCTGAGATGTTCACTCTTGGCGTCAACAAGGAACATCAGGCGGTAATACTCTTTGCCCAGATTCTCCAAGAGTATCTGCTCCGGTTCACCGTTTGGCTGCTCCATGTCGTAGACCAGGAACTCGGAGAAGTTGCAGGTGACAATCCAACGGGGATGCTCTGACACCGGCAGACTGACCACATAGCGACGAGCCTGCTGGAACGGATTAAGCAGTGAGCCGTCGCTTTGACGGATGCCGGCACGCAAATCCTTTCCTAAAGATTTCTGCTCTATCAGAACTTTGGTGGAGCGAATACGACCATCTATAAAATTGGAGGCATCCACCATACGGTGGTCTTCAAAAGTGATAAAGCCATCCGATGGTGTTTCAATGCCAAAGACATTGGAAAGTAGGTCAATCCAAAACGGTTGTGACTCACCCCGTTCATATCCTCTGCCTTTCCACCGTTCTGCAAATTCAGTAGCAGCCAATGATATTTGCTTTTCAGTCTTCATATTTGTTGTTACTTCTTTCTTTTATTACAAAAATACCGCTAAGATTTGCTTTTGTGGATATGATTTCTTTTGTAATAATCATGCCCATTACATTTTCCAACCCATATCGTAGTGCATCATTCCTTTCGTCACACTGCTCAATATGATCCCCCAGTCTTACCCACTTTACTTTATTCATCCTTCCCCTCCTTTTCTGCGTCAAGAGCTTCATTTTCACCTTCCATAAGGTGAACGAACGCCCAAACGTCATAATGAAGTTCTTAATGTTCATGACGATTTTTGTTTCAATCACCTTCTCATCTATATCCATTGGGTCGCTGACATCGATTTCTTCTACATTGATATAATCAAGCAGATACTCATCTTTGAACATCTGTATCGTACGAAGCGCAAGGGCTTTATCGGGTATAGTCTTGAAGAAATTGTTGGGCAAAGCATCTCTATGACTATATACATTTGCCTTTATCATCGACTCTAAGTCATCAGCCTTCAACCGCTGTTGATAAGCCAACTGGATATAGTATTTCCTTTCTTCGTACTCTTTTGCATATCGCATGATAGCCACATGATGGGTAAAGGAGATATTCAAGAATGCCACAATGGGGAATTGCTCATCTTTCGTGAGACGTAAACCATGAATTATATCTTCTTTATTCTCAGATGATTGCAATTCGGTAGTTTCGACTACCGAATTGAATGGAAGGGATTTCAGGGCATCGTCAACTATTTCGGTAGTTCCGACTACCGAATTTGGTTCGATGGCTTTCCATGTCTCATAAAAACGGCGCATCAATTTGATGTTTTCAGATGAGAAGCCCCTTAATCCTGGTAATTCAGACTTCAGTTGCTTGCTAATATTATCTATGGCTCCAGTACCCCAAAAACCATTGCGAGAATGTTCCGACACATATCTTCCAATACCAAAGTAAAGCGATAATTGTTCCTGGTTTATATACTGCACGGAACGTGCCTGACTGCGCAAGATAGCAGCTTTAATCAGTTGCACAGCATCACGTATTTTTGTGTTTATTAAGTTACTTTCCATATCCTAACACTTTAAAAGCATTTACAAGTGTGGCTTCATTCTCGTCCCACCGCTTTTTGAGGGCATCAAACTGCCGGCTCATCTCGGTGAGGGCTGACTGATAGTCTATCTCCGTATCTCTATCCACAAACTCTATATAACGGCTTGGAACCAGAGAAAAGCCTTTCTCGCGGATTTCATCAAGATGGGCTGCATAATAGAGTTCTGGCTTTGCATAATTCTCTGTATCTGTTGTTGCCCAGTCGAAATATATCTTGCATACTTCTGCTATCTGCTCTTCGGACAATTTTACATACTTCTTCTCGTAGATGTTCTGATTCCATGTTCGAAGGTCAACAAACAGGATTTCACCTTCACGATTGCGAAGCATTCGCCCATGACGAGGACCGCCTTTCTTGTTGTTATTCAGAATCCAGAGGGTTACGCTGATGTCTGTAGAATAGAACATATTGCCAGGTAATACAATAATTGTCTCTACCTTGTCATTCTCTATCAACTTCTGACGGATTGCCTTGCTGTCATCATCGTCAAGTGCTCCATTGGCAAGCAGCTCACGAATCTTCTCCTGCTGCTCCTTGAAACGCTCACCAATGAACTTTAGGAACACCAACGTCAGCAACAAGTCACGCTTATCCGTCATAGCAGCACGACCACGAAGACTGTTACAACAACTAAAAAGTATCGTCTCTAGTGTTTCTTCCTTAGTGGGTTTTATTGTTTTTTTTGCCATATTCAATTTATTATTTCTTAACCTGAAAGCTTCACCCCTAATTGACAATCAAGGTATTTGTATAAATGAGTTACTACCCTACCCCGTATTTTTAAACAGATTCCATGAATTTTTTGTTATACAATTCTTCTACTCCGACATTGAGAAGCTTGGCTATCTTTGCAAGGGTTTCAATGTCTGGTTGAGAAGAGTTGGTACACCACTTGGAAACTGTGGATGGACTCACACCAAGTTCTTCAGACAGCCATTTACTGGTCTTATTTTGTTCTACCAACACTATTTTCAGGCGATTTACGTCTTGCATACATTTCAAATTTATAGTTTGGGTGTAAAGTTAGTGAAAAATCTTCAATCTGTATGATATTTGCATGTTTTTTAGAGTTTATTAAGCCTATTGAGATGAAAGAAATGGCATTTATCCGCATCTTTCAAACATATTTCAGACATCATTACCACCCAAGTCCTTTCTTCTTGGTTCCTACCCGGTTCGTTAATTGGTCAGCAATACCATTATTGTTGGTTAAAAGAGTATGGCAACTCGCTTTTGCCTGTACGCGAAACACCTTGCGCCTATACGCAAAATTTCCTCGACTGTATGCAAAATTTCCTCGACTGTACGCAAAATCAAACTGACGGCGGCGTGGACGGCAGGCTGGCATGTGGTGAGCGGTGTGATGGCTACTGTCTGAGAAGTAAAGACAATAGAAATGAACTCTTTTAACGCCCAATATTTGGTGAAATGTATAAATCTTTGTACCTTTGTCCCCGATTATCCAAAGCCTAAGGCTGGAGTGTTTTACACAGAGCATTTGGCACTTTGCCTGAGAGGTGGTGATGGCATAGCAAAAGCACAAAAACAAAATGAAAAAAGTACTGTCAATAACTGCGCTGGCATGCGCAATGGGAATAACAGGCATGTCGGCAGAAGACAAGAAGCTGACGGGTCAGGTTATAGGTACCGTTGAGTCGGTGGACTATTCCAACGGCCAGAAAACCACAAAGGTGAACACCTGCAAGAATGCTTTCGACGGCAACCTTGACACATTTTTCGCCTCCTGGGAGCGAAGCTACACATGGGCTGGACTCGACCTGGGCGATGCCCACGTCATCACCCGTGTGGGATGGTCGCCACGCAACGATGGCCTGGGCGAGGGACGCGTGGTGCTGGGCGTGTTCGAGGGCGCCAACAGCCCTGACTTCATGGACGCACTGCCACTCTACGTCATCACCGAGCCCGGCACCATAGGCACCATCTCACAGGCTGACGTGGAGTGTTCCAAGGGATTCAGATATGTGAGATACGTAGGTCCCTCGGACGCGCGGTGCAACATCGCGGAGCTGGAGTTCTACGGCCATAAAGGCGAGGGCAGCGACTCGCTGCTATACCAAGTGACCAACCTGCCCACAGTGAGCATACACACGCTGGACGGCGAGATACCATACGACAAAGAGCACCAGATAGTGTCACAGCTCACCATAGTCTCTGACAGCGGGCTGCTGTCCGAGCCCGGCACTACTCGCGAAAGGGGAAACGCCTCGCGCGGATTCCCCAAAAAGCCATACCGCATAAAGTTCGACAAGAAGCAACACGTGCTCGACGCACCGGCAAAAGCAAAGAAATGGACACTCATAAACAACTATGGCGACAAGACGTTCATGCGCAACCTGCTGGCCTTTGAGCTTAGCCGGCGGATGGGCATGCCTTACACGCCCTACGGCACCCTTGTCGACGTGATGCTCAACGGCGAGTATAAAGGTTGCTACCAGCTGTGCGACCAGATAGAGGTGCACAAGAAGCGCGTGGCAATAGAGGAGATGACCCCTGAGGACAACGAGGGGGCTGCTCTGACAGGGGGATACCTGATAGAGATTGATGCTTACGCCTACGATGAGGACATGTGGTTCACTTCCAACAATGGGACACAGGTGACCGTCAAGTCGCCCGATGCAGACTCTATCACCAACAAGCAGTTTGAATACATAAGAGACCGCTTCAATGCCATGGAGAAGAGCTGGCGGACATATCTTGACTTGAACACTTTCCTGAGACATTTCCTGGTGGGAGAGTTGTCGGGAAACACCGACACATACTGGAGCGTGTACATGTACAAACAGCGCGACGACAAGATGTTTTACACCGGGCCGGTATGGGACTTCGACATAGCTTTCGAGAACGACGACCGCACGTTTCCTGTCAACAACAAGAAAGACTTCATCTACCGTAGTGGCGGCAGCTGTACAGGCGACATGAAGAACTTTGTAGACAACATAGTGATAAGAGACAACGCGGCGAAAGCCCAGATGGTAGAGATCTGGGACGAAGCCCGGCACAATGGTCTTACCGAGGAAAACATGGTGGCCTACATAGACAGCCTGGAGGAGTGCCTCGAACAGTCGCAGAAGCTGAACTTCATGCGTTGGCCCATCATGATGGAGAGGGTGCACCAGAACCCGTACCTGTGGGGCAGCTTCAAGGCAGAGGTGGAAAACGTGCGCCGGTTCATGAAAGAGCGCATAGCTTGGATGGACCGCCGGCTTAACTACACGTTCGTGCCAAACTCTGTCGCAAGCACACATATAGACTTCTTACAGCCCTACATGGTCTACACGCTACAGGGAAAAGCCTGTGGAAACGAGCTGAAAGGACTGCCTACGGGCGTGTATATTGTAAGACAGGGAGCATCTGCAAGAAAAGTCACAGTGCAATAACGGCAGTTTACCCCATCACCACATCGAGCACCATCATCAGCACGAAACCAATGGCAAAGCCAATGGTGCTCAGGTTGCTGTGCTCACCCTCGGAGGCCTCTGGTATCAGTTCCTCCACGACGACGTAGAACATTGCCCCAGCGGCAAACGCCAAGAGATAGGGCAGGGCTGGAGTCATCAGTGCGGCGAGCAGCACAACGGCCAGTGCGCCTATCGGCTCGACAGCTCCGCTCAGACTGCCTATGGCAAACGACCGCCACTTGCTGTTGCCTGCAGCGCGCATAGGCATCGAGATGATGGCTCCTTCCGGTACATTCTGTATAGCGATACCTATGGAGACGGCCAGGGCGTTGGCCAATGAGAGGCCCGCCGTCCCCTCGTCGGCACCTGCCAGCACCACGCCCACAGCCATGCCCTCGGGCAGGTTGTGTATGGTGACTGCCAGTGCCAGCATGGCAGTCTTCGAGAGGTGTGACCGTGGGCCTTCGGGGGTGTCTGTGCCTATGTGCAGGTGAGGAGTCAGCTCGTCGAGCAGTAGCAGGAAGGCGATGCCCAAGAGGAATCCGACGGCAGCAGGCACCACCGACCATTTACCCGCATCGGCTTCCATCTCCATTGCCGGTATGAGCAGCGACCAGACGGAAGCTGCCACCATCACTCCCGACGCGAAGCCGAGCAGCGACTTCTGCAGACGGGGCGACATCTCGTCTCTCATCAGAAAGACGAACGCCGCCCCGAGCATGGTTCCTAAAAGGGGAATAAGAATACCAATAATCATCTACGATTATCCTATTGTCGATTTACAAATATGTCAGCAGGACAGTTCCGCCCTACGCCTTGTTGAATTTCTCCTTGCTCTGCCTGCATCGTGGGCATTTCCAGTCGTCGGGCAGTTCTTCGAAGGCCACGCCATCGTGCTCTGCCGGGTCGTACACATAGCCGCAGATGGAACAGACATACTTGCCAGAAGCCTCCTGCTTTGAGAAATCAACCTCGGCAAATACTGTAGGAACGGGATGGTCAAGGTCCATCACGCGCTTGGCCTCCAGGTTCTCATAGCCCTGCGGGGTGTGGGTGCCGCAATAGACAGTGGGGTGATTGCGGATGAACTCACGTATGCGGTCCTGCGTCTGGCGGGCGGCAGGCAGGTCGTCGTAGACCACCGACAGCTTGTCCTCGTAGAGAGCTTCGTCCACGTAGGTGATGTCGCCGTGGAGCATGTAGAACAGCCCGTCAAGCTCTACAATGACGATGCTGTTGCCCTTGGTGTGGCCCTTGGCCTTGATGAGATAGATGCCATCCTGAATCTTCTGGGTCTCAGGGAAGTTGTAATATGGGCCGTCGGTATAGCTGACGGGGACGAGGTTTGCAAGTCCCTGCAGTTCGGCAGCATCCATCTCTTCCTGGTTCACGTATACCTTGGCATTGGGGAAGCTCTTCAGCTCGCCGCTGTGGTCAGCATGGCGGTGTGTGAGCAACACCTTTGTCACCTGCTCCGGTTTGTAACCGAGGGCAGCGAAAGCCTCCATGTAGGTGCAGATGTCCTTGCCAGTGAAGCCAAATGAGTTCTCATCGGGCACTTCCTCCGGTGTACCAGCGGGGATGCCCGTATCTACAAGAATCACTTCTGAGCCGGTGTCTATCAACCAGTTTTGCAGACTGCCGCGATAGCGGATATTATGGTCGAACTTCTCTTTTCCCTCTTCGCCTCCCATGACGAAAGGTTGGGTATAATACCCATCGCGTCTGAATTTTACTGCTTTTATTTCCATATTATTTATAATAAAGTGGCGACAGGCTCTGGTGTCTTTCCGTTAAAGAATAGCTCAGTCACTCCGTCCTGCCGCCCAATTTTGAAGAAAAGTTATTGCGTCGTGATGCAAACGCATCTTGCGAAGCCAACTATGAACTATGCACTAATTTGCCGGTTCCCACTTGCAGCGGACGGGTGACACTATTGCCCCTTCCTTCTTCAACTCGGCAAAGGCCTTGTCCACCTCCTTACGGTCAGCGCCCAGCGCATTGGTCACATCACCAGCGGAGACCGGCTTGCCAGCCTCGCGCATTGCTTGTAATACTTGCTCTTTCATGTTGGTTAAACTTTGATGATTATAATGTTACAGTACAGGTAATCACTTTATCTGCTTCAGTGCCAGTTTCACCACCTGCTCAACGGGCAGGTCGGGCTGTTGCTGCAATATCTGCACCACGACCTTTTGCGTGGGAGCCGGCGAGAATCCGAGCATGGTGAGTGCCGCCACGGCCTCGTCGCGCACGGCGTTGTTCACCGGTGCCTGTACAGAGCCCCCGGCAGGTATCTCGTCGGCTATGCCCAGTGCCACTATCTTGTCGCGCAAGTCCACTATGATGCGCTGTGCCGTCATCTTCCCGATGCCCTTGATGCTCTGTATGAGCTTAGCATTGCCGGTGGAGATGGCCGAGCAGAGCTCGCTGACACTCATACTCGAGAGCATCATGCGTGCGGTGTTCGTCCCCACCCCACTGACGGTGATGAGCAGCATGAACATCTCGCGCTCCTTCTTGTTGTGGAAGCCATAGAGCATATAGGCATCCTCGCGAATGGCCTCATAGACATAGAGTTTCACCTCTTTCTTGCCCTGGCAGGCGGTGTAAGTGTTCAGCGATATGTTCAGCCCATAGCCCACGCCGCCGGCCTCGACGGTAGCCATTGCCGGGGTCAGCTCGGCCAGTTCGCCACGAATATATTCTATCATAGGTAAAGTGTATGTTTTATTTCCGTTATTTATATATATATACCCTTTGACGACGGTTTGCCTGTGAGGCGGCGACCGTCAAGGGTGTACCACTCTTGGAATGAAGAGTGAAGAATTTTGCTTCCGCATCAGCTATGCCGTTGGTGTCGTCGCCAAAGTTGAGCACGAACTGGCGGACGCCAGCCGACGGGCCGCACGGAGGCGCCCCAGTGGGCAACATGACATACTTCATGATGGTCACG
>Ga0247610_10003981_pt1 | contig 15951 bp, 11 predicted proteins | sample 174DNAGHGhighgp2_FD_193483 | JGI IMG/M metagenome (GOLD analysis project Ga0247610, IMG submission 193483) | Sheep rumen microbial communities from Palmerston North, Manawatu-Wanganui, New Zealand - 1742 DNA GHGhigh gp2 | ecosystem: Host-associated > Mammals > Digestive system > Stomach > Rumen... | reverse complement strand
GAACACCAGGTCCTTGGCAGCATTGGGCATCATGTCGAACTTACCCGTAATAACGGTCACTCCGTTGATGGTGCGGGATTTGTTGACAAGTTCACCAGCCAGCGCCTGCACGCGCTGAGCCTGGAACTGCTCGATATCCTTCTTCATGGAGTCATGCTCCTCGATATACTTTGCAATAACGCCCTGCAGGTCCTTGGCATTGTTGAAGAATGCCTTCACAGCCTTCAGAAGATCCTCCGTATGATAGAGCAACTCTTCACACTCCTTACCTGTCTTGGCCTCGATACGACGGATACCTGCTGCCACAGAACTCTCAGAGATAATCTTGAAGAAGCCGATCTTACCTGTGGCCTTAGCGTGGATACCACCGCAGAACTCACAAGAAGGACCGAAGCGAACTACGCGCACCTTGTCACCGTACTTCTCACCGAAGAGGGCAATGGCACCGAGTTTCTTAGCCTCCTCGAAGGGCACATCACGATGCTCATCGAGCTGGATATCCTGACGGATCATATCATTCACTATACGCTCTACCTCGCGAAGCTGCTCGTCAGACACTTTCTCGAAGTGAGAGAAGTCGAAGCGCAGGGTGTCGGGTGATACAAATGAACCCTTCTGCTCCACATGGTCGCCCAGCACCTGTTTCAGGGCGTAGTCCAACAGGTGGGTAGCTGTATGATTGGCAGCAGAGGCATCGCGCTTATCGGTATCCACACAAGCCATGAACTGGGCAGCGGGATCCTTGGGCAGCTGCTTCACGATGTGAACAGTCTGGTTGTTCTCGCGCTTGGCGTCGATAATATCGATGGTCTCAGCCTCATTGCAGATGACACCCTGGTCGCCTACCTGACCACCCATCTCGCCATAAAATGGTGTATAGTCGAGTACAAGCTCATAGAACTCGTTCTTTTTCTGTGTCACCTTGCGATAGCGCAGGATGCGACACTCATATTCGGTATAGTCGTAACCCACAAACTGCTGCTCACCCTGGGCGAGTTCCACCCAATCGCTATTCTCGACGGCAGCAGCATTACGGGCACGTTCCTTCTGCTTCTGCATCTCCACGTCAAACTGCGCCTCATTAACGGTGAAGCCATTCTCACGACAGATCAACTCTGTGAGGTCGAGGGGGAAGCCATAGGTATCGAAGAGACGGAAAGCCTGCTCGCCGTCGAGCTCGGTCTTACCCTCAGTCTTCAGCTGCTCCATAGCTTTATCGAGCAGTGAGATACCCTTGTCAAGAGTACGAAGGAAAGAATCCTCCTCTTCCTTCATCACCTTGGCAATGAGCTGCTGCTGAGCCTTCAACTCGGGGAAGGCGTCACCCATCTCAGCTACCAGCGTAGGCAGAAGCTTGTAGAGGAAGGCTTCCTTCTGACCCAGGAAGGTGTAGGCATAGCGAACGGCTCGACGCAAGATACGACGAATGACGTAGCCTGCTTTGGCGTTCGAAGGCAGCTGGCCATCGGCAATCGAGAAACTCACGGCTCTCAGGTGGTCAGCACAAACACGCATGGCCACGTTGATATCGTCCTGTTCCTTCGTAATGGGGTTCAGGACTTCCTCTTCAAAAGTGGTGTATTTCAAGCCAGTAATCTGCTGCTCAGCCTTGATAATGGGCTGGAACACGTCGGTATCATAATTGGAGTGTTTGCCCTGCATCATGCGAACAAGGCGCTCGAAGCCCATACCGGTATCAATCACATTCATCGAAAGTTTTTCCAGTGAGCCGTCAGCCTTACGGTTGAACTGCATAAACACGAGGTTCCAGATCTCTATCACCTGGGGATCATCCTGGTTTACGAGTTCACGACCGCTCTTACCTGAGGCCTTTCGCTGCTCTGGGGTACGAGAGTCGACATGAATCTCAGAGCAAGGGCCACAAGGACCCGTATCGCCCATCTCCCAGAAATTATCATGCTTATTACCATTGATGATATGATCCTCAGGCACATGCTTAGCCCAATACTTGGCAGCCTCATCATCGCGAGGGATGTTTTCTTCAGGAGAGCCCTCGAACACCGTTACATAAAGGTCCTCAGGATTCAGCTTCAGCACATCTACGAGATACTCCCAAGCCATATCAATGGCACCTTCCTTGAAGTAATCGCCAAAGCTCCAGTTACCCAGCATCTCGAACATGGTGTGGTGGTAAGTATCGTGGCCTACCTCCTCCAAGTCGTTATGCTTACCAGATACGCGGAGACACTTCTGGGTATCGGCACGGCGACGCGGCTCAGGGTCGCGAGTACCTAAGATAATATCTTTCCACTGGTTCATACCAGCGTTGGTAAACATCAATGTGGGGTCGTCCTTAATCACCATCGGTGCAGAGGGAACGATGGCGTGCTGCTTCGACTCAAAGAACTTCTTGTATGAGTCGCGAATCTCGTTTGCTGTCATTTTCTTATTTCAAAATTTAATTTTCGACTGCAAAGGTACAAATTATTTCTTATTTTACGCAATTTTTCCGTTAAAAATGTGTACCTTTGTAGCCGAAAAGCTAAAGACCATAGAAAGAATGGACGACGAAATAAAGGACGAAGAGATTTTAGAACAGCAGGAGTCGGAAGACGTTCAGGACGGCCACTCCGATTACAAACCCGTAAACCGTTTTGATGCAGCTGCGGTTCATCACCTCAGTGGCATGTATCAGAATTGGTTCCTAGATTATGCCTCGTACGTAATCCTCGAGCGAGCCGTGCCCCATCTGGGCGACGGATTGAAACCCGTGCAGCGACGCATCCTCCACTCGATGAAGCGGATGGACGACGGACGATATAATAAAGTGGCAAACATCGTGGGCCATACCATGCAGTTCCACCCTCATGGCGACGCCTCCATCGGCGACGCCCTAGTGCAAATGGGCCAAAAGGATCTTCTAATTGACACGCAGGGTAACTGGGGAAACATCCTTACTGGTTCCTCTGCAGCCGCTCCGCGATACATCGAGGCCCGTCTGTCGAAATTCGCGCTGGATTGCGTATTCAACCCCAAGACAACGGAATGGAAGATGTCGTACGACGGACGCAACAAGGAGCCCATTACGCTTCCCGTGAAATTCCCCTTGCTGCTGGCTCAGGGCGCTGAGGGTATCGCTGTAGGATTGTCATCGAAAATCCTGCCCCATAACTTCTGCGAAATCTGCGATGCAGCCATCAGCTATCTGCACGACCAGCCTTTCCAGCTCTATCCCGACTTCCCCACATCTGGAAGCATTGACGTATCGAAATACAACGACGGACAACGAGGCGGCGTATTAAAGGTGCGCGCCAAGATCGAAAAGATAGACCAGAAGACGCTTGTGATCCGCGAGATTCCTTTCTCAAAGACATCGGAGACCATTCAGGACTCCATCGTAAAAGCCATTGAGAAAGGCAAAATCAAGGCTCGTAAGGTGGAAGACCTCACGGCGGCTAACGTAGAGATTCAAGTGCATCTAGCCCCTGGCGTGTCGAGCGACAAGACTATCGACGCTCTTTACGCTTTCACAGATTGTGAGATTAATATCTCGCCTAACTGCTGCGTGATCGAGGACAACAAACCTAAGTTCCTGACTGTCAGCGATGTGCTTCGTCATTCAGTAGACCGCACGAAGGACCTTATCCGTCAGGAACTAGAAATCCGCAAGAACGAACTCTTGGAACAGTTACACTTCCAGTCACTAGAGAAAATCTTCATCGAGGAACGCATATATAAGGACAAGAAGTTCGAGGAAGCGCCCAATGTTGACAAGGTTTGCGAGCACATCGACGAGCGACTGACGCCTTACTACCCCACTCTGGTGCGCGAGGTAACAAAGGACGACATACTAAAGCTGTTGGAGATCAAGATGCAACGCATCCTGAAATTCAACAAGGAGAAGGCCGACGAGCTGATGGCCCGTCTGAAGGCAGAAATCGAGGAGATAGACCGCGACTTGGCGAACCTCACGGAAGTAACGGCCAACTGGTTCCAGTTCTTGAAGGACAAATACGGCAAGGACCATCCGCGACTCACGGAGATACGCAACTTTGACACCATCGACTCTGCCAAAGTGGCCGAGGCCAACCAAAAGCTCTACATCAACCGTGCAGATGGCTTCATCGGCACAGGACTGAAAAAGGACGAGTTCGTATGCAACTGCTCCGACCTCGACGATATCATTATCTTCTACAGAGACGGCAAATACAAGGTAATCCGCGTAGCCGAGAAAGTGTTTGTGGGCAAGAACGTTCTCTACCTCAATGTGTTTAAGAAGAACGACACGCGTACCATATATAATGTAGCCTATCGCGATGGTAAGAAGGGATTCAGTTTCATCAAACGCTTCAATATGACATCGATGATTCGCGATAGAGAGTACGACGTGACCCAGGGTACCCCTGGCTCAAAAATACTCTATTTCTCAGCTAACCCCAATGGTGAGGCCGAGATCATCAAGGTGACGCTCGATCCGAATCCGAAAATCAAGAAGATATTCTTCGACAAGGATTTCTCTGAGGTGATGATCAAGGGCCGCACATCGAAGGGTAACCTGCTCACGAAATTCTCCGTACATCGCATCGGCCTGAAGAGTCACGGACACTCTACACTCGGAGGCCGTAAGGTGTGGTACGACCCAGACGTGAACCGCCTAAACTACGACGAACATGGACGACTGTTGGGCGAGTTCTTCGACGAAGACCAGATACTTGTCATTCTGAAGAACGGCGACTACTATCTCTCGAACTTCGACTTGAACAACCACTTCGAGGAGAACATCCTGCGCATTGAGAAATACGATGCTGACAAGGTCTGGACCGCCATACTCTATGATGCTGACAATCAAGGATATCCATATATGAAGCGCTTCGTGATGGATGCCAAGAAGAACAAGCAGAACTGGCTCTCGGAGAATCCTGCGTCGCAGATGCTTCTACTGACGGACACGCCCTACCCCAGAATACAAGTTGTTTATGGTGGCGCCGATGCCTTCCGCGGCTCGGAAGAGTTTGACGCTGAGCAGTTTATCGCTGTCAAGGGCTTTAAAGCCAAGGGTAAGCGTCTCACAACGTACGCCATTGAGAGCATCGAGGAATTGGAGCCCATCCGCTTCCCAGAAGAGCCTGAGAATCAAGAGACACCAGACATTCAGGAGGATGAAGATCTCGACCCTGATGCAGGCAAGAGCGAGCAGCAGGTTCTCGACGAACTGACAGGACAATTACGCTTATTCGATGATGAAGAAATTTGATATTCCCATCCCCATTAGTATTCCCCTCCTGAGTAGGAGGGAACAAGGGGGGGCTGATCAAATGCTTCGTCGGCTAATTGTCGGCGCAGCATTTCTCACCTCTGTCTTTTCATCAATCACTATTAATGCCCAGAGCCATCTATTCGGTCTAGGACCATCGCACATACTCGACACCTATCTTACACCAGAGCATTTCTCTGGTACAGGTCTCACCTATTTATATATAAAGGAGCGCCAGAAGCCGGAAAGTAGATGGAGCACATTGATGGAACACGAGGCAGACATCTCATCAACCGAAGATCGCAGCAAGAGCATCTCCATGTTAGAAGGTAACTACAACTTTTATTGGGGCAAATACTACAAATGGCAGTTGTTTGACGAAAAATTGCAATTACAGGCTGGCGGACTGGTAAATGCCAATTTGGGAGTTCTCTATTGCATGATCAGTTCAAACAATCCTGTACAGGCAAGGGCTTCACTGAATATCATGCCTTCGGGTATCGCAACCTACGGTTTCCGCCTTCTACGCCAGCAGTTCTCGCTTCGTTACGAAGTGGCCTTACCATTAGTAGGTGTTATGTTCAGCCCCAACTACGGACAATCCTACTATGAGATCTTCTCGCGTGGCAACTATGATCACAACATCGTGCCCACTACCTTCGTCTCTGCCCCCACCATGCGACAGCTTGTATCGCTCGAATGGCACACGGGCAAGAAGTGGAATATCCGTCTGGGCTATCTCGGCAACTACCAGCAAGCCCAAGTGAATAACCTGAAACAGCACATCTATACCCATCGTGTGCTCATCGGAATCGCCCGTGGTCTATGAAGAAGTATTTGCTATATATAATAAGCATGATGTTTATCGTATCCTCATGTGTTGATACTGAGGAATACGACAACACGCCCCAAGGCAACTTCGAGGCATTGTGGCGCATCATCGACGAGCGCTACTGTTTCTTCGACTACAAGCAGCATGAATATGGGCTCGACTGGCAGAATATATATAATATATATAATGTACGCGCGAAAGGAGACCTTGACAGCCAGCAGCTTTTCGAAGTACTCACGGATATGCTCGCAGAACTACGCGACGGACACGTGAACTTGGGAACGGCCTTCGACTATGGACGCTACTGGAAGTGGCATGAGGATTATCCATCCAACTTCAGTGACACCATCCAACGTCGATACTTAGGAACCGACTATCGCATCGCAGCAGGCGTAACATATCGCATACTCGATGACAACATCGGCTATATATACTACGGTAGTTTTACCAACGGTATTGGAGAAGGCAACCTCGACGAAGTTATCAAGCACTTTGCTTTCTGCAATGGACTGATCTTTGATATCCGCGGTAACGGCGGGGGTGACCTCACCAATGCCGAGAAACTCGCCGCTCGCTTCTGCAGCGAAAAGACACTCGTGGGCTATATGCAGCATAAGACGGGTAAGGGACACAGCAACTTCTCGGAAATGGAAGCCCAGTATATTGAACCCTCCTCACGACTCCGTTGGTATAAACCAGTCGTTATTCTTACCAATCGAGAAGTATTTAGTGCCGCCAACGAATTCGTGAAGTATATGAAATGTATGCCCACAGTCAAAGTGGTAGGTGACCGCACGGGCGGTGGAAGCGGACTTCCATTCAATGCCACCCTACCCAACGGATGGACCGTGCGATTCTCTGCATGTCCTATGTATGACCGCAACCGGCAGCAAACCGAGTTCGGCATTGAACCCGACTATTATGTAGCCCTTTCAGAGGCCGATTATGTTAAAGGTGAAGATACTTTGATAGAATTTGCACGTAAACTTTTGGTGGAATGAAAAAATTGTCGTATCTTTGCACCGCAAAAACCAGCAATGCCACGGCCCAAAGCCGCTATGCTGGAAGAGCAAGGGCGCCTGTGGCGGAATTGGTAGACGCGTCAGACTTAGGATCTGGTGTCGTGAGACGTGCAGGTTCGAGTCCTGTCAGGCGCACCTCAACTACACGTAAAACAATAGGAAGCATGAGAAATCCAAGAAAAAAGTGCCCAAAATGCACGATTATGGCAGAAAATTGCGATATTTTGAAAAAAAAATTAAAATTTTCTTGCAGAATTGGAAATAATTGCCTACTTTTGTCACCGATTTATATAAATTAATGCATAGATATATCATATTTTAATTGTTTAATTATAATTTTTAGTTCAAATGAAAAAGAAAATTATTAATGGTATTCTGATGGCTGCAATGCTTTTTGCAGGCACAACATCATTTGTTTCTTGTAAGGACAATGTGGACGACGTTACCACAAGCATCTACAAGGACCTTGACAAGGTAAAGAACGATCTGCAGCTCCAGATCGATGCTCTTGACTCACGTCTGACATCTCTCGAGGGCCGCGTTGGTACTCTGGAGAGCAAAGTTTCAGCTCTTGAGTCTGAGGTTGCTCAGATTAGGAAGGACATCGAAGCTCTGACTGGTCGCGTTAAGAACCTCGAGGAGGAGCAGGCTAAGCTTCAGGCTCGTATGGACGCTGCCGAGAAGAAGATCGCCGAGCTCGAGGATTATGTAAAGAGCGCTATCTACGACGTTAAGATTGAGGAAACTAACGACGCTGTGATTGGTACTATCAATCTGCCGTTCCTCCAGGTGCCCACAATGATGACATACTATGGTCTGAACGGAAGCGGCCTGAAGCAGTTCCCAACCTCGTCATCTAAGTATCACGTATATTTCAACGATGCTAACGGCACAGACGAGAATCACCTGAATGGTCAGTACGCAAGTGATATTGATCCGTTTATGAGTGGTGTTAGCCCCATCAAGTTTGAGGGTCTTGGCGCTCAGCTCGCTCAGTACACTAACAACACTGGTACTATCTACTTCTCACTGAACCCCGTAGGTGTTGACATCACTGGTGTTACATTCGATTTCATCGATAGCAAGGGTAATGTATATCCTTATGAGATTACTGACGTGAAGGGTTCTGACCATTGGCTAGGCATTGGTGCTGGCAAGACTGGTTATGGTAGAGACGAGGCTTCTGAGAGCGACAACGTAAACCTCTATGAGGCTAAGGTTAACCTGCCCATGTCTAAGTGGGAGCAGGCTATCTCTTACAACCTGGATGACACATGGAAGACTCTGGGTAACATGAGCGAGATCAGCAACATCGTTAGCAAGGTTAAGGAAGCTAAAACTGAAGGCGGCAAGACTGAGGCTAGTAAGGTACTCCTCAAGGAGGCCCTACAGTGGATTCAGAATCAGTATCAGAAGACTTATAACGACAAGCTGAAGATGAAGTATCAGGCTCTGCGCGCTACCGGTAAGGTAAACGTTGCCAAGTCAAGCACTCACCTCGTAGTTGCTGCTGTTGAGCCTCTGTCATATAAGACTTTCTGGGAGCTCGATCAGAATGGTAAGAATGCTATCCAGATGAACGTTGATGCTGAGGCTATTGAGAAGGCTGTTGCTGAGGCTCTGAAGGTTATCGGCAAGAAGGCTTCTGAGACCAAGACAGGTATCGAGAAGAGCGGTGAATCATTCACAATTGATGGCAAAACCATCACAACTGGCCAGATGGCTCTCGGCATGATCAAGGCTATTGTTGATAACATTCCTTATGCAAACAACGTACTCAACAAGCTGAAGGGTGTATACCACGCTGCTGAAAACAATGACATCGCTGCAATCAATACGAAGGTGTCTAACTTCCTGTCAAAGGTATCTGCTAAGATTGCTACCGTAGCTGGTGACAACTACTTCCTCAGATGTGTAACTCCTATCGTCCTGTTTGAGGGTCCCGAGGGTATCGATCGTCTGGTTCCTGGTTTGACACTGGATATTCCTAACAACCGCATGACTGTAATCTTGACCTCTCCGACCGAGGAGTACCTCGTTCCTGCAATGTACAAGTATGTTGCTGTTCGTCAGGGTGACAAGATCTACGACGCTAAGATTCTCAGCGGTCAGGAGAAGGTTACTGCTCTGAACCTCCGTCAGGGTGAGTGTGAGATTATCTATCAGACAGTTGACTACGCTGGTTGGGTTATTACCAAGAGCTATCCTGTAACTGTTAAGTAATCAGGTCCCAGTGAGTTATTAACATTGTGAATTAAAAAAAATTAAGTAACAGATATGAAAATGAAGAAAGCAATATTGTCTTGCCTGATGCTGATGGCTGGTCTGTCAGTATCTGCTCAGGAGCAGAAGGGCACGACAGAATACGTCTTCGAGCCGCACTGGTATGTACAGCCTCAGATTGGCGCACAGTACACGACTGGTGAGACTAGCTTCGGTGACCTCATTTCAATTCCTAACATTCAGGTTGGTGTTGGATACCAGTTCTCAAAGGCTGTTGGCGCTCGCCTCGCTGTTGATTTCTGGCAGGGTAAGGCTGGTTTCGATAAGGATAAGGTAAAGGCTTGGGGCCTGGGCAACGATCTGAACTACAAGTTCACATACTTTGCTCCTGCAATTGATGTTACCTTCGACCTCTCTACTATCATCGCAGGTTTCAATCCAAACCGTGTAGTTAGCTTCGGTGCCTTCATCGGTGGTGGTGTGAACTTCCGTTCTGCTAGCGACGAGGCTGCTGATACAAAGGTTAAGGTTGACCAGATGATTAAGAACGTGACCACCGCTTCTGGTTGGACTCCTATGTTCGAGAACAAGTCTGCAGTTCTGCCTTTCGCACAGGCTGGTCTGACTCTTGATTTCAAGGTAAGCGATGCTATCAAGCTCGGTCTTGAGTTGAATGGCAACATCCTTGGTGACAAGTTCAACTTCAAAGATGCCGGTAACCCCGACTCATACTTCAACCTCCTGCTTGGCGCAAAGATTGCTCTTGGCAAGACCTACTCTACCAAGTTCATCCCCGCTCCAGAGCCCGAGATCAAGTATGTTGAGAAGATCGTAGAGAAGATCGTAGAGGTACCTGCTCAGCCCGTAGTTACTGCTGCTGAGCCTCTCCGCCGCGATATCTTCTTCCAGATCAACAAGACCATCATTCGTGACTCTGAGGCTCAGAAGGTTCAGGACATCGTGGCTTACATGAACCAGAACCCCACCTCTAAGGTTATGATCACTGGTTATGCTGACGCTGGTACAGGTAACGATCGTATCAACGACCGTCTGGCTGCCGGCCGTGCAGACGCAGTTGTTAAGGCTCTGAAGGACGCTGGTATCGCTGAGAGCCGCATCAGCTTCGACAGCAAGGGAGCTCGCGTACAGCCGTTCGAGGATAACGACAGCAACCGTGTATCTATCTGCATCGCTGAGTAATTCAAGTAAACAGATAAAAGTTCAAAGCCCGGTCCCAAAATGGGGCTGGGCTTTTTTCTGAATATAAAAACAAAAATATATGAAGAAGATTTTTACTCTGATTTTAATGGCAGGAATGGCACTGAATGCTGCTGCACAAGTGGATGATGGTTTTTATCGTATCCAGAATGTTAGCACAGGACGTTATATTGTCATGTACGACCCTTATGTATTTGTTAATAAGGGTACAGCAACAGTAAGACTTGATGCATTACAGACAATTACTTCATGGAATACTGTCAGATCACACATGGGATCAGTATGGTATATAGAAGGTAAAGGTGATTTAAAATATGACCTTTTCTGTCAACATTCAAGTCTGGGAGCCAATAGTGGAGGTTTCTATCCCAGCATATTTTACAATGATGGAACATATCGTTTCTACGGAGAATATAGTGGTTGGGCAAAGTATCTATATGATGTTGACGATGAAGACACCGGAGAAGGCTATGTAGATGTTAGCGGATCAAAAGTCAATTGGAATTTTATCCCCATCGGAGGTGATAATTATATTGGTATTGAGCCAGAAACTAAAGCAGAAGGCTATTATTGGGCCACCTTTATGTCAGGTTTCCCATTCAAGTTAGGCAGTGGGATGAAAGCATATTACGTAAACAGCGTAGACGACCATGGTTTTGCTTGGACAGAAATGGGCAGCGAGATTCCTGCAAAGGTACCTGTACTACTCCGTTTGAATGGCAGCAGCCCTTCTGACAATAGGATTACTGTCATGAAGAACAGTAGCGCAGGAGCACCTTCAGGCAATAAGCTATATGGTGTATGGTACAGTAGTGACCTTGGAGGCAGACATGAAGACTATAATGTAGAATGTGAGTCAAACAATCGTGTCCTTGGTGAACATGATGGCCATCTGGCATTTGTTAAGGGCAGCGGTCTGATTGAGCACAATCGCGCTTATCTCACTGTTAGTAATGATGCCGACAGTAACATCATCGAATCAACAAGTGGTATTACAAACATCCAGTCTGTTGAAAAGACAGAGGCTGAGAAGAGTGTTTACACACTGACAGGCCAGAAAGTTCCTGAAGGCACGACACCACGTCGTGGCATCTATATCAAAGACGGGAAAAAAGTCGTGATTAAGTAAAACAGATTAAATCCATAACAAAATAGCTCCCAAATCTGGGAGCTATTTTATTGTAAGTATATGTTAGTCCTTAGAATAAAGTCTTTGTAAACCGAACACTCAGTGACGGATATACAGGGAACTTCTTAGCCAAATCAATATAATCACCAACCTGACCTCCGATATTCTTAACATCCTTCATCAGATTCGTTCCATCATGTACATAAAGGTCAGGCTTTCCGCCCCAGAACAAGACACCAGCATCAACCGACACCTTCCAGTCGTCACGGTTCTTCAGGAGACGACCTCCATAACCAAACCCTATGTAAGGCTTAAAGCTGTTTGATTTCGCCTGCACTCTAACCATATTATTCTCATCAGCCTCCATCATATAAGGATCACCCTCGGCATGAATCAGATTACCATTGGCATCATACACATCATGCGCATATTCTCCAAGATGGAAACCCATTCGACCGAATTCCAAAATACGCCTTTCCATTTCTGGATTCATTGAAAAACCGACCATTTTACCACTAGGATCGTCCGGATCTGGAACCTGAATCATTGGAATGGGATTATCATAAACAAGATCCTGTTCTGCCTTCCAATACAAATTATTATAAATCCCCAACGAAATAAGTGTATTCATTGACTCCGTGGTATTCACTGCTTCAGCGAACTTAGAAGGACCCCAATAAAAACCTGCAGTAAAATGCCAATGCTTATTGTTCTTAAAGGGGAACACATCGAGCAGAAGTTTTACATTATTCATCGTCGGTTTACCCAACATATCCACATGATCATCAACTTCTATGCCATTAAAATCGTGAAGCATTTCTTTCAAACGGTCGAAAGTAGTCTCAACACGATTACCATTCTCATCATACTGACGAGCAGGCTTATCACCAATCATCACGTCAAACTTCATCTTAGCGGTAAAACGGGGCATATAATCAAAACCGGCACGAAGCTGAAAATACTCACCGATAGGTGAAGCAAGATCTATACCGATACCCGTGGTTCCAACACTGATAGACAAATCCAGATGCTGGAAGATATTATGCTCCTTCCAGTATTGTGCTACTGGAATGTACTCAGACTGCTTCTCGTTGAGAACAGGCAGCTGCTGAATAGAATCAGTCTGCGCCGTAGCAGTCATTCCAAAACTGGCCATAGCCAGCATAATCATCATTCTTTTCATGTAGTTATCCTTTTAAATGATTGCTTATATTCGTTTGTTTATCTATCATCACTATTTCATCCGCCATCCTTTATCATGCTCTACCATTGGAACAACTATTTCTTCATTGATAGAGTCGCCATAGCAAAGAACAAGAAAGACACTCGTAAGATGACGTAATGTATCTGTTGAGGCTCTGGAAATTCGTACTTCGCGAATACCATGATGAGCGTGTTCCTGCTGGGCCATAAACTGTCGATAAGATGTTAGCAATTGCTCACGATAGTCATCAGGCAGGCTGTCGGCCCCATTCTTGCCCTCTAAGAACTGCTCATACTCACCATGAATAAGGTGGTCATAGTAGCCTTTTGCAGCCAAGGATGCCATTTCCTCTGGAGTTGCACCAGAACAGGCCACAACGATTAAAAGAGCAACAATAGCCCACAACAGATCTTTCATTACTTCTGGCGGACAAAGACATTAATAGGAGAACCTGTAAGCGTCCAGTTCTCGCGAATCTTATTCTCGAGGAAACGTTTGTAAGGCTCTTTTACATATTGGGGCAGGTTGGCATAGAACACGAAGGTTGGAATCTGCGTGTCTGGCACCTGTGCCACATATTTAATTTTAATATACTTACCTTTCACAGAAGGAGGCGGGAATGCCTCAATCAGTGGCAGCATCACCTCATTGAGTTTGGATGTACCAATCTTTACCTTACGGTTGAGATACACGTCTTTAGCCGTCTCCAAGACCTTGAAGATACGTTGTTTGGTCAGTGCAGAGGCAAAGATGATGGGGAAGTCTACAAAGGGTGCCATACGCTGACGGATGGCATTTGTGAAAGTGTCAATAACTACCTGTGATTTATCTTCTACGAGATCCCATTTATTGACCACCACCACCAGCGACTTATTGTTCTTCTGAATCAATTGGAAAATATTCATATCCTGGGCTTCAATACCACGCGTAGCATCAATCATCAGAATACAAACATCAGAGTTCTCAATGGCACGAATAGATCGCATCACGCTATAGAACTCCAGGTCCTCTGTCACTTTATTCTTACGACGGATACCTGCCGTATCCACCAAATAAAAATCAAAACCAAACTTATCATAACGAGTATAAATACTGTCACGGGTTGTACCAGCAATCTCCGTTACGATATTACGTTCTTCGCCAATAAAAGCATTGATAATGCTCGACTTACCGGCATTAGGACGACCTACCACTGCGAAGCGGGGAATACCATCTTCCAAGTCGTCCTTGGTTTTCTCTGGCAACACCTCCAATACCTTATCGAGCAAGTCGCCTGTTCCGCTGCCCGTAGCAGCACTTATCGGATACGGATCACCCAATCCGAGTTTATAGAATTCGTACTGATCATAAAGATCCTTACCATCATCGGCCTTATTGGCCACAAGTATCACAGGCAGCTTTGCACGGCGCAGAATCTGAGCCACATCCATGTCCCAGCCGGTCACGCCATTGTTAATGTCACAAAGGAAGAGCACCAAGTCAGCTTCCTCTGTAGCAATAATCACCTGTTTACGTATCTCCTCCTCAAATATATCGTCGGAATTCACTACCCAGCCGCCTGTATCGACGACAGAGAACTCACGACCGTTCCATTCGCACTTGCCATACTGGCGGTCACGAGTAGTACCCGCCTCATTGCTGACAATCGCCTGACGAGATTTCGTCAAGCGGTTGAACAGGGTTGATTTCCCCACATTCGGGCGACCTACGATTGCTACTAAATTTCCCATATTATTCGGGGTTATATCCAAAATTATTCAATTCTCGCTCAGAGCTGCGCCAGTCTTTGTCGACCTTAACGAATACCTCCAGATAAACGGGCTTGTCAAAGAACTTCTCTAGAGACTTGCGTGACTCAGTACTTACCTTCTTCAAAGCTACACCTTGATGGCCTATGATGATTCCTTTCTGGCTGTCACGTTCCACATATATGATCACATTAATATGGATGTGCTTATCATCTTCCTTGAAACGCTCCACACTAACCTCTACAGAGTAAGGAATTTCCTTATCGTAATAAAGCAGAATCTTTTCCCTAATAATCTCCGAGACAAAGAATCGAGCAGGTTTATCTGTCAACTGGTCCTTATCAAAATAAGCAGGACTCTCTGGAAGCAGCTCTTGAATACGCTTGAGCAAAATATCTACACCGAACTTGTTCTTTGCTGAAATCGGTAATATCTCAGCCTTCGGCAGGAGTTTATGCCAATGCTCGACAATGTCCCCAAGTTTCTGAGGATCACTCTCGTCAATCTTATTGATCAGCAAAAGCACAGGAATCGTCATTCTCTGCACTTTCTCCAAGAAGTCCATGTTCTTCTCCGGGTTCTCCACCACATCAGTTACATACAGCAGAACATCCGCATCTTGTAAAGCAGACTCCGAGAACGCAAGCATCGACTCCTGGAGCTTGTAGTTAGGCTTTAGTACGCCTGGGGTATCGGAGAAAACAATCTGCATCTCAGGCGTGTTCACAATACCCATGATACGGTGACGGGTGGTTTGCGCCTTGAAAGTAGCAATGGAAATACGCTCACCAACCAATTGGTTCATGAGCGTACTTTTACCTACGTTGGGGTTGCCAACGATATTGACGAATCCTGCTTTATGACTATTTACTGCCATCGTAAGCCCATTTGTAGTAAGATGCACCATGTACGAATCCAGCACCGAAGGCAGTGAAAATCATGTTGTCACCTTTCTTGAGCTTACTTTCGTTATCCCAAATGGCCAAAGGAATGGTAGCGGCACTTGTATTACCATAGCGCTCAATATTTACCATTACCTGCTCCATCGGGAGTTCCAAACGCTTGGCTACTGCCTCGATGATTCGCATATTTGCCTGATGCGGAACGACCCACTGGATATTATCCTTATTCAGACCGTTACGCTCAGCAATCAATGCGCAGTCATTGCTCATATTCGTCACCGCATAGCGGAACACCGTACGACCCTCCTGATAAAGGTAATGCAGACGGTGGTCAACCGTGAAGTGCGATGGTGGGCAGACAGAGCCTCCGGCTTTCATGTGCAGGAACGGGAGTCCCTTTCCATCCGTACGGAGATAAGAGTCCATCACACCGATATTCTGTTCTTCAGTAGCCTCTA
>Ga0247610_10003980_pt1 | contig 15951 bp, 2 predicted proteins | sample 174DNAGHGhighgp2_FD_193483 | JGI IMG/M metagenome (GOLD analysis project Ga0247610, IMG submission 193483) | Sheep rumen microbial communities from Palmerston North, Manawatu-Wanganui, New Zealand - 1742 DNA GHGhigh gp2 | ecosystem: Host-associated > Mammals > Digestive system > Stomach > Rumen ... | reverse complement strand
CCCAATCCCCAATCCCCAATCCCCATATATTTCTATTATAAAAAAATTTAAAATAAAACAAAAATTTATATAAAGAGAAAAATATTTAAATTAAATAATAATTTTTATTTATTATTATTTTAAATTATGTAATTATATTATGGCATATATATTAATAAAATAATATATAACAATATACTTCAACTGATCTAATATCTTTTTTTGTATATTCTCAAATATACTCAAAAAAAATATTATGCTCAATATAAATAAATTTAAGAATTCATTTTATAAAATATTCACAAAGTATTTGTTTCTAATTCTGAAATTAAAGTGTTTTTACTTTCACTTTTTTCATCTTCTTCATTAAACCCTTCATATGTAATACTTTGCCTTATATCATCAATACTTCTTTTTGCGATGGTTTTTCTTAAATTATAATTTAATTTACAAAATCCTAATTCAATCAATTCAAGATATATTAAGAATCCAAAAATCGAAATAAAATTTCCAATAATATCCAAAATAAATGAAAAACATTTTATTTTAGCAATCTCTTCGTCTGAATTAAAAAAATATTTATTTCTTATTCTATTGTAGAATAAAGCTATTATTTTAATGATAAAATAAAATATAGAACTATCAAATATAATATGGACTGGTGTTAAGAATTTAATAATTAGCATATTATAATATAAAGCAAAAAATTTACAAATCATACCAAACAAAATTACACAACTTTCTAAAATAATTTCAATTGATTTGCCTTCTCTTTTTCCTAATACATTTTCGGTATAAATAATAAAATTATCTAAATAATTATTAGTTGTATTATTGAATTCTTTTACTACTTCACAGAAATTAATATATGAGCTGCATTTTATATAAGTTTGGATAATGCAAGAAATAGAGGAAACAAAAATTCCAATAAAACCAATAGAAATTAATAATTTTGTTAAAGAAATATATTTTAAATCTATAAACCATTTCATTTTTGTATATGAATAAGATCTAATTGTTATTATTATCACATAAACAATAAGTCCTAGAACAATAAACCAATTACTTTTTGTATATAGACCATTTTTATCTTTCAAAGAGAAAGAGAAAGATAAAATAAAAGATGGCAGTCTAAATAATAAGCAAATAAATGAATTAAAAAAAATAGCAAGCATTTGATGTCTAAATATTTTAAGTTTGAACATTTTTGCATTTATATATGAAATAATTAGTAATTCAAACATCCAAAAATCAAAAATCCTTAATTTTAAGTTATAATAAATATCTGATAAATATTCAATGCAGACATATGTAGATATTACAAATATAAAATTTAAAATTGAAATACTTCCTATTTCTTCTTGTGAATCATTAAAAATTAATATGATTTGATTATTAGATTCTTTTGATGAATTTGATGGTGTTTTATGAAAAGTTATTTCTTTTTTATTCAATATTTTTTCAAATTTATAAAAAGCACATCCAAAAATAAATACACCTATATTTCGGAATATTTCATGAACAGTAAAATGTTTGTATAATTTTTTTTGTCCTTCTGAAGGAAACAATAATAAAGTTTTAAAGTCTTCATTATAATCAAATCCAAATATAAAATACACTAGAATATTAAAAAAGACTCCAAATATAATATATTAACATTTTTGAATAACAATTGATAGGAAAAATAAATTTTTTATGGAATAATCCCAAATTCTTAATTATTTAAAATATTAAATAAATAAAATAATTATTTAAAAATATTTTTTATATTTAATTATTATAAATATTTATAGCTATTTCTTTTAACTATTTCATCTAAGATTTAAAAAACAAAAAGAATATAGCGAAGATATATAAAATAAGATTTATTGATGTCTACAGGACAGAATTCTCAATCAAATGAAAAAGAGATTTATTTTATCATATTAAGGCCAAGCGAAGAAAAAGTAAATTTGGATTTGAAATTTTCTTCAGAAATGGCCCCTCAAAGGATTTTCACAAAAAGTATTGAAAAAGGAAAAAATTCATTCCTTGAGCATAATGTATTTAAATTAAATATAAAAAAAACTGAAAAAAAAGAAAACGACAAAAAAGAAAAAGATAAAAAAGAAAAAGATAAAAAGCAAAACTACAAAATAGAATATATAGAAGGAGAAGATGCATATGATATTTTATTTTCAGTTAAAGAAAATACCTTCATTTATGATACAGAACTAAAAAAAGGTAATAAATGGCTTGATAATATTGTTAAAGAAGATATTGATCAAACAATTATCCCACTTTACAATAAATTAGATTTATTTTTAGAAGCTTTGGAAGCAAATGATGAAAACTATAAAAAAGAAAAGCTATATGATGAATCAATTGACTTATATCAGAAAAAGAAAAAATTTAGTCTTTTAATATCCTTATTTCTTAAAATTTATGAACATAACAAAGATTTATGCTCTAAATTAATCAAGATTTTTAACGAAATAAATGATAAAGAAAATACAGATAAAGATAAAGAATTATCTATATATGTAGATACTTTTAATCAAATATATTCAAATGCTGATGATATTATAAAAGACAATGGTTATGATTCCATTAATTTTTATGGAATTTTATTTTGTTATTTAAGTAATTATGATAAGGATAATTTTTCCAAAATTATAAAAGGATTCTCTGAAGGAAATGCTGATATATTATATGAGATTTTAATTATATATTATTCACATCTTAAAATTCCATTAAATCAGGATTTGGAATTTTATAATAATTTTATAAGTTATGCAATAAAAAAACAAAAAAAATTAAATTTATTAAATAGAATATTAAATTATATAGATGATATTGAAACTTTTTTATATGTAATAAATGAAAATAAAGCTGAACTTGTGAAAAATTATAATGAATTTAAGAATAATCCCATTGAATTATCTTCTAATTTAAATCTTATAAAAAAAGAGAATAATGGCAAGAAAGAAATAGATATAATAATCAAGTTAATTGGTGAAATTATTAAATATTCAGACGATAATCAGTTATTAATAATATATTTAAAAAGTGAATTTTGGATAAATCTATTAAAGCAATATAATAAACCAGATTTGGAGAATATAAATAGTTGTTATCGTTTAAGACTTATATATAAAGATTATAATAATTTAATTAATGTCTTATATAATAATAATACTGATGAAAATAAAATAATAATTAAAAAAGATATAAATAAATATTATTTGAGAGATGAATTTGCATTTATATTAAATGATAATATTAAAAAATTTCTAGAAATAAACAACGATGCATTATTAGATCAAGAAAAACTTGGCATTGTTGAAAAATATAATCCATATTATAATAATAAAGATGAAGCAGATATTGAAAGATATAAAAATAATAGAGAAACCTCTATTTTTAATAATATACACTTTAATAACCCTACTAAAGCATTTAAGGAAACATTTAAAATGTTGGATTTTGAAACAATGTTTAAAGAAAATTTGGTAGAATTTATAAATAAAATAATTTCCTAAATTGAAGACATTTCAACTTTTGGTACTGTAATGGAATTAATAAATATAACTCGTATAGAAAAGAAAAAAAAAGATTATTATGATTTACTTAAAGATAAATATGAATTAATTATTAAAAATCAAATTAATCAAATAAAAGAAGAAAAGGAATTAGATAAAGCCGTTAAAATATTATCTGAATTTATTAGTAGAATTTTTTTGGAGGAAGACAATAATGACTTTTTAGATGAAAAAATTGGCAAATTAGATGACAAAATAAAATCATTAATATATAATGAATTAATGAAAACATATAATGATAAAAAATATGAAAAAATGAAGCAATATATATATGATATATTTTTAAATAAATTAGAAGATATAGACAATATAATTAAATTAATTGATAGTTTATCAAAAGAAGATAAAAAAGATTTTTTAGTTGAATTAATGAAAAAATGTGAATTTCAAAAAGAAGAATTTTATTCAAATTCTGAAAATAAAAAAATAAAGTTATTATGTTATTTAAATGAAAAACAAAAATTAGAAATTAAATATAATGGAAAAATAGAAAATATATTAGATGATATAAGAAATGATTTAGAAATTGAGACAGGTTCAATTCTAAAAAAAAATTTAGAACAATTTTTAAATTTAAAAAATATTGAGAAAAAATTAGCAAATAAAAAGGAAGAAGAAGAAAAAATAATAAAAGATGAGGATAAAAAAAAGCAAGAAAAAGATAATAAGGATGACAATGATGAAGAAGAGAAAAGAGTAATAATACAAAAATTAGGATTAATAAAATTAGTTTTGGAAAATTATGATCCAATAAAAAAGTATGGAGATTTAAAAAAAATTATTTTAGATATAAATGAAAAGATTATAGATTTAAATTTCATAAAAAATTCTCTTTTAATATTTCATAGAAAGCAATATGGAAAAGAAATAAAAGATTTAACAAATATTATTGAAAATATAGAAACTAAGCCAATAAAGGAATTTAAAACTCAAAAAATGAAAGAAAGTATAGATGATTTATTAAAACTAAAGGTATATAGTGAAGAAATCAATAAAGTAAAAGATTTATTACTTTTTAAAAAGATATTTGAAAAATCCAAAGGTAGTGACCAAGAAGAGCGTTTTCAAGATGCAAAAAGTCAATTAGATAAAATAAAAGAATTATTTAAAAAGCAATCATCAAATAAAGAACAGTCACTAAATATTGAAATAATTTTTCAAAATTTTGAAAATATTTTTAAAGATATAAAAGATGAATTAAGTAAAAAGGAAGAATCTAAATCTGATGAATTTATAAAACAAATGGAAAATTTTTTTGATATAAAAAATGAAGAAAATCAAAAAGATTTAAGTATTATAATTAAAAGCAAAAAATATGAAATGGTTGTAAAAAGTATAAAATTCTTTTTTGAAAATTTTTCAAACAAAAAATTAATTTTGCCAAAAAATATAGAATTATCAGAAATGAATTTGATAGACCTTAAACGAACTTTAAAAAAATTAAAAGATAGTAATATATATGACTATGAATCTAACAGTCCTTTTTATAAATTATTTATTTCATTTTATGAAAAAAAAGAAGCAATAGATTTTTTATTGGAAAAAATAGGCACCAATATTGATCATTTAAAAGACAAATTAGATCCATCTATTAAAAGTATATCTATTAAAGATATTGAAGATGCAATTGAATGCTTAAATCAATTTAAAAATCTTATAAAATTAAATGCACCACAAATAATAGAAAATATAAAGGATTTAGATCCTGAAACAATTGAAAGATTTGTAAGTTATTCAAAACACTACCCATCAATTATAGAATTAGATAGAAAGAATGAAAAAGATATGTTTGAAGAAGTATATAAAATTGTTGAAGATTCAAGCTTAATATTTAGATTGGATAATGAATATTTTTGTTATACAATTGATGATAAAAAAATTCAAAAAAATATTAATGATTTAATTGATTTAAAAAATAAAATTAATATTAATACTGAAAATAGCAAAAAAAAAGAAGGAGAAAAAAAGAATGAAGAAAAAGATGAAAATATTAATGAAGATAAAAAAGATTTATTCCAAACAAAATGCGACAAATTGATTTTTTTTAAAGATATAGTATCGAAGATAGAAGCAATATATGATAAAATTAAAATTCTAAGAATAAAAGGATATAATATACCAATAATGATAAATATTATTATTAAATATCCAAAAGTGGCATATAAATTCCAAGATGAGGAAAAAGAATTTAGTGAAATAAAAAATTATTTATTTACTATAAAAAATGACTATGAAAATCAATTAAATAAAATATATCAAAATGAAAAATACTTAAGATTTTTATATGGAAAATTATTTAGAAAAATAAAATTGCATCAAGAGGGAAATTGTGAAGTATTAGAAATAATAAGATATATTTTAAATAAATCCGATTATAAAGATATAATTAAAGATGGAGAACCATATAATGTAAAATTAGGTGAAGATTTTTGGAGTTCATTTAAAGATCATACTAAAAAAATATTCAGTAATATGTCAAAATATATTATTTCTTTATTTGAAAAAAATGATTTAAATTATCAAAAACATTATGAAAATATATTAATAAAAGGAGAAAAAAAATATAAAGGTATTTACCTATTTAAATGTGAAAATTTATCAATGGAACAATATATATTATATTTGTTCCAGGAAAAATTGGGGAAATTACCTATTGCACAAAATATATTAATTTGTAGTAATGAAACATCTATTGAAGAAATGCAATCATTTTTTTATAGAGCAATATTATGTGATTATAATACTTTATTTGTAATTGAAATATTAGAATCGTTTTCTAATTTCCAGCATAATAAAATGTATAGTTATATTGACAAATTATTATCATATAAATTAGAAAATTCTGAAAATAAAAATATTAATAAATCAAGTCCCAGAGAATATCTAAATAGTTGCATTTTTTTTGTTTATAAAAATTTAGAAAATGAATCTTCTTTTTTAAATGAATTAGGGAAATATACAATTCAAAAGCAAGATAAGGTGGAATCTCTCCAACCAGATAATGAAAAAGAGAATACAATGGGAGATTTAAATATTTCAAATATTTTAAATATTTCAGATAATTCATTTAATGATAGAATCATGATCCAAGATAAAGTATTATGCGAAAATATAAAAGTTTTTTCTTCTGATGTTTGCGGTTTAGGTAAATCTTTTAAAATTAAAAAATTGATAAAAGAAAAAAATGAAATATATTATCATTTTCCTTTAGGTGGAATTTTGTCAAAAAAAATTATTTATGAAAAAATATTAAAATTATTGCAAAAAATTAAAAAAGATGCAAAAATTAAAAAAGGGGAAGAAAATAAAAAAAATAAGAAAAATATAAAAGATGAAGAAGATAAAAAAGATGAAGAATATTTAAAATATAATAATAATGTTGCTATTCATTTAGATTTAATTGAATCTAAGGAAACATCTTTAATAAATGAATTTTTATTTTCATTTCTTATTACTAAATTTTATACTAATAATGAAGATATTATTTATATTCCAAATAATATAAAAATTTATGTAGAAATTCCTAATAGCTTTGAAAATTATTTAACAAAGTTTGGAATATTAAATGTATTTGAAATAGAGCATATTGAACTTGGAAAATTGCCTAATTTAGAATTAGATAAAAATATAAGGCAAATATTTAATAGAATGATAGGAAAAGAAACAAATGAAGAGATAGAAGAATTTATAAAAGAAAATATAGGCATTAAAGAATATTCTTATCATCAAGTAAAAACTTTTATAAACCTTTTTATTAATCAATTTAGTATATTCGATTCAAAATTAAAATTTACAAATTCTCAAGATGACGATATAACTAATAAATGCATTAAAGATTTTGCTCAAAGCACAAAATATTTTACCAATGGAGGATTTGCTAAATTAATAATGGATAAAAAGCAACATATAAAAGATAAAATTGATTTATGTTTAGATGCATATGAAAATGATTTAAATAATGTAAAATTTAAAACTCCATTAATTTTTGTAGACAAAAAAACAATGAAATGTAATTTAGAAATACTTCCAGATATAAGTGATGAAGAAAAACAAAGCATAAAAATTAATAAAATTTTAAATAAGGAAGTTGATATAGTTTATTTAATAGATGCAACTGGATCAATGGGTTATGAAATAAATGCAGCAAAAGAATATTGTATTCACATATTTAAAGAATTAAAAAAGAAATATGATGATTATAATTTTCTTTTTGGAGCAGTTTTTTATAGGGATAAAATAGATTGTGAAGGAGAAAAAGATGAATATTTCCCTTTGACAGATAAAATGGAAGATTTAAAGCATAAAATATCTACTATTAAAGCATATGGAGGAGGTGATACACCAGAAGATTGGGTTGGAGGATATAAAATAGCTTTAAATAATATGAAATGGAGAAAAGGAATTAAATTAATAATACATATTGCAGACGCCGGTGCTCATGGAGAAGAATTTTCAAAAGGAGATAAATATCCTGAACAAGGACCTTTATTACTTCCTTTAATTAAAGAATGTGCACAAAAAAATATTAATATTATTGGATTTAAAATTAGTGAAACTCCAAAAAGATCTTTTGAAAAAATGACTGAAATATATAATGACTATAAGCTAACTAATAAAGATAATGGACAATTTATCGAAATTTATGATTTTGATAGAAAGGATTCAAAAGCTGTTTCAGAAAACTTTCATAAACTAGTTATTGAGGCAGCTAATCAAGTGATAAACCCTTCTTATAAATATTTAAAAAGATTAAAGCAAATATTATATCTTGAAAATGATTTAGAAAAAGATATAGGAGATAAAAAATCATTATTATCTATATTAGATTCAGATAATATTAATTATGTAATAACAGAAGATAATTATAAAAAAATGGTATTATTAATATATAGAATAAAAGCAAATGTACCTGTCATAATTATGGGAGAGACTGGTTGTGGAAAAACTTCTTTAATAGTAAAATTAAGTCAGATTTTAAATAATGGAAAAAGCTTAGTGCAGATAATTAATATACATCCAGGTATTACTGATGAAGAAATATGTAAAAAGATGAAAGATATAAATGAAAATGCAAAAAAACAAGAATATATAAATGAAAAAAAAAATATAAAAAAAGAATTATGGGTTTTCTTTGATGAAATTAATACTTGTTTATCATTATCACTTTTAACGGAAATTTTTATTAATAGAACATTTAATGGAGAAAAATTAGAAGAAAATATAAGGCTTATTGGAGCATGCAATCCATATAGGAGAAGGAAATCAACAGCAGAAAAATGTGGTTTAACAAGAGAAGATGATAAAGAAGATGAATTAGTATATAAAGTAGAACAACTACCACAATCATTATTATATTATGTTTTTAGTTTTGGTTCAATAAAAGAGGAAGATGAAAAAAAATATATAAGAAGTATAATACAGATAATATTTAATAAAGATGAAGAAGAACTACATAAATTAACAACTGAAGCAATATCTAAATGTCATATATTTTTAAGAGAAACTTTTGAAGATCCTTCGGTGGTATCATTAAGGGAAATAGCTCGATTTAAAAATTGTGTTGAATTTTTCCAAGATTATTTCCTAAAAAAAAATAACCAAAATAAGAATAAAATAGATGATGATACAAAGAAATATTATAAAATAAAAAGTATTATATGCTCTATATATTTATGCTATTATATAAGATTAATAACTGATGAAAAAAGAGGTCGCTTTGATGCTCAATTACAAAAAATATTATTAAAAATAGTAAATGTTTATTCAGAAGAAAAAGATGATGATGAAGAAAATAAAAGTAGCAATTTATTTGACAAAATACAGAATGAAAAATTAAAAGAAGATCTTATTGATAAAAATATAGACCAATTTAGTGATTTGTTAAAAATAGAAGAAGAATTTTTATTAACAAAAATAGATTTAGAAAAAGGTGTAGGTAAAAATGAATTATTAAAAGAAAATTTATTTCTATTATTTTTAGCAGTTGTCACGAAAATACCAGTTATTATAGTTGGTAAGCCTGGTACTGGTAAAAGCTTGAGTGCTCAATTATTATATAATTCAATGAAAGGTGAATATTCTAAAAAAGAATTTTTTAAAAAATATCCACCAATAATTCAAATTTATTTCCAAGGTTCAGAATCTACTAGGCCTGAAGATGTTACAGAATTGTTTAATAAAGCTGAGGGTTTATATAAAAGCTATATAACAATTAAAAAGAAAGATGATGTAGTGCCTATATATATGATTTTATTTGATGAACTAGGCTTGGCTGAAAAGGCATCTACAAATCCACTTAAAGTATTACATAGTAAACTTGAATATGATGGCAAAAGTGAAGGTGTATGTTTTATTGGTATTAGCAATTATTCTTTAGATGCAGCAAAAGTAAATAGAGCTTTGAGTTTATCAGTACCAAATTTAGAAGAAAAGCTTGATCAATTAAAAACTACTTCTAAAAGTATTGTAGAAAGTATTTCTCCAGATATATCTAAAGACACTTCTAAACTTTTAATTTTTAATATACTTTCAAGAGCTTATCAACTATATAAATATTATTTAATATTTATTAAAAAATTGATAGTACTAAAGAAATACATTAAAAACAAAGAAGAATTAAAAGGGAAAGATCTTAAGGAAATTGAGCGCCAATTAGGTTATAAAAAATTATTAAAAAAAGAGGAGAAAATTAAATCAGAATTTCATGGAAATCGTGATTTTTATAATATAATAAAAGGTGTTGCAATAGAAGGATCAAAATTAAATAATATTTCTGATGAAAATCAAATTATACCTATTATAGAAAATTATATTGAAAGAAATTTTGGAGGGATAAGTTATGAATTAGATATAAATTTTGAATTAGAAGCTAATGATATAAAAGATGATATGGAAAAGCTTAAAAACGAGATATTAAAAGAAAAAGTACCTAAATTAAAGCTTAAAAAAAATGAAAGTAATAAAGAAGAAGAAAAAGATAAAATAATTAAAGTTACTTCAGTATACTTATTTAAAAAAATATATAATGAGGCATGTACTCTTGAAAATAATGATAAAGATAATATAAAAGGGGTTGTTTATAAAATAAAAGATGATCATATGGATAAATATGATTTAAATAAATGTATTAATGATAATATAAATGATAATAATAGTCGTTATTTATTATTAGAAATAAAATCAAATTTAGCACCATTAATAAATCAAATTATTAGAAAACAAAATCCAGATAAAAAAGATATAGATTTTATTAATGGAAGCCCATTTTTAGATGATAATAATAATGAATATAAAATTAAAAAAGTAGGTGAAATTCAAAATAGTGCTTCAAAACAAGATAAATTAATCATATTACAAAATTTAGATCCAATACAGCCTTATTTATATGATTTATATAATATGAATTATAAAATAATTGATGAACAAAAATTTGTTAGAATATGTTTAGATAATTTTAGTGAGGATTTAACACCAGTTAATGATTCTTTTAGAATAATTATTTTAGTTGATAAAAAATTTGTTAATTCAACTGATATGGCATTCTTAAATAGATTAGAAAAAATGAAAATTAGTTTTAAGGATTTATTAAATAATAATCAAAAAGAGCTTCAAAAAAAGATAATAAATGAAATTAGATTAAAAGAAGAAATTAAAAAAGAGCATTCAAGAATTAATTATGATTTAAATCATTTATTAATTAATTGTAGTGAACAAGAAATTGGAGGATTAGTTTATTATTATTTTTTAGAAAATAAAAAAGAAACAATAAATGAAGATGATATAAAGGAACAAATATATAGTAAAATAAGCAATATTCTACCACAAGATATAATAACAAATTTATCAGAAAAAAATCCAATAAAAAAGAAATATTTTGGCCAAATGAGATATAATAATTTTATTTCATATATAAATAATTTAGAATCAGCTAGAAAGAACAAAACAAAAGATAATTATAAAATTTCAATAATATATACCTTTAGTAGTATTGCAAATATTATAGAAGGATATAATAAAACTGAACAAATTATGATAACAGAAATTAGAACAGAAGATAAATTAAAAAGTGATATAGATGATATTAAAAATAAAAATAGAAATGAAGATCAAGAGAAATATATAATATTAATTAATTTTGAACAGTATAATTCAAATAAAATACAATTTATAAGTGATTATATTAATAATTATTGCAAAGATGATGGTTATAATTATATATTTATAATTCATATACAAAGAAGTTTTAATATTGAAAAAAAATCAAAAAAAGAAAAAGCAATTTATTCTATTCCAAATATTTATGAAAATATAAATCAATTATTTATTGATAATTTACAAGGTTCAGATATATCATTAAATGATTTACTAAAAAAAAGTATAAAAGATGTTATGTTTAATGCAGAAACTTTTAAGAATTTAGATAATGAATTTAAAGACATATTAATAAACTTTGTATATGAAGAAATGCATGAAAAAAATAAAAATGAAACAAATGAAAAAAGCATAACGACTTACTTTTCTACTTATCTTAATGATCAATATGATGAGAAGAGTAAAATAGGTAATTTAAACGAAGAAAAATATAGTGATGAAATAACAAAATATATGATAAAAGATATAGAATTTAGAAATGATTTAATAAAAAAAGCAAAAGAATTAATAGAGATAGATAAAGATGCACAAGGAGATTGTCAAAGTTTAATTAATAAAATGTTTAAAGAGCATCATATAAATAAAAATAGTATTGATATTATATCTTGCATTTTAGATTATATTAAAGAAAATATTTTTAAAAAATATTTACAATATATATTTAAAGTATTAGAACATAATAATTTCCTTACTACATTAATAGAAATAAGTAATGATAAAAATAGTAAATTAGATAAAAATGATAAATCTACTAAAAATGATAAAGGTAATAGAATTATAATTAAAGAATTAAAAAGTAAATTTTTAGAACAAATAAAAGTAGATGATTCAAGATATGAGCCTAAATTTTTATTTAATTATAAAATACCAGGATTTTATAATTTTTATAAAGATTTATCAGATTATTTAATTAAAAATATTAATGTAGTATTTTTTAATAATGAGAAAAAATTAAGAGATTTTTCTAAAAAAAAACATGAGGAAGCTATAAATATATTTCATGAAAAAGAAAAAGATTTATTAAACAAAGTATTGGAAAGAATAAGTCAAGATAAATTATATTTTGATTTAATAAATAAAATAACTCCAGATTTAATATTAAAAGATTATATTACATTTTATTTGGAAAAAACTATTGGTTGTTATTCTAAAGGATTTTTGACAATAATTGAATTATTGCTATCTTTAAGATTTTCAGAAGAAAAAGAGATAATAAAAGAAAATAAATATAATCCTATTAATATTATAATACTAAAAATAATATGGATAGAATCCAATAGTAATTATATTGAAAGTTTATTAAAAGCATTTGAGATTAGTAAAGATATTATTAATGATAAAGATGGAATTGAATTAAATCAAATAATATATGATATTATTTATGATATAGATAACCCTATTAAATATATAAATGATGAAAAAAGAAATCCAGAATTTAAAAGAGAAATAAATGAATGCTTTTACATAATATTAGCAGGCTTATGTTTAAGCATAACTGAAAATATAAAATTAGTGGAAATAACAATTAAGGATTATCATGATAGATTAATAGTAATAAATAATATTTTACAGATTTTAAATCATGATTTAAATATATATCTAAATGAATTATTTATTATTGATGAATTGATAAAAATAATAGAATATGAATTGGATAGAGGAATAGAAAATATAAAAAATATTGAAATAATCAGAAAATATTTAATAGAAAATTCAAAAATTATACAAAAAAATAGATCAGATAAATTTAGCCAATTAAGAGAAAATTTCATAAATTTAAATAACAAATTAAAAGAAGAAAAAGATGAAAGATTTAAAAAAAAATATTATGATACATTAACATATATATATTTGCAAGAAATAAATAAAATAAATAAGGATACTTATCATGCTGCAATACTTGGAGAATTAATGAAAGAAAAAGACATAATAAAAAATTCAAATGATATATTAGAAATATTATTAGAATCATATATAGAAATAGATCCAGATACACAAAAAGATTTATTAGATAATGAAGATAATGATGTTATAATACAACTTATAAATCAGTTTTTATCAGATAACACAACAGATTACTATTTAGCATTATCAGAAACTATAATATATTTTTTTGAAAAAAATTCATTAATATATTTAGAAGATATTTTAGAAGATGAATCTTTAAGTGGAGAGCCATTAGATATTTTTATAGATTGCAATAAATTTTTATCTAAATTCAAAACAAATGCAACTAAATATCATGGTAAATTAGTAAATATTACAAAATTATTTTGCATAGGTTATATAAAATCATACTGTTATACTTTTATAGAAATGCATGATAAATCTGAATTTAAGCCTGATGAAATAATCAAACAAATTAATAAATGCGATGAAATAAAAATGGTAAAGCTATATATATATAAAATAATATATAATCTAAATAAAAAACAAATTAATGTATTTTTAAATGATGCTTCAAAAGCCAAATATAATTTGGATAAATATGAAGGTTTTAAAGATTTTATTAAATTCAAAAATGAAGAAATTTATATATCAGATAATGATAATTATAAAGATATATATAAAAAGCTTGATGATTATCAAAAAGATGGCTTTAAAAATGAAATAGCAAAAGAAGATATTAGTAGTGAAGGAAAATTTAATTTTGATGATTTTTATATGGCTGCATATAATTTAATATTATCAAAATTAAAACAAAAAGATTTTGAAACAGATAACATTTATATAAATTTTTATCATAATGTTTGTGAACCATTATTTAAAAAAGATGATGATGGAGAACACAGTAATAAATTATTACTATTAATTCAATTTTTATTTGAGAAAGAAAAATATTTAGAAATAAAAAAAGCATATAAAATAAATCCAGAAGACATTGAAGTACTATTTTATGGATATAGATATTGCTTAAATGAAATATCAGAAGAGTATAATGATAAGGAAGATTATATTTATACTTCTTTATATGATCTATATAAATTGGATTATTTAGATAAAAATTTTTATCCTGGAAGTGATACAAAAGAAGAGGAACCTTATTATGAATTATATAATAAAATAGAAAATCATTTCAAAGAAAAACCAAATCAAGGATGTTATGTTTGTCTATGCAATAAAGGATATTATCACTCAGTTCCTTCTGGATTTCCTAGCTATTCTGAAACAAATATTAAATGCCCAAATTGTGGAAAAGATATTGGTGCAAAAGAAAAATATTTAGAAGAAAAAGATGAAAAAGAAGATAAAATTAAATTGCATAAAATATATGAAACAATTAAAAGAGATAAATATTTCAGAATTTTAAAAGATAAGAATGAAATTGATAAATTAGAAAGATATAAAGATAAATATAATAAGTTAAAAGAAGTAAATTATATGACTAAAGAAGAATTTAAAGAGAAATATATAAAGCCATTATATAACAAAGAAAAAGGGTTAAATAAAATAAATGAAAATAATTTTAAAAAAGACAATAAGAAAATAAGAAATTTAAGTCAGATTGCATATAGACTATTAAATTATATTTTATATTCTCATTTATTTTTCGCAAAATTATTCACAAGCTCAGAAAAATTTGATAATTATTTACCAAGAGGAATGACATGGTTTAATACAATTAAAGAATGCTATATTTTATTACAAAAAGAATTAGAAAAAAAAGGTATTAAAGAAATAGAAATATTTATGAATTTCATTTTCAAAGATTTATTTAGTAAATTGCATGATAAAGAATGTATTAAAAATTATGAAGATCTAATTAAATTTGAAAATGAGTTGGAGGAATTAATTCAAGAAAAATTTAAACATGTCAAAAATGAAATTGACAAATTCAAAAAATTTGAAAAGGAAAGTATAAATGATAAATCATCAGGAATTGCTTTATTAAAAGAAATTTATGATAAAAGCGAGTATAATCCAAAAAATTATCCATATTATGAACATTTTTATTATACTGATTATTTGAATGAAGAATATATTAATAATATTTTGGAACATAAGGATAAAGATGAATATCTAATATTAAGCAAATATTTGGAACCTAAAAAGAAAAAAAAAAAGACTAAAGATAAATATTCTTTAGAAAATTTGATTATTTTTAATAAAGTATTAAATTTATTTCAAGATAAATATTCTAATCAAATTACAAGAGAATTTGCTGAAAAAACAAATATCAAAAATAGTGATATTTATGCTGAAGCTCCTGAAAATGAAAAAGATGCTGAAGATATCAAAG
>Ga0247610_10003979_pt1 | contig 15954 bp, 15 predicted proteins | sample 174DNAGHGhighgp2_FD_193483 | JGI IMG/M metagenome (GOLD analysis project Ga0247610, IMG submission 193483) | Sheep rumen microbial communities from Palmerston North, Manawatu-Wanganui, New Zealand - 1742 DNA GHGhigh gp2 | ecosystem: Host-associated > Mammals > Digestive system > Stomach > Rumen... | reverse complement strand
ACGTTCCCCGATCCCCGGCCGCATAAACCGCAACCGCCTGGCCGACCTCCCGGCCGTCGCCCGCGTCATTCCGGATGGTCACGTTTTCTACGGTGATATCCCGGCCGGTAGTCATCAGCGTGGAAGAAAGGAAGGTCCCTTTTTCGGTTCCGTCTGCGTACAGGTCCTTCGCGCATCCGTTCCACACAATTACGGTCCGGTCCCGGTCTTCGCCGGCCAGCCGGATGCCGTCCCGGTGGATCACCACTTTCTCCCGGTATTCACCGGCCCGCACCAGGATCCGGACCGGTCCGTCCTTCCCTTCCGGAACGGTGTCCACCGCATCCTGGATCCGGGTAAAATCCCCGCTCCCGTCCTTTGCCACAATCATCATGCGCATCTGATCCCCGTTCCTGTCCCGGCCGGATTTCCGGCCGTTATTCCGCCGCCGGCAGCCCTGCTGCCCGGCGTGTATCTGTTTTCTCCATGAAAAACTTGTACCGGAACCGATCCCGTGATACAATAATAGAAAATCGCTGAATCATACCGGAAACACCCCGAAGGGAGGGGCCTGTGTGAACGAAATCACCTATGTGGGCAAGCATACGACCGTCTTCACCGTATCCCGGCACGCGCATGAAAGCTGGGAGTTTGTTTACTGCACCGGCGGCGCCGGTTCCTTCCTGTTCGACGACCGCCGCCTGGATTACCGCACCGGGGATGTGGTCGTCATTCCCCCGATGGTCCCCCATGCCAACGCCGGGGTGGACGGTTTCCAGAACGTCCATGTCAACATGGTATCCCCCGCTGTTCCGTTTACAGCGCCGCTTGTGGTTCCGGATGATTCCAACCATTTCCTGCTGGACGTGTTCAACGCCGTATATTTCCACTTCTATTCCGACCGGAAGGAAGCCGCTTCCCTCCTGTCGGTTTACGGCGACCTGCTCAGCTGTTGCCTCACCGCCTACCAGACCAGCCGCTCCCTCACGCCGATCGTGGCGCAGATCGAAAACAACATTATCGCCAATTATGCCGATTGCTCATACGAGCTGGATACCTATATGCATTCCCTGCCCTTCAGCTATGACTATCTCCGGAAAATGTTCCAGAAGGAGCTGGGCATTACACCGCACCGGTACCTGATGGACAAGCGCCTGAAAATGGCGGCCGAGCTGCTGGTAACCGACGATGCCGGAGCCCGCACGGTCGGCGATATCGCGCTGCTGTGCGGTTTCCATGATCCGCTGTATTTTTCCCGGATGTTCAAGGCCAAGTACGGCACAGCCCCGCGCAATTACCTGGAGTCCCGCCTGAAACAGCCCATCGTCCGTCCGGACGAAAACAGCGTCCGGGTCCAGCTGTAACCGCACAGAAAAACAGCAGGCGTTTGCCCGCTGTTTTTTTGTTTACAGCACTTTTTCCGTTTCGCCGTCAAAGAAATACATGCTCTCCGCGGGAATCCAGAAGGTGATCGTCCCGTCCGTTTCCGGTGTGTCGTGGCTGTCCACTTTCAGGATGGCATGCTGTTCCCCGGATGTAATGTACACATTCGTATAGTCGCCCAGCATCTCGGTCAGTTCCACCTGGCATTCCATGCGGGCGGCGTTTTCTGTTTCCTGCAGGACAACCGCTTCAGGCCGAAAGCCGAATACGATTTTCTTCCCTTCCATGGCCGCGATATCCGGCCGAAATGCCGCCAGGTCAATCTGCTGGTTTCCGAAGGCCAGGGATCCGTTCTTCACCGTTTCACGGGCAAAATTCATGGGCGGTTCGCCGATGAACCCGGCCACAAATACATTTTCCGGTTTGAAATACAGCTCGTAGGGAGTCCCGACCTGCTGGATATATCCGTCCTTCATCACCACGATCCGGTCCGCCAGCGTCATCGCTTCTGTCTGGTCGTGGGTTACGTAGATCGTGGTAGAACCGGTTTCCTGGTGGATCTGTGCGATTTCGGACCGCATGGTCACACGCTGTTTTGCGTCCAGGTTGCTCAGCGGTTCGTCCATCAGGAATATCCCGACCTTCCGGATCAGGGCCCGGCCGATCGCCACACGCTGGCGCTGGCCGCCGGAGAGTGCGCGGGGAAGCCGGTCCAGGTAATCCGTCAGGCCCAGGATCTTCGCGGTCTTCTGCACCCGCTCCTCAATCACATCCTCATCCACGCCCTGCAGCGTCAGCCCGAAGGCAATGTTGTCATACACCGTCATCTGGGGATACAGGGCATAGCTCTGGAACACCATCGCCACCTCCCGCTCCCGGGGGCTCTTCTCGTTCGCGCGCTGTCCGTTGATCAGGAACTCGCCGCTGGAGATGTTCTCCAGGCCAGCAATCATCCGCAGCGTGGTTGATTTCCCGCAGCCGGAGGGACCGACAAACACGATAAATTCACCCTTTTCGATATCCAGGTTGAAGTTGTGCACCGCATGGAATCCGTTGGGGTAAATCTTGTTGACGTTTTTCAGTTCAATATACATCCGACATGCCTCCTGCTGTGAAAGCTCTGGTTTGCGCCCCTGGTTCAGCCTTCCGGCTGCTCATCCGCTGATTCTCCGAATTTCCGTATAGCACAGCACGAAAGGTGCCGCGCCTTTTGCGTCGTTGGACACCACCGGTTCTGAAATGTAGTATTCGTAGGATCCGTCCCTGTTGGGCCTGTTCTCCGGCCCGAGCCCGGCAACCAGGCATATGTTTTCCAGCCCGATCATGCCGTCTGTCACCTTCAGGTGATTGTTTACGATGCCTTCAAAGGTCTTCTTCCCGTTCTCCCGGAACGTTCCGTCCAGCACGCCCAGCCGCGCGCCCTTCAGCATGGAGCAGGCAATCATGGCGCTGCCGCTCGTCTCCAGGTAGTTCCCTTTCCGGCCTCCCTGGTCAGCCACCTGCCAGTACATGCCCGTTTCCGGATCCGCGTATTTCAGGATGCTTTCCAGCAGGTCCCGCAGCGTGTCCGCAAGCTCGTCCCGCTCTTCCATGCCTTTGGGGATGATCTCGGTCAGATCGGTCAGCGCCAGCGCGTACCACCCCATCGCCCGCAGCCAGAAGTTCCGGCTCAGTCCGGTTTCCGGATCCGCCCAGAAAGCCTTCCGGCTGGCGTCGTATCCATGGTAGTACAGCCCGGTTTCCGGATCCCGCATTCTTTTCCGGACCACGCGCAGCTGCTTCATGATGTCGGAGATCTCTCCCTGCCCGAAGGTGTTCTCGTAGGTCGCGAGGAACGGAAGCGCCATATAGGTTCCGTCCAGCCACACCTGGTTCGGATAGATCTTCTTGTGCCAGAAGCTGCCTTCTTCCGTTCTCGGCTGTTCCATCAGGCAGCGGTGAAGATAATCAGCGGCCTTCCGGTATTTTTCACTGCCCGTACGGCGGTATACCGGAAAGAGAATCCGGCCTTCGTTGTAATCGTCCAGCGCCCGGCCTTCCGGCCTGAACGTATCGATGGTACCGTCCTCCTGCACAAAGCTGTCCGCCACCTGCTCCACGAACGCGGCATACCGGTCGTCCCCGGTAATCTCCGTCATCGCGTTCAGCGCCGTCAGCATACAGCCGTCGATATAATTCCAGGCAACGTCCTTTCCCTCCCGGATTTTCTCCAGGTTCCAGGCGGTCCGCCGGGGCGTGCTGCGCCGGATCAGCTCAAGGATGTACCGTTCAATCGTCTCGTGCATGCGCTCCCTCATTCCGCTTTTCTTTTTGCGTCCTCAACAATCCGGCGGAGTCCTTCCTTCACCTGCAGCAGGAGCAGGTCCCAGCCCAGGGTAAACAGCCCGAAAAGTATCGGCTCCACGCCCAGGGCAACCTCTTCAGTTTTCCCCGTCGATGCCGCAATGATGCTGTTGACGGTGTTGTACGTCATCACCACCAGCGCCAGCAGCACAAAGCTGTACAGGATATTCAGCGGCAGGCTGACGAACCCTTTCTTCCCGAACATCATCCACCGGTCGTTTGCGCCCGGCGTTTTTGCATAGTAGCGGAAGATGTTGTTCACCAGCAGGTCTGTTACAAAGCCAAGACCCAGTCCCAGGATGAGCAGCTGGTTCTCCTGGTTCTGTACGGCCAGGCCCAACCCCCAGTAGAAGAAAAAGCATACGGCGCCGGCAAACCACCATTTGAGCAGGATCGCCTTGACCCAGTCCTTCAGGTGGATTTTCGGGCCGGAGCGGTACTTCCGCAGCTCCTGCTCGCTGACCTTCGGACTGTTTTCCGGCGTTGCCCCTGCCAGGTCCTCCACGGCTTTGGTGTTCAGATGGTAGTATTCAGCCGTGGTGCGCTCTTTTTCCGGAACCGTCTCTTTTCTTTTTCCGGCCATCTTCAGGCATCCTCGCCCCGGATATCGATCTCGCCCATGTTCTCGTTGCTTTCAACGTCCACGCTCGTGTTGATGCGCTTGATCATCGGCTTGTATACCGGCAGCAGCGCCGTCAGGGCCGCGGCGATAATCAGCAGGATTTCATGCACTTTCAGCATGTTCTGCGCATTGGTGATGTAAATATTCGCTCCCGTGGCGCTGATGGGATTATCCGCCCGGGTCACCGCTTCGGTGATCCGGCCGCTGTAGAACAGATCGCAGTAGAAAATGACGGCGACCATGATGAACATCAGCACCAGCATCGGGACATTCGTCTTTTTCCGGTGCGGAAAAGCATTCAGGAAGCAGACCAGGCTCAGGATGCTCAGCAGCATGGTGGCAAACTCCGCCAGGCCCATGCCGTTCCCGTATATCTTCGCGGTGGTGTTGGAAACCTGCGTCAGGTTCAGGCTGTAGTACACAAAGGCGGCCGCCAGCACCAGCAAAGCGATCATCTGGGGCTTCCTCTTCAGGGAAACCAGCAGTTTTCGCAGGAATTCCGGTTTTTTTGAAGGAGACTTGGCCATGTTTTACTTTTCCTCCTTCCGAATCGCGTTTGTGGTGTCCTTGTCGAAGAAGTGCTTCCGCCCGAACCGCATGCCGACGCTGTCGCCGTTGCGGTATTCAGACCATCCCCGGAGTTTGGCGACAATCCGGCAGTTGCTGCCCAGCGACCCGTGGACCAGAGTGTTCATCCCCAGGTTTTCGTTGTTGGTCACCTGAACCTGCAGCGGGCCGTCCGCGGTAATGTCTTCCGGCCGGACCCCCAGGATAATCTCTTTTCCGTAATAATCCTTCAGGGTTTCCTTTTCTTCCGCGGACAGCTCCACTTCAAATCCGTTGCCCTTCAGCCTGCCGTCCTCAAATCCCATATCATGATAGAAATTCATGGGCGGCAGTCCGATGAACCCGGCCACGAACAGATTGTCCGGCCTGTCGTAAAGCTCCAGCGGCGTCCCGATCTGCTGGACGTGGCCCATGCTCATACAGACGATCCGGTCCGCCAGGGTCAGCGCCTCGGTCTGGTCGTGAGTCACGTAGAGCATAGTCGCCTTCAGGCGTTTGTGCAGCAGGAGGATCTCCCTCCGTGTGGCTCCGCGCAGTTTCGCGTCCAGGTTGCTCAGCGGCTCGTCAAACAGGAACACCTTGGGATTCCGGACAATGCTGCGGCCCATGGCCACCCGCTGGCGCTGTCCGCCGGAAAGCTGTGCCGGCTTCTTGTTCAGCTGACTGGTCAGTCCCAGGATCTCGGCCGCGGCCAGCACCTTTTTATGGATCACGTTGGGATCCTCTTTCCGTAGCGTCAGGCTGAAGGCCATGTTTTCATAAATCGTCATATGGCCGTACAGCGCATAGTTCTGGAACACCATGGCCATGTCCCGGTCCTTGGCCGGGGTCTGGGTAATGTCCCGTCCGTCCAGCAGCAGTTTTCCGCGGGAGATGTCCTCCAGTCCGGCCACCATCCGCAGCGTTGTGGATTTTCCGCATCCGGAAGGGCCGACCAGAACGATGAGCTCGCCGTCCTTCACGTCCATGTTGAAGTCGAAGACAGCCTGAACCTTGTTGTCATAGATCTTGTCCAGATGCTGCAGTTGCAGTTCAGCCATTTACGCAGCCTCCTTCCCGATGTTACCGATGTGGCGCCGGAGCGCTGAGGCCTTCCGCTGATTGATCACTCCGGCCAGGATCAGGCACGCGGCGCTGCCGGCCAGATAAATGATGCAGCGGATGTACTGGGCTGTCTGCATCACGATGACTTCTTCTCCCCCGACCTTCACCGTTGCCTGATGCGCCTGCGTCGGCAGCAGGAAAATGCGGACGATCTGGAGCGCTCCCAGGATAAACAGCGGCCAGACGAAGTTTTTCTGATAGTTCTTGACGCCTTCGGAGGCAAGGAATGTGATCAGCATGAACAGCAGGTTGTACACGATGCTTCCGCCGACCAGGATCTGATAGTACCAGGATCCCACGTCGGATTTATAAATTGAAACGAAATACAGAACATTCAGCAGAATCGCCAGATAGCACAGCCGGGAGGAGGCGGTGTTTTTCACATAGCGCATCCTGTCCAGCTTCAGTTCACGGTCATTCATGGCCTGTGTCATGCTGCTGCCCCCTTTCCCTGCGCAATCAGGGCCTGTTCTTCTTTCATGAGTTTGCATTTCCAGATGGTGCTGGCAATCAGCAGGACAATGCCAATCAGCAGCAGCCCGAACACCAGATAGTGGACGTCAAACCAGAAGGTGGATTCGGTATAGAGCGTTTTCCGTTTGGCCGCGTGCGTTGCCAGTTCCTCAAAATTGATTTCAAGGAATTTCGCCTTGTAGAATTCAATCTGTCCGTGCGCCCACACGCTCAGCGCCGCGCCGCCGGCTGTCACCAGACCGATGGCGCAGTAGTTGCCGATATAGTATTTCCTCCGGCTTTGCGTGTTGGTCACAAACAGCAGGACGCACAGCAGGATCATGCCGATGGACAGCTTCAGGAACAGCTTGTTGAAATCCTGCATGTCATAATAAACCCGCGACCCGGTCACCGTGGACCTGTCCAGGTTGGACGCGCTGCGGATGGTGCTGTACAGCGCGTCATATAGGTCGGTCATTATTCCCAGCGAGTAGACAAAGACCAACGCGCTGGCCAGCAGCAGCGCCAGGCAGAGAATCTTCTGCAGCTTGACCTGTTTTTTGTACATAACCGACCACATCCTTTATTTCTTTCGGGGGGTTCCGCCGCCGGCCGCTGTCCGCGGCCGGCGGCGGATTGTCTTGTATCGCTTTCCGGAATTACTTCAGGGCCTCCGCGTAGTCCAGCAGGGCTTCCCAGGCGCCTTCCTTGATGTCCAGGTACTGGGCGCCCATCATGTTGTCCGCCACGAAGGCTGCCGCTTCTTCGGGGGAACCCATGCCTTCGGCGGTGAAGCCGGCGGCGATGATGTCCACCAGGATGTTCTCCTGATCCTTGCCGCTCTGGAACTTGCTGTTCAGGTCGGTGTAGCCGCCCAGATCGTCGTTTTCAGACTTGGTGGTGGGCAGTACGGTGGGAACGGAGGTGTACCAGGGATTCTCAGCCAGAGCCAGCTCCGGATGCTTGATGGTTCCCAGGGCAATCGCCTTGGAGATCTTGCCGGCGCCTTCCCTGCCGGCGTCGCAGGTGCACTGGAACTCAAAGGCCTGGCTCTTCATGAAGCTCAGGGTAGAGCCCAGGTACTGACGGGCGTAGTTGGTATAGTTGCCCTTGCCAACGGCCCACAGTTCCTCACGGGTGGCATCCGCGATGACCGGCATCTGCTGGCCGTTGAAGTCGAAGGTTTCGTAGGTTCCGTCTTCCTTGGTCTTGATGAATTCGTCGGGACCGTAGCTCATACGGATCACGCCTTCGGGAGAATAGGCGTAGTCGATCAGGGTCAGGGCCGCGTTCAGCTTGTTCTCGTCATCGCCGACGCCGGCCTTGGAGATTCCCCAGCCGTCCGTCTTCACGGAACGCCAGGATTCGGTGAACCGCATGTACTTGTCTTCGGTTCCGTCATTCCACCGGGACACGGGAACCATCACCGCTTCGTACTTTTCGCCGTCCTGCAGGACCGTCTCGTTGTACAGGGTCTGGGTCTGGTTGTAGTCATAGTGCATGAAGCCGAGATCCTGCTCCAGGTAGTTCTGGGTCTTCACGTCCTCGCCGTTCACAAACGCCTGGGAAATCAGCCCCTCCTCGACCAGGGTGTGCATCCTGGCCAGCGCTTCGTAGGTGGCCAGTTCCTGGCGGGCATCCCGCAGCATGTTGTCAGCGTCCACATACAGGTAATCCTGGCGGGATTCAAGTCCGCGCACGCCGAAGAGCATGCCGGCAAACCGGAACATATCCACACGGCGCTGATTGTTGCCGTCCTCACGGCTGAACAGGCCCTGCACCACGTCCGTGCCGTTCAGGGTCTGGGGATTGTTCACGACGCAGCGCAGCAGGGCGACCATTTCGTCCACGTCCCACGCGGCGTTCTGGCCGATGAACAGGTTGGACCGCTCGGTGCCGTAGTATCCGCCGTAGGTCTTGTCAATGTATTCACGCAGCATGTTGACCGCGTCCACACCGCTCAGCTCGCCGGCTTCGTTCATCTTCGCGACGATGTTGCCGTAGGCGTCGTAGTTCTTGGTCACGGTTTCCACCGCGGTGCCCTCCAGGTTGGGGGTTTCGATGTCGATCGTGCCTTCAGTGGGCATGAAGGGCTCATAGGCGAAAGTACTCTGCGTTTTGCAGGCCTCAGCTTCGAACGCGCCTTCGCCGTCCAGCAGCTTCTGCACCCAGTCAATCCGCATCAGGGGCATCCGCTCGATATCGTCCACGCCGTCAAAATACGGGCTGAAGTAGATGGCGCCTGTATCCGTGTTGCCGGTGATGGACAGGCGGACGATGGGATTCGCCTCCAGGTATGCCTTGAAGTTGGGCATTTGGTCCAGATAGTCCGCAATGTTGACCACCAGTCCGGCCTCGCCGGCTTCGCTCAGCTTGGCAGCGGTGCCGCTCAGCACGTCAACCTTGTCCATCTGCTCTTTCCAGTAGTCAAATTCCTTGGCAGCGCCGTTGCCCTGGTAGATGCTTTCAAATTTGATGTTCAGGGTGTCCTGGATCGCTACCCAGGTAGGCTTCAGGTCGCCGGCATTGTAGGTTTTGCCGTCGGCCAGGGTGATGCCTTCGCCTGCGACTTCGGGATCGAAGAGCAGGCCGGTCTTCGCGTTATTGTAACCGGTCGCCATCCGCAGCACGGTGCCTTCAGCATAAGGCAGCGCGCTTTCGGCGGCAGCCAGGCTGACCATGGACAGGACCAGGGCCAGCGCCAGAATCATGGATAACAGTTTCTTCATTTGGGGGAACCTCCTTTTATATTTTTACAGCCGCGCCTCCGGCTGTGGGATACGGGAATTACTCCTTGACACCGCCGACGTTGGTGCCTTTGGCGAAGTATTTCTGGATAAAGGGGTAAATAATCAGGATCGGAATGATGGAGCAGACGATCAGCGCGTAGATCATGGAGTCCGGCGCGTAAACCCGGTCCCATCCGGTCATCTGGTCCGGATCCGTATACATCTCCAGCTGCAGCCGGATGAACACCTGCAGGGGATGCTCGTTGCCGTTGGAAATCATCTGCCGCGCCCAGAAGTATCCGTTCCATCGGCTGATGGCAAAGAAGAGGGCGACGGTGGCGATGGTACTCTTGCTCATGGGAATATAGACCTTGTTCAGCACCTGCAGCTCCGTGGCGCCGTCCACAATGGCGGCCTCCTCAATTTCGCCGGGCACGTTTTCGAACGCATTCCGCAGCAGGATAATGTTCATGGCGGCCATACCCATGGCAATGACGACCAGCCACTTGTCGTCCATGATCCCCACCGCGTTGAACACCTTCTGGGTGTCCAGGTAGTTCAGGTACTGAGGAATGATGCCCGCGCTGAACCACATGGTGAAAACCAGGAAAAAGTTGAAGGTTTTCCGGAACAGCAGCCGCTTCTTGCTCAGGGCGTAAGCGCCCAGGATGGAAACGCCCAGCGCCCACAGCGTACCGTACGTGGTCAGGAACAGGGTGTTCGCGTAGGAGTTCCAGAACATATTGTTCGAGAACATGGCGCCGAAGGCCTCAAACTGGATATCCTTCGGCAGCAGCACCACTTCGCTGTACTCCACCGCGTGCCGGCCGCTCATGGAGGCGGAGATGGCGTACACGAAGGGATACAAGCACATCAGCGCGAAAACCGTCAGAAGCAGGTAGCTGAGGATTTTGAATATCAGCTCGGAGATTTCCAGTTTTCTTTTCATCCCGGACCCCTCCTCAATACAGCGACGTGTTGGAGGCTTTGCGCGCGATCGTATTGGCGCCGATCACCAGCAGCATTCCAACCACATTGTTCATCATTTCCGCCGCGCTGGCGATGCCCGTTCCGGCGCCTCCGCCCAGACCGGTGCGGTAAGCCAGCGTCGAGATCACGTCCGCCGTGACGTAGGTTTTCGTATTGTACAGAAGCATGACCTTCTCGTACCCGATGTTCAGCAGGCCGCCGATCCGGGTGATCAGCATGATCACGATGGTGGACAGGATGCTGGGCAGCACCACATAGCGCATCTGGGCCCATTTGCCGGCGCCGTCAATCTGCGCCGCTTCATAGCTGGTGGGTGAGATGGCAATGATGGCCGCGAAGAAAACAATGCTTCCGTATCCGGCGTCCTCCCAGATTCCGCTGATCTGGTAGATCGCGCGGAAGTAATCCGGATTGTTCAGCAGTCCTGCGTTGCCGACCTCCCTGGATATCAGCCCCAGACTGGAAAGTGCCTGGCTGACAATGCCCATCTGGCCGATGATGGAGCCCTGCTTTACCAGCATCGTCACCAGGGAGGTCATAACAACCGTGGACATGAACTTCGGCAGATAAGTCATCACCTGCAGTGCGCTGCGGGCCGCGTTGGAGCGGATCTCGTTGAAAAACAGCGCCAGGATGATGGGCATCGGAAATCCGAAGCACAGCCCGTAGAAGCTCAGCAGGAAGGTGTTCCGCATCGCCATCCAGAAGTTCTGGCTCAGGCTGTCCCCGCCGACCAGCAGCCGCTTGAAGTAGCTGAATCCGGAGAAAAGTTGCTCGTTCACCGGCAGGATCCCGTCCGGCACCTTAAAGCTTCCCAGCAGCTCATACATGGGGAAATACCGCCAGAACAGGAAAACCAGCAGCATCGGCACAAGCATGACATACAGCCGCCAGTCCTTCACTATCGTGCGTCCCACGTTCAGCCAGTAGTGCTTCTCAACGTCGTCCCTGACCGCCTGTTCCGGATCTTCATGATAGGTACCGCTGGCTTCGTCGTAGATCAGGTAATCGCCGGCTTTCCCTTTCATGCAATCCCTCCTTCCCTGTTCTTCGGGTCGTTGATCCGCCTGAGATAATGTTCCTGGTCCTCCAGCATGCCGTCAAGCCGGGAAACAATCCAGACGATCGCCAGTGTAAAAATGTAGGATACTGAGTCCGAGGTGATAAACAGGAGCAGTTCCTCCGGTTTCGTTCCCAGGATCAGGGCTGTGAGCATCCGGCCGCCCTGCATGGCCAGCAGCACCAGCGCTGCGTAAAGGAAGTTCAGCAGGCTGTTGCTCCTGAGCTTTTCCCAGCCCCATCTGCGTTCCAGGGGCCAGACGGCCAGGGCCGCTAGGTTACCGAGCCCGTAGATCAGGAACTGCTGCGCCGTTCCCCGGGAAACCGTTACCGTCACGATTCCGCCAATCAGCGCGTGAAGCGCGCACCACGGTCCCCACCGGACCATCACGACTGCAGCAACCGCCGCGGTAACAGATACCGTCCATGGTTCCTGCGGAAACCACTCGTTGGCAGCCCGCACAAGAACCGTTTCAAACACGATCAGGATTACGGCAAACAGCGACAGATCCACTGCCCGGTAACGCCCGACCGTCAAGCGCCCCTGCATGGCGCCACCTCCGGCTTTCCTGTGATTTTTATTCTCAGGCAGCGGTTTAATCCGGTCCGGTTAAAGACGCTGTGAAACCTGCTGCCTTCCCTGTTATGTCAGGGCTGCTTTCCGATGTAGGCCAGGATACCGCCGTCCACATACAGGATGTGGCCGTTCACAAAGTTGCTGGCATCCGAAGCCAGGAACACCGCGGGCCCCTGCAGATCCTCCGGCGTTCCCCAGCGGGCCGCCGGCGTCTTGGCGATGATGAACTGGTCAAAGGGATGACGGCTGCCGTCCGGCTGCTTCTCGCGCAGCGGAGCGGTCTGGGGCGTGGCAATATAGCCCGGCCCGATGCCGTTGCACTGGATGTTATGCTCGCCGTATTCGGAGCAGATGTTCCGGGTCAGCATTTTCAGGCCGCCCTTGGCTGCTGCGTAGGCGGAAACGGTTTCCCGGCCCAGCTCGCTCATCATGCTGCAGATATTGATGATCTTTCCGTGTCCCTTTGCGATCATGGACGGGATAACAGCCTTGGCCACGATAAACGGAGCGTTCAGGTCCACGTCGATCACCTTCCGGAATTCCGCAGCGCTCATTTCGATCATGGGAATCCGGCGGATGATTCCGGCATTGTTTACCAGGATGTCGATCACGCCGACTTCCTGCTCAATCTGCTTCACCAGCGCCTGCACAGCTTCCTCATTGGTCACGTCGCAGACGTAGCCCTTCGCGTCGATTCCCTTTTCCGTGTAGGACTTCAGTCCCTTGTCCACCAGTTCCTGGTTGATATCATTGAAAACAATCGTTGCGCCCGCGGCCGCATAGGCTTCCGCGATCGCGAAGCCGATTCCGTAGCTGGCGCCGGTAATCCACGCGATTTTTCCCTTCAGGCTGAAAGCGTTCATATCCATTTTTGTGTCCTCCTTATCTCAGTTCGGTTGTCGGGATGTTGTCCATATCGTCAAACGCCTGGTTCTCTCCGCCCATCGCCCAGATGAACGTGTAATTGCTGGTGCCCGCGCCAGCGTGGATGGACCAGGAAGGAGAAATCACCGCCTGCTCGTTCTGCATCACGATGTGCCGGGTTTCCTGCCCCTCACCCATCATATGGAAAACCACATTGTCCTGCGGCACTTCAAAGTAGAAATAAACCTCCATCCGGCGCTCATGGGTATGGGCCGGCATGGTATTCCAGACGCTTCCGGTCTCCAGCACCGTCATGCCCATGCTCAGCTGGCAGGTCTTCAGCACGGAGGGATGGATGAACTGGTTGATCACCCGCTTGTTGCTGGTGGCCGCGTCGCCGCAGGGCTTCTTGGCCGCGTCGGCGATCCGCAGCAGCCGGTTTTCATAGCTGCAGTGGGCAGGCGCGGAAACAAGATAGAACTTGGCGGGCTTTGCCGCGTCCGCGCTTTCAAAATACACTTCCCTGGCGCCGCGCGTCAGATACAGGCAGTCCTTGTATTCCAGCTCATACACTTCCCCGTCCACAGTCACGCGCCCGGCGCCGCCGACGTTAAACATGCCGCATTCACGGCGTTCAAGGAAGTATTCCGTGCCGAAGTTGTGCCAGATATCGATGCCCTTGTCGATGGAAACCTTTTCCTTCACCGGCATGATGCCCAGCGTCACCATCCGGTCCACGTGGCTGTATACCGCGGTCACCTGTTCCGGCTCAAACAGCTTTTCGATCAGGAACTCCTTCCTGACCTCCTCCGTTGTATATCGTTTGAAATCCTTCTGATTGCAGCTGTAGCGAATGTCCATATGCTTTCCTTCTTTCTTTATTATATGCTTATTTGTTGTTTTCCGCAATCTCTTCCACGTCCGTTGTATCAAGCCGTTCTCCCAGGACACCGTCCATTTCCACGCGGTCCAGCGTCAGTTTCCGCACGTACTTTGCGATAATTCCCCGCCGGCAGCATTCCTCCACGCCCATGGCCATGGCCGGAACGAGGGGCTTCGCTTCCGGATCGAAATCAAACCGGCAGTTGCGCAGTGTCAGCTGTTTCATCGGTTTCTCCGGCAGTCCCATTGCGTATGCCACGCAGGCCTTGCACCCGGTGGCATCCACCCGCTCAAAGCAGACCGTCCCGATTTCCGGTGTGGTCTCGTCCGCCGGCAGTTTTTCCCGGCTCTGCACGCGTTCGCTTTTTCCGTCCGCATCGCAGAAGTAGAAGCTGTTGACGATCAGCGGCATCTTTACGCCGTCCATCCGGATATCCTGGAAAAGGATGTCATCCACGATTCCGTCCTTCCCCCGGTCCCGCCGGGTTTTGATCCGCAGTGCCCGGTCGTTTCCCTTCATATAGCAGTGATGGGCCCGGACCTTCCGCACGCCGCCGGCCATCTCGCTGCCGACTGTCACGCCGCCATGTCCGTCCAGCAGGGCGCACCATCCGATTTCCAGGTTCTCGCACGGCCTTTTGTATTTCCGGCCCAGGCCGATCTTCCCGCTCTTGATGGCGATGCAGTCATCGCCGACCGAGATCTCCGCGCCGAGCAGACGCACATTCCGGCAGCTTTCCGGATCGAATCCATCGGTATTGGGGCTGTCCCAGGGGGCCTTTACCCGGATATCGATGAAATCCAGGTCTTCACTGAACGCCGGATGGATGTTCCAGCTGGGGCTGTTCATAAACGTCAGTCCCTGGACCAGCATCCCCTTGCAGCGCTGGGTGTAGAGCAGGTTTCCCCGGCTGGCAGTCCGGATTTCTTTGGGCCGGATCCACCAGTCGCTCTCATTCGCCCGTCCGTCAATGACCCCTTCACCGATAATCGCGACGTCCGTCAGGTCAATACCGTTCAGCGCGCCTGCGAATCCATCCACGGCGCATCCTTCAAACATGCCCAGCAGGACTTCCCCGTCGCTGTTGTCCGCCGGTGTGCTGCCCGGCAGTACCGGAAAACGGTTCCGGTCGGTCAGCAGCCGCAGGGCAGCCCCGTCCTGGATTTCAAGCGTCATCCGGCTTTTCAGGAACAGCGGTCCGGTCACATAATCTCCCGGCGGTACCACAACCCGGCCGTCGTCCGGGCAGCACAGGATTGCTGCCTGCAGCATGGCTGTGTCCTCAGTCTCCCCGTCGCCTTTTGCGCCAAAATCCCGCACATCCAGCGTGCAGGTTTCCTTCCGGGTCCGGAAGTTCAATGTTTCCCGGCTGCCGTCCCCGTTCTCAATCTGAAGCTCATATTCCGTATCCGGTTCCAGGTCAAAAAGGGATGCGACGGATCGGTATTCCTCTCCCAGCCGCTCCCTGTCCAGGTACAGCACATGCTTTTCCCGGGCTTCATACAGTCCGTCCGGATCCAGCAGAATGCTGCAGCTGCGGGAAGTAACACACAAAATCCTTGTCATGCCCTTGTCTCAGCCTCCTTCGGTGATCCGGCAGCCTGCCGGATTGAGCCGGGTCGGTCATATGAAACATTTGTCTGCTTTCAGGTATACTATATCGAAAATGCCGCAGAATTTTCAAGCGTTTTAAACGATGTTCTCCGTTTCCGGTCAGATCATATCCGTTTTGTGAATGTCCCGGATTTGGGAAAAAAGCAAGGGCGCCGGATTTCTCCGACGCCCGTTTATTCCATGTTATTTACCGGAAATCACCACACCGTCCGCAGCCAGGTACGGCAGCACCGTACTGCCGTCGCAGCAGGTTTCGCGGGATACCGCGCGGATGTTTTTCACCAGTTCGCCCAGGTTGCCGTTCACCATGGTTTCGGTTACAGCGCCCTTCACTTTGCCTTTCTCGATCAGGAAGCTGTTCTTTGCCACACCGGAGAATTCACCGTTCGTTCCGGGATCTCCGCCGGAGAATCCGCCAAGCAGCAGTCCCCGGTCCACCGATGCGATCATATCCGCCAGCGGGGTGTTTCCGTTTTCCACCACCAGGTCGAACCCGGTGTTCCGCACTACCGGCCGTCCGGTTTTCTTCGCTGCGTACAGGTTCAGCAGGTGCGTTTTCAGCACACCGTGGTCGATCAGCGTAACATTCTCCGAGCGGTAGCCGTCCGATGTACCCCGCTCTCCGCTGACAATCCGTTCATCATAAGGCCTCAGGCCCACGGTCAGCAGTTCGCTGCCCACCTGTTCCCCGACCTTGTCCAGCCACAGGCTGGTGCCGTCCATTACCACGCTGTTCCCGGCGTAGTTGTCAATCAGCATTTCAATAAACTCAGCCGCCATCCAGGGG
>Ga0247610_10003978_pt1 | contig 15954 bp, 20 predicted proteins | sample 174DNAGHGhighgp2_FD_193483 | JGI IMG/M metagenome (GOLD analysis project Ga0247610, IMG submission 193483) | Sheep rumen microbial communities from Palmerston North, Manawatu-Wanganui, New Zealand - 1742 DNA GHGhigh gp2 | ecosystem: Host-associated > Mammals > Digestive system > Stomach > Rumen... | reverse complement strand
GCATTCAAAACGTACGAACAAGTTTTTGGAGAACCTGCACAAGTAGGACCAACATTAGCATTTGATAATTGGTTAATTGCGATCAGAAAAGAGTTTGGTAATGAAGCAAATTGATAGATGTAAGAGTTTACATTCACGTTTCATTTTTATTATACTATAACTATGATTGCAACTGATGAATTAAAATCGACTATTTCTCGTCTGGAATTGGTTATCAACAATTCTGACTCTCTCGAAGAACGTACTATGGCAAGAGTTGTCCATGACAGTCTTTTGAATATGCTTGGACCTCTTGAGCATATTCCGCCAGCAGAGTTTGTTAACTTGTGTCAACAAGAAGAATTTCGTGAAAAAGAACAAGAAAAGGAAGACAAATAATGAAATACTTAATTAGTGCATTAGCTTTGGTTGCTTTGGTTGGATGTGATCAGCGTCTTGAATTGAAGAGCGATACTAAGGCGCAGATCTACGATAATAACAAGCTCGTTTACGAATCAGATTGTGTAGCAATTGCTAATTTTGAAGTCAATGAAAAGAATATGGGTGTTCTTCGTTTGAAGGACGGCAGCTTTGTGACTACTGAAGTCAGAACATTCGATATGGCTGACAAAAATCATTCTTACGTGTTCAAGAAGACGACTTGTAAGTAATATGAAAATCTACTCAAAATTCCAAGATTACTACGATTGTGCGCTTGGCTCTTTCTTAGAGTCAGATGTCACAGTATCTCGTAATACTTCACACGAAACATTACGCACCAAAGACATACCCAGCTTGGGTGATTTTGATGCTAGATGGACTGTCAAAGAACAAGTGTCCAGTAATCATGCACGATACAGTCATAAAACAATCGGAATGATTGGGTTTTGTGGTAAGTGGTTTTACTTCATCTACGAAAATGGTAAGTGTCGTTACGCTACGCTTGAAGATGTCAGATTGAATAACGAACAATGCCACTGGTATAAAGCGCAACAAGAAAATTACAAAGATCCTGACAATATCGAATGGTGGAACAAAACCATCTTTGAAAAGTATGGTCCAGTCATTTACATTCCCGAATACAACCCATTTAGCAGTTGGACGCCGCATTGGGAAGAAAACAGAAAGCAAGAAATTGTTATTTGGCCAAATTTAAAAGCGCTTGATTTTCAGTCTGTAAAAGATCCTTACACAGCATTGTGGGAAATTGAACATTGGTTTGACACACATGCTCGTCCCGACGAAGCGATCGTTCCTGTTGGTGATGATATTACACGACTTCAAGCATACGGGTTTGATAAAAAGACTTCTTTCAGAAAGGCGAAGGAAAAGTAATGGCTATTGAAGATCTTGAATTCGATCACAAAGATGGATACGCACGCTATTTTCTTCCAAACACAGACATTTGTGTATTCAAGTATCATGTTGATACGCTTGATGGTTTCAACGTGACTTTGGAAGAAAAAGCACTTGGTTTGAAATTATGTCTAGAAGCGCGTCTTAACGGCAACTGGACAGGTGATATTCTAAAAGGTCCATACGAAGAGGTAAAATAATGTGTGTAGACGATCATCTGTATAAGAATGTTCTTGAATACGTAAGAAAACACGGTGCTTATAGTGCTGAAACGTTCGATATTGAAGAATGTAGAAGATGTATCAGCTATAATAATCTTGTAGATGACGAAAGTTTGCGACGTTTGCTAGGTTTAGCAAGTTTCGTTGTGTACGATGAAAGTACACATCACACATAATTTTTATTATACTTTAATCATGAAAATTAGATACAAATGTGCAGTTACACTTGATGGAGTCGCTGTTTACTTTAAACGTTATGGTGAAACTTCAGAACAGGTGATTACTGAATTAACGCAATTCATTAAAGAGTCTTATGACTGTCCATTCGACATTACAGATGTTCAACCAGATAAGACACATCCTGTAGAAAAGCAGGAAGAATTGCCAAAACAACCTCAGGAGACTACAGATGCAAACGCAGATGAAAGCCGAGGATAAGAAAACATTTGATTATCTAAACACAACGTCATATTTACTTCGACTAAATCTGAATCGACTTGGCTTTGATATTCAGCCGATTACATTGCTTAACGACGTTATCTGGCATGTACTTTACGGTACAACTGTAGTTGGAACAATCACGTTTAGAACTGCTGAAGATAATGTCACTTACTGCAATGTAAGATTGTATAAGTATCTACGTGATAAATTCAAGAAAATTGATGACTTTATCATGTCTGAATATTTTGTATATGAAGTTGATAATGAAAAGCCAGTACGATTTGACTTTGCTAAATTCGACAATTATTTTAACAGAATTAAGTCGGTATTTCCCGACATATCTGTTAAGTCAGAAAACACAGAAATCGTTCCGTCTATTAATGACAGTATTTCTAGATTGACTGAATATTGTGACGAATTTGACCAAAAGTTTAGTAAGAATACACTCGTTTATGACATAAGAAACGTATTGAAAGAAAATGAAAAATTGCACAGTCAGTTAAAAGCGATGTATGACAAACTAATCGAGATTATGTGCAAGATACCTGGAGGTAAAAAATGAAAATTGAAAATGTAGAATTTGAAAATACTCCAACTTTGGTAATTGTCCGAGGTATTCCTGGATCAGGTAAGTCTACATTTGCAGAGTATTGTGTAAAGAAATTAGCAGAAGCACACATTACTGCAACACACTGTGAATCTGACGATTATTGGATGCGTAACGGTGTTTACAAGTTTGATGCTAGGTTTCTTTACAAGGCTCATGAATGGTGTTTTAAGAAAGTGTTCGAATCATTCAAAAATAACAAAATTGTATTTGTGACAAATACTTTCACACAGATGAAAGAGTTAAATCCTTACTTGAATGAAGCGGCACAACGCGGTTTAAAAGTCACTGTCGTGAGAATGGCCAACGAATTTCAAAATCAGCACGAAGTTCCTGAATTAACTTTGGAAGCAATGCGTAACAGATTTTGCGATTATCCTGGTGAAGTTATCGTTAAAAATAATTCTTTAGATTAGTTTACACCTAACTTAAAGTTTATTATAATTTAACCATAACAAACAAACTTGATGGTTTAGAAAAAATAAAAAATATTTAGTTTACAACTTCAAAAATTTTTATTACATTTAAACCATCAAACAAAAACAAAGAAAAAAAGTAAAAAATTAAAAAGTTTCTTGTATAAATAAATATGAAGGTTAAACAAAATGAAGCTATACTTTGAACAGATTGAAATTCTCGCAAGCATTCGTTCATCAGAACGTTGTGATTTTGCGGGCTATTTGGTCGACATCACTGTATAGATTCTTTTGCTACACACTAACATAAGAGTTTATACAGTAGAAATTTTCTTTCTACTGTTTTTCTTTTATATACGCCCCGTTCGACTAACGGTTTAGGTCATCGCACTTTCTATGCGATAATATGGGTTCGAATCCCATGCGGGGTACTAAAAATTAAGTTCGTGAAACTTAATTGCAGATTGACAATTCGGCATTATTTTTACGCGGCCTTTTTGCTACTTTTGATGGCCGGGAAGAATAAAGTAGTGGTATGGGTCATTAGTTCAGTTTGGTAGAACGCCTGATTTGCACTCAGGAGGTCAAGGGTTCGAACCCCTTATGTATCCATTAATCAGCGATTTAATCGCATAAGCTGGTAGCCCAGCGGTGGCGGAACCACCTTAAAAACTTGGGGCCTGTAGCTCAGTTGGTAGAGCGTCTGACCGAAGATCAGAGCGTCGGTGGTTCAATTCCACCCGGGCCCACTACTTTTATCCGGCGGCTCTGATAATATAAAAACTGACAGTTCACACATATAAATATTGTATGAATTACAGTAAAATATATGATGATATTGTCAATTTTGCAAAATCAGACGCTGCTAATCGTACTAACGGCTATTTTGAAAAGCATCACATTCTACCAAAATCACTTGGGGGAGTCGATGATGAAGAAAATTTAGTCAAACTGACTGCTAGAGAACATTTTATATGTCACTGGCTTTTAGTTAAAATGTACGCTAAAGGTACAATTGAACGTCAGAAAATGCTTTGTGCTTTATGGCGAATGCGTTCACAGTCGAATACGCACACTACACATTACATTAATGCTAGAGTGTATGAAAAATTGAGAATAGAATTCGCTAACACTGTTCGTGAAATAATGAGTAAAAATCAGAGTGGATCGAATAATTCACAGTTTGGTACAAAATGGTATACAAACAGTAATACAGGTGAGTCTAAAAAGTTTAAAGAAGCACCAATAGAAACTTATTGGTTAGAAGGTAGAAATTTATTTAATGGACAGATACAGAAAATAAAAAATTTTACACATAAGCAAGGCTCATCGATATCGAGAAATGACAGACTAGCTGTTAAAGCGAAAGCATTGTGGGATGAATATCATTCGGGTAATTATACATCATTTAGAGAATTTTGTAATATTACTAAAAAGACATCTCAACCAAATTTAATGTTGTTATTTAAAAGTCATATTCCTTTGGCAAACACAGTTATCAAAGGGCGTTCACATAATAATAAATCAAACAAAAATTTGGTTGGCGTATATGAGTAAAAATTAACCACCGGTGATGTAATGGTTAGCATAACGGTCTGATAAGCCGTTCGACCAGATTCGAATTCTGGCTGGTGGACTATTATTTGGGATCATCGTTCAGTGGTACGGACAAAAGCTTGTCACGCTTTAGGCGCGGGTTCGATCCCCGCTGGTCCCGTTATTAAGCGTAGCGCATGTACCGATAGAAGCTATGAAAGGTGCGCTCTTCCATAGTTCTCGAAAAGCTGGTGCTTCTCGGTATCAAAAGTCTCAGTAGGCGCATCTATTGCGATCGGGTTCGATTCCTCGTGCGTGACACATTTTAGAGATACATACAGCATAGTTTATTCTTTCGGCATAGAAAAACAAACTGTATCTCGTTTATGCCAGTGCTGATGAGTTGGAGATCATCTCCGGTCTGTAAAACCGGCGCCTTTCGGCTTTGGTGGTTCGAATCCACCCACTGGCACTACCTCCGGTTAGCTCAGTTGGTTCAGAGCAACTGGTATAAATATAATATGAGTAGATACACTACAGAACGAAAACAGAAAAATGCATTTAATAATTGGCAATGTAAATATTGTGAATTTGTAGGACGAACGAGAAGAGAGCTGCAAAAACATCGCGCTGAATGTCATTGCTATGGAAAATCACATCCTGCGTGGAATAAAGGTTTAACAAAAGACAATGATGAACGCGTTAAACACTGCGGTGAGTCTATATCAAAAGCTTTAACAGGAACAACAAAACCACCTGTATCAGAAGAAACACGCAGAAAACTTTCTGAAAGCAGAAAAAAGTATATAGCAGAACACGATGGAATTTGGTGGTCTTCAAGAAGTAATTGTAAAAGATCATACGCTGAAGAATGGACTAAGAAATTATTAGATAATGAATGTTCAGAGTATAAGTATATTGAAGAATATCATATTGGACGTTGGTTTTTAGATTTTGCGTGGCCAGATAGAAAAATTTACATTGAAATTGATGGTGAACAACATAATTGGCCAGATAGAAAAAAGAATGATATAGAAAAAGATAAGTATTGTAAAGAAAATGGATGGAATTGCTTAAGACTTACATGGAAATACATAATGAATAATACACAAACAGCAATTCAACAAATAAAAGATTTTGTTACTTCGGCTAACTCAATTGGTTAGAGTGCCGCCCTTACAAGACGGAAGTTCTAGGTTCAAGTCCTAGGTCGAAGATAAACGTTTCTGGTCCGGGGTTCGAATCCCTGATCGGAGACTATTATGGCCAGATGGCGGAACTGGTAGACGCGCCGGTCTCAAAATCCGGTACCTAACGGTGTGAGAGTTCGAGTCTCTCTCTGGCCACTAATAATTCATTGCTTACTGGACATATTGGCCTGCCAGTAATATGGGTTCTTATTTGAGTCGTTGGCTTGCTAATGCGCAATTAAGCGGCGATACTTGAGTGGGTGATATAACGATACGCAATCCTATGTAAAAAGGGCCGGAAAGTCACTCGGGACATAGAGGAACATGGCATGAAACAATCTATGCTAACTCGCGAATGAATTATCTTTTTGAACAATAGCCCAATTGGCAGAGGCAGCACCATCAGTGTGTCAGTACAGGTTCAATTCCTGTTTGTTCATTATTGCTCAGTGGCGAAAATGGGAGACGCGGCCCAATTTAGTAGGGTTGTTGATCTGACGAGATTGACGTACTTGGTTCGAATCCGGTCTGGGCAGTATTTATCCCCTCATGGCGGAATTGGTAGACGCGCCGGTCTTAGGAACCGGTTCCGAAAGGAGTGTAGGTTCGAGTCCTACTGCGGGGACTATAAGATGCATACAGCAATGTATTTTTTAACTTAGCTCCAAAGCTGCAACGTTGGTTCGAAACCAACTGGATCCGTATGGGTCCATCGTCTAGTGGATCAGGACTCAGCTCATAAGTAAAAACGCATCTTGACAATTTTTCCTGTTTTGGCGAGAAAACTTCAACTCGCATAAGTCGACAACATAAAAACAGGCGCTTTCACCGGTAGTTAAAGTGGGTGACGGCTATGAGCGTATTAGTTGTTATGGGTCCGCTCCGAGGTTACTTGCCGAGACTAACTTCGTAAAAAGGTAGTTGAATACTATCAGCTCGGCACCATGCTCTCGTAGCTCAATGGATTAGAGCACCAGACTACGAATCTGGAGGTTGTAGGTTCGACCCCTGCCGGGAGCACTAAGCTTAACATTGCTGGAGGTACGTCGCCATAAAAATTGTAATGTTAAGCAATTTTCGCGCTTGTAGCCAAGTTGGTAAGGCAACGGACTGCAACTCCGGTATCGTAGGTTCAAGTCCTACCAAGCGCTCTATGAGATCAATACTGCAAAGTACACAAACTCCACCACTTTTTATGGGTTAGTTGATTTTACCTCGGGGTTGAATAATCAACTTGATCTCGAAAATTTTGGCGTTGGCATACGTCCATCAAGGTATGGTAAGACATATTAGAAAAAGATAATGCCTTATGTGCCTGGGGCTTGCACATGAATGCTCCACCAGTCTCATTGGTGTAGTGGCTAACATGACTGCCTTCCAAGTAGTTGTCGTCAGTTCGAATCTGACATGGGGCTCTAGTTCGTACAGATACACACAGCAAATCATATTTCTTTATTTTTTCCTGTAACGAAAAGGATGTGGGTTCGAGTCCCACTAGACCTCGCGAACGGGTCTATAGCTCAATTGGAAGAGTGTAAGAAACGTATCTAGTTTTGGAGATGTACCCCTAATGGTAAGGGCGCGGTCTTGAAAACCGCTGGGCTTCGGCCCTTGGGAGTTCGAGTCTCTCCATCTCCGCTATACATAAAATACATCGCATGACAGTTTGCTCGACGGTAGGTTTGGTCGATGCGACTTAATGATTGTGCACGATTATTAAGAAGTTGAAGCCTATATTGCGATGGGTATGAGAATCGCTATCTCACTTCCTAAAGCCTCTGTCACCGTTTTAAATCACAGTCTGACCGTTTGACGGGCTGGTTTGACTACAACGGCTATTGAACTATAGCATTAGTCGACGTCTATATGACTGTGGAATGACGAACTGATCACTCGTTGTTTTTTAAAGCCGCTCACCGTTTAATGTTAATGTGTCTGCGTAAGCGAGAGAAAGTTTGGTTAGACTCCAATCATCCGCAATCGTACTTTGGGCCGCAGCGGAATGTTGCTACGTAAGCATACTCGCCTGTTAGACACATCCTTTTGCAGTAGCGTCCTAGCTGAACTCGAGATAATTGCTAGGCTCCGGCGGCTCTGACCGTTTACTCGGTGGAAGGTAGTACCCGTGTTGCGCCAGTACTTGCTGCAATTTTTTAGTTTACAAACACGAATAAATTTATTACAATTTATTTGAAAGTAATTCCGGTGTAGCTCAGATGGTAGAGCAGCTCCTTCATACGGAGAAGGCCGTAGGTTCAAGTCCTACCACCGGGACTATATGCCTCACTAGCTCAATTGGTAGAGCAAGGCACTCTTAATGCTTGGGTTCAAGGTTCGAGTCCTTGGTGGGGTATTATAAATAAAACAAATTAAGCGTCTATGGTGTAATGGTAACAAGCCACCTTGCCATGGTGGAGTTCCGGGTTCGATTCCCGGTAGACGCTCTACAGATACTGACAGCAAATCCGTATGTCGTAGGTTCGAGTCCTGCCAGTGTCACCAAGGTTGAAAGCCCGTCGTAAAGCCGAGAAATTCGATGTGACGCTGTAGCTCAGATGGTAGAGCAACGTATAAAACGTATCTGGTACAGTTTAAGATGCATACAGCAAACTTCAAACGGATAACACTAATCTCTGCAAAAGATGAAGTAAGAAGGTTCAAATCCTTCACGTCCCTTGGACGCTAAACATGCATCTAGAAATTTTAAGATGTCAACCGCAAAGACTTTTCCAGGGTAGCTCTAACGGTAGAGCACTGTCCTAGAGGCAGAAGAAGTTGGTTCGATTCCAACCCCGGGAGCACAAAACACGGCATCTTGTTTATGCTGAATATGGTGTAGTGGCAGCACAAAGGATTGTGAATCCTACAGCTCAGGTTCGATTCCTGGTATTCGGCCTACGATACTGACAGCAAGTTATTTTTACTTAATAACTTAATGATCACTGTTGGGCATTCGAGGTGAATTGCCTTGGTTGACGAGGACAGGACTGGTAGTTGAAATACACAACCACTTGGCTATGACGGAATACTAGTTATGCTGATCATAGTCTAACTCTCGTGCAAAGTGTGCGATAGCCCATGCACCCGAATGATAGTTCTTGGACGAACAACCAAGTGTTTGCAAGTTAAAATAACTTGATAGTACGCTGGTTACACCAGATGAGTGTCTATGCTGAATTCATAGACTGATCCAAAAGCAAAGATGTTACCTTCCAGGGAAGAATATGATAGGCATCATCGGCGTCGAGAATCCGTGTTAAGATTACGGCGCGACAGTATCGTGTTTCTGCCCGTTCGCCAAGCGGTAAGGCAGAGGACTCTGACTCCTCTATTCGGTGGTTCGAATCCATCACGGGCAATTAAAGCTTCCCGATGAAGCGCAAGTAAGACGACCATTAGAAGCGACGTGGATCTTATTTGCAGCATGCTGTTTACGCCTACTGGCCGAAGGAAATCGGAAAAACGCTACCCTGTAACAGTGAAAGATATAAGCTGCGTGAAGGTAGTTAGCTTGCATGTTCGATGCTAGGGAGAACATGCCGATCAAAATCTCTTGATTGAACCTTATGGGAGTAAGGTTAGCGCTAAATCAACGTATGAGATAAATTTAGGGCTATAGTTCAATGGTAGAACGCGCGACTCCAAATCCTGAGATCTGGGTTCGATTCCTGGTGGCCCTGCTATTAAGATTCCAGCAGCAAAGTTAGATTATCTCCACCATCTTAGGGGATATAGCTTAATTGGTAGAGCGGCCAGAGTAAATCTGGAGGATATTGGTTCGAGTCCAATTACAAATCGGAATCTTGTACATTTTTAAGATACGAACAGCAATAAAAATGCTATTGAAAACTGCTGCCAGTGCGGCTTCGGAGGTTCGATTCCTTCCCCTTCCATACATGGAGGGGTATACAAGTGGTTAAAGTGAGCAGATGCGACCAAGTGTATCTTGTTTTTTGGAGAGTTGGTAGAGTGGTCGATTACGCCACGGTGCTAACGTGGAGCCCCTCACGGGGCCACAGGTTCGAATCCTGTACTCTCCTCTAAAAATTTGATGCACCTAGTTTACACGCTAGGTGCTTTTTTATTATATTTGTTTTAAGAGACAAAATATGTATCATATTGACAGACATCCGACTAAAGAATTAAGAAAGAAAAAGGGTATTAAAGGCGATAACCCAGTAGAATACTTGTATGATATTCGTCCTGCATACACAGGAATTGGATTTGAACTATATTGGACAGATGATATAGAATTTGCATACGAAATTGAGACTTTTGACGAAGTTAAAGAACTTTTAGAAATAGCGAAGAATGACCAAGATTACAAGTATGCTTATTTTTTAAAACGAGATAAAAATTAAATACATAGAATTTACACTTTAAAGAGATTGAATAGCTATGTTGATAGAAGAAGTCATTAAACAATGTGAAGAAAATGAAGCAGTAGGTATTATTGAAATAGATACCAAACAGTTAGCCGATTGGTTGCGTGAACTTATGCAACTTCGGTATAATCATGCGAAATCCGACTACGATGAAGTCCGTGGCCGACTGCAGACTGCAAACCTCATCAAGGACGAACAGAAAGCGAAGGCAGACAAACTACTGTCCTGCTTAAAGTGTCTTGTAATGCGTGACCTAATTAAGGACTGTTCCGAGAAGAAAGTCGCATCTGAAATTGTAAAGGAATATGACTTTTTTGTAAAGGAGTAATACATAATGGATAAACCTACATTTTTTACAATGGAAGATATAACTAATGAAGAAAATATTGGAAATTTTCCAAAACATGTCTGGACCGAATTTGTGTCAGATGAACTGAAAGATAAATTATTCAAGTTAAAATCTGATAATGGTATGGTTCCGCTTGGAACTGTAGATGAAATTGTTCAGTTATTTGTCAATGACATCGAAAAAATCGGAAATGCACTTGAAAAAGAACGTGAGAAATTAAAGTCACACGCACTTGTTGAATTTCCGACTAGTATTGGTGGTTAATTCTAAATCAAAAAGAGATTAAGTAATAAAAAGAAGTGTTCTGCATTCGTAAAATTAGAAACTTTTACTTAAAACAGTGTTGACAAGTTTAACACTGTTTATTATACTATCATTGTTAAACAAAGGAAAATGATGAAAAAGAAATACATCAAACCTGCAATGGAAGTTCTCAGTTATGATGCACAAGCTGCACTTTTAGCTGGTAGCGGTGACTCTTACTGGGTTCCGCCTGATGAACCTGAAGAAGGTTGTGAATCTGCCTGGCACTGCGGTGGCTGGGGAAATAATTAACGAGAAGAGGCAATGAAATTTTACTTTATTCGACATGCACAAACTACTGCAAATAGCACTGGCATGATGGTTGCTGGCTATGAAAATTCTGACATTCTGTCTTTGGATAAGCCAGAAGATTGGGAAGAAAAAGTTGGACAGTACATTCCTGAATCTGATCGAAAGTACATCGTAAGTTCTCCAACAAAGCGTTGCATCAGTACAGCAAAGATGTTGTTTGACAAATTACCGAATGAAGTTAGTACTTGCCTTGGCGAATTTGAATGCAAAGCACTTGGCAATCGCAAGTTCTGGGAGATTTCTAGAAAGGAATTCGACGAACTTGTGTATCTGCCATCTTCTACGATGGAAAAGCGTGCACTTGAAATTTTGACTGATTTGCGTAACACGATTAAGCATGAAGCAAAAGTTGATGCTGCAATCTGTATTTCGCATGGAATGTTGATTCGCTATTTGTATCATTTCATGACAAATAACAAGAACATTTCTGCATACGAAGTGATCAATTCTGTTGGTTTTCCGTTTGCAAATCTTGACTTGTTAATTATTGATACTGAAGCAAAAACAGTTGAAGTTCATCACTACAAAGAACCCATCAATCATACGGAGAAATAATGTCTGAATTGTTAAAGCAATACAATGTACAGTTAACTGATGCACAGCAAGAACAGCTTAATACGCTCGCTAAAGAAAATAACTGTACAGTCGATGAATATGTGAATAAGATGATTTTGGAAGCAATGCGTGACGGAACTCTTACAAAGCTCATCGAACAATGTAAACAAATGTTGAACAAGTAGGAATGAAATGAGTTTAAAACAAAAGTTAATCGATTTCGTTAATAAACGTTTTCATTTTGATGAAACTGATGAAGACGTTGAATATTCTGCTGCAATTTATCGTCGAGAATTTGATGAGCATTTTACTGAAGACGATCGAAAATTTGTCGAAGAATATGAACAACTTCATCCAGTCGACTCGATAGATCGAAGAGAAGAAATAGATAAACTGAAAGAGAAAAAGTATGTAACATGCTTTGATACTCTAAAGTTCGTAAAACCGAATCGTCACGTTGGAGAAGATATTTTCTCTAATCCGTTTAAGGGTTCTTATGAACATCAGGATGAAAATGGAAATTGGGTTGAAGGTCCATCACTTGGTCACGGCTATGAAGGTGGCTATGATTATTCGTTTAACCCAGACGCATTTTTCGGCAATTTAATTGCTAAATTGAAATCTTAGTATACAAAGTTGAACAACTTTATTATACTTTAACAACAAACAAAACAAATCGATTCTAACAGCAAAACAAAACAGAATCGAGAGGAGATAAAAATTATGTCATTTACTTCTGCACTTCAGAACACTCTTTCCGATGTTAAGTCCGTAACTGAAAACGGCGCAATCGGCTATGCAACTACTGGTAAGTTCCTTGTTGATATGTTCTTCAAGGTATCGTCTTACCGCAACCTTTCCGATGGCGACATCGCAAAGGATTTTGCAAAGGTGTATGCAGAAAATCCCGAACTTGCAGTTAAGTTCGCATTCTATGTTGGTGATATTCGCGAAGGCCTTGGCGAACGTCGTATGTTCAAGGTCATGGTTAAGTGGTTGGCATCTGTCGAAAACTTCAGCAAGCTTATCAAGCTGATCCCTGAATACAACCGTTTCGACTCTTTGTTTATCCTTCGCGACACTGCTCTTGAAGACAAGATGGTGTCTTACGTACATCAGCAATTGATTGCTGATAAGAACAGCGATCATCCTTCTTTGCTTGCAAAGTGGATGCCTTCTGTCAACACTTCGTCTGAACAGACTCGTGAACTTGGCCGTTGGTTTGCATCTAAGTTCGGTATGACTGAACGTCAGTATCGTAAGACTTTGTCTGGCATTCGTAAGAAGCTTGAACTTGTCGAAAGCAAGATGTGTGCAGGTGATTGGTCAGAAATCAATTACGAACATGTGCCTTCTAAGGCTAACTTGAACTACAAGGACGCCTTCATGAAGCATGACGAACAGCGTCGTCGCAAGTTCTTGGAAAAGGTAAATGCTGGTGAAGCAAAGATTAACTCTGGTGTGAACTTCCCTCACGATGTTCTTCATAAGTATGGCAATTGTCCTTCTCGTAAGGATGATGCTATCGAAGCACTGTGGAATAATTTGAAGAACACCTTGACTGACACCGCAAGCAACATCATGGTTGTACGTGATGGTTCTGGTTCTATGACCAATCGTATCGGTGGAACTCAGATTTCTGCACTTGAAGTAGCAACTGCTCTTTCAATCTACTTCTCTGAACGTCAGACTGGTGAATTCAAGGACAAGTTTATTACCTTCTCTAGCCATCCGAAGTATGTTGACTTGAGCAAGTGTAAGTCTTTGTTCGATAAGGTTCGTACTTGCTATGCTTACGATGAATGTTCCAACACTAACATCGAAGCAACTTTCGATCTTATTTTGAAGACTGCAGTTCAGAACAAGTTGAAGCAGGAAGAAATTCCTAACTTGTTGATTGTGTCTGACATGGAATTCGATGGTGCAACTACAATTGGTTGGCATGCTGGTGAAAGCCAATTTGTGACCTTGTTCAAGCACATCGAAAACAAGTTCAAGGCATACGGTTACAAGTTGCCTAAGTTGATCTTCTGGAATGTGATGAGCCGCACAGGCACCATCCCAATGAAGGAAAATGCAGCAGGTGTTGGACTTGTATCTGGTTTCTCTACTAACGTAGTTAAGGCAGTTCTTTCTGACGAACTTGATCCATTCGCAGCAATTGTGAAGATCTTGAACTCTCCTCGTTATGAAGCAATTACTCTCTAATCGAGAAGTTCTCTAAATATCAATCCTGCTATTTACATAGCAGGATTTTTTATTATATTCAATAAATAAGATACATGATTAAACTGAAGATTGACACGATCAATCACAATGTGATTTTGTTGAACGCAATGGAAGACACAAACTTCACATGCTTTAAAGAAAATTGTTTACTTAACATCGTACAACTAACGCGAAAAACATCGTTTTCTGAAACAAAAAATTTAAAAGAATACGCTAAACAAGTAAGTGAAATTTGCAGCAAAAACAGTTTTGAATTGAAAACTGGCGCTATTGATCGTGGTTCTTTGACGGTATATGTTATGAGGAAAATATGAAAATTACAACACCTGCTGGTATTATTGAGTGTACAGTTGATGAATACGAAGATCTCGTTGTTCGTGGTTTAGTGCCAGGCAGAGAACAACTCATCGAGCAAAATAGCGATGATGATTGGCTTCAAAAGTTACCAAGAAAAGATAAACCAAGAGACGTACCAGACTGGATGAAAAACGTAGTCGCACTGTATGGCTGTGAAATACAACCTATTACTGCATACGGTTGTCCATCTGTTGATCAGACGTTGTATAAGGCTAACACTACTGACAATGACAATATAGATAATAAAACACAACTAACATAGGAGACAATACATGAAAAAAATTCTGTTGTTCATCATGATGTTTATCACGATGTCTTTAGCAGGACCTGGCTTAGCAGATGGTGCTTCTAAATTTGTCGGAAACATCACAACGCGAGGGCAAGTTCGTTCTGACTTTGGTCAGTATTGGAACCAGATTACAGCTGAAAACGAATGTAAGTGGGCATCCATCGAAGGTACTCGCGGACAATACAATTTCAGTGGTTGTAGAAATGCTTATAACTGGGCAAAGCAGAATGGTGGCTACTTCAAATTCCACGCTCTGCTTTGGGGTTCTCAATATCCGAATTGGCTAAACAATCTGGGAGTTGACGATACAAAGACTGCAATTATGAATTGGTTTGATGCAGTCAAGAAAGAATTTCCAGATCTTGACATGATTGACGTTGTTAATGAAGCTATTAGAACTGGAAATAATCAGTATCACTCAAACTACCCAAAGACGAAGATCATTGAAGCGATGGGCGGTGACAATGGTAATTATACATTCATTGTGAATGCATTTAAGGAAGCAAGAAAGCGCTGGCCAAATGCTGTTTTGATTTACAACGATTATAATACAGTTCAGTGGCAGAAAAATGAAGGCATTGACTTGATTAACAAAATCAAGCAAGGCGGTGCTCCAGTTGACGCATACGGTCTACAAGCTCATGATATGCAAGTTGGCGGTGGTGGAAATAACGGAACTGGCGCTAATGGTTCGTGTTTACCATTGAACACACTAAAGAGCGCTATTGAAGAAATTTGGAATAAGACACAGACGCCGATGTTCATTTCAGAATATGATATTGCTTCGTATGATGACAATGACCAGAAGAATTGCTATGAGCAGCAGATTTCATACTTCATGGAAAATGAACACATTGCTGGTATCACTATCTGGGGTTACATCTACGGTGCTACATGGACTGACGGTGGTAATTCGGGTATAATCAAAGATGGCAAGGATCGTCCAGCAATGACTTGGTTGAAGTCTTACTTGCCAACACATCCTGGTAATAACACTACAGGATTACTAGGAAGTACACAAGTTGAACCAGAACCACAGAAACCTTTCAAAGGCACTGCATTCGATTTGACTACACCAATTGAAGCAGAAGATTTCGATATTCCCGGTAAGGGCAAAAACGAAGATGGAACAAACAATAATTCTTATTCAGCAGGTGGTTCATGTGACGGTACTTGGAATACAACATATCGTGATGGAACAACTGTAAGCATTGGTGAAAAGAACGGTGGTCTTGTTCTTGGCTGCAATCCAACAGGCAATTATTTTGAATACACTATCAAAGTTCCAGAAGCAGGAAGATATGTAGTCTATACGACAGTAGCAGCTGAAGGTGATGGTGCAATTATTTACAAAGTTGGAGATAAAGCAGTAACAGACACTATCAAATACACTGGCGATTCTTGGAATAAGTTCGATGTAGTTAAGGGT
>Ga0247610_10003975_pt1 | contig 15958 bp, 19 predicted proteins | sample 174DNAGHGhighgp2_FD_193483 | JGI IMG/M metagenome (GOLD analysis project Ga0247610, IMG submission 193483) | Sheep rumen microbial communities from Palmerston North, Manawatu-Wanganui, New Zealand - 1742 DNA GHGhigh gp2 | ecosystem: Host-associated > Mammals > Digestive system > Stomach > Rumen... | reverse complement strand
AAATCTGCTGTAATTTTTGGTTCTTGTTGGCTAAAATCTGCACCAACAAGCAAATTTACCCTCTTTACTTTACACTTGGTCAATTTAATCCCCCATTTCTGTTTCTACATAAATAAATACATCTTCTTTAGTTATATTTTTAACCTTATAGTGTCCGTCATCACAAATTAACACATCGCCTATTTGTAAATCCTGTGAATCTTTTTCCCCACTTAGAGTAGGCACTATATCTTCTATCAAAAATTCTAGTTTGTTATCTTTCATCACAACATCAGATTCCTTTGCCGCTGTAAACATTTGACGTATATCATGGTTTTTACTCGGCAAGTTCTGAAAATTTGGGTTACTAGAACTAAATCTTCCAGTATTAGCACCATATTGATTAAAATTACAATGCAGTCTGCCTGTTCTTTTGTTCACCATCTGAGGTAAATTGTCAATATAGGTACTTACCAATTTAGCAATATTTTTATATTCTAAAATAGGCTTACATAGAGGATGACCCATTGCTTTTAGAATATCTTTACCTGTGCCTTCTGGGTCTTTTTTGCTTACAGGCGGCTGACCCAGAGCTTTATAAAACATTTCTGATAACTGAACAGGTGAATTTATGTTTACAGGCCATTCAAGTTTAGTGTCTTTATGGGTACTCATATAATCTTGTATTTGAGTGCGATAATTTTCCAACTCTTTGTTGAAAGCTTCTTCTGCATCTTTTAGTTTTTTATTATACTCTATGGAAAGCTGTTTACCATAATCAGCATCAATAACTACTCCTTGGTCTTCAATATCTGCTACTATGGTGATAATAGGTAATTCAATTTCACGATATAATTTCGCTACTTTTTCTAAATGACCTGCTTGACATTTTGGATTGTTTTCATCTAGGTATTGAATCTGAAAATCATAGAGTTCCAATGTCATCAAGGCATCCTTAGCTGCATAGAGATACGCTGTAGATATAGGAATCAAGCTAAATTTCAACCCCTCAAACATCTTATCAAATGTCAAAGCCGGTTCATCAAAATCAGGCGGACAGCAATACTTTTTCCACAAATATTTTAAGTTACCCTCAGGTTCGTCTTCCTTTAAACATTTTCCAGCAATAAACCCGCAATGGGCTGGCTCAAAATAAACCCCTAATTGCCATCTCATAACACGAATATCGAACTTAGCATTGAAGAAAATAGCTTTCGTCTTAGCATCAATTAATCTTTGAAACTCTTCAGCAACCTCTTTTTCGGTTAATTGATTATCTAACCTCTTATTAGTCAAATAAGACACGTGATTTATAGGAATATAGGCAGGTTTTTCACCCCTTGTATAAATACACGCACCAACTATCTGGTCAGTAATCGGGTCTAAACCGGTAGTTTCCGTGTCTATCGAAATTATATCTTTTTCAATAGCTGAATTTATATATTCGTGTAATCGGTCTTTAGTTGTAATTAATTCAAGAGATTCAGCATAATGCCCTAACTTAGTTTGTACCTGAGCACATATATTCTGAATACGTACAAGTAATGACCCACCCTTTTTCATTGCTGGTTCTTGCTTTTTAAGCTTTGTCTGCTTTTCAAGCATTTGTTTAAGTACATTGTTATCACTTACTTTTATAAGCGGCATAAAATATTCCTCCCTCTGATTTCATTTAGTTTCTTACTATTGTGAATTTAGAGTGTTATTTAAACTACCATTCGTGACGGAAATAGCAGTATCGTATGATTTCACTCAGCCCTAACTTTTCTAACTTTTTTAACTTCCGAAACTTGTTTTCAAACCCTGAATAAAAAGGGGAGAGATGAAAATACCTCTCCCTTTTATACAAATCATTCCTTAGAACGGAACTACACCTGAAGATGCAGTACCATTACCTATTTGCGGAGCTTGCAACGGAGCTTGATTTGCATTATTCATGGGCTGATTAAAACTTGGTGCAGCCACTGGTGCTGTATATGTACTACCACCAACAACTGTATTACCTGCAAATGTACTTGCACTTATACCCTGTCTTGGCTGAATTCCTTGCGGAATACCAGCAGGAGCTGCCTGTGGAGTTGCAGGTGTTTTGTTAATATATTTTTCTATCATCTTAGCAGCATCATATTTTGGTAAAATATATGAGCCAACTACTTCCGGTCTTGGAGGTAACATTTCCAAAGTAACATTGTCTGTTCCTATATATTCTACTGAATATGTAGTTCCTTGTGCATTTCTTGCACCGTTTCTTACCAAACGGAATAAAGAATTTACAATAGGTTGTTTTGTATCAGCAGCATATCTTAAAACAGTTTGAATAGCACCAGTAAAGGTTGTTCCTCTTTGGAAAATCATTACTTGACCTACTTGTTGTTCATTTTCAATACCGTTAATTTTTGTTACAATGGATTGTACATAAACTGGAACATAGAACTGAACTTGAATCTTTGAACCAGCTTGGCATAACGGACAAACATCAACAGGTTGACCTTCTTCTCTAAGACAAGAAACATAACGAGGTCTTTTCGGGTCTTCTGAAACGTTGTGAACTGTTTCACCACGGAACATCTCACCTTCACCATACATAAATCTTACCTTCGCATACCAACCGTTATCTTCTAATTTTAAGAAGTTAATCTTGTTGTCATTTCTTTCCGTAAACTTTTCTACTTGGTCAAAATTAAATCCTGCCATCTCTTCTTTCTCCTTTTCTAACTTGTTTTACTTGTTTCTACCGTTTAGGAATTTCTTCCTCTGTATAATTATACTCAAACTTTTTTGTGAACTTTCGGAACTTGTTTCTTAACTTTTTATAACTTGTGTTTTTGGCAAAACTAATCCAAGAAATTATTAAGTTGTCCTATACGGGATTAAAATCCCTATATTTGACGGACAACAAAGTTGTCCTATATTTTACGGACAAACAATTTGTCCTATACTTACGGCAACAAAGCTGCCTATATTTTAATATAAAATTACAATTACTAAAGTTTATGTTTTAACAAAAGGGTTGACAAATTTTCAAAAAACGTATATAATTATTTGTGTGAAAAGAAAGGAAAGAGAGAAATTTATGAAAACCCCAATCAAAACTATCGGAAAAATTATTTTTAGTACAATCCTTATTTCAGGAATCGTTTTTGGTATTAATCAATATCAAAACATTATGGACAAAAAGAACTATGTAGAACCATACTGTGCAGCTAAGTATCAGCATAACGTTGATGATTATAAGACATGCAAAGTAATGACACCCACACAAATCTTGACGGATTTGAAAGACAAGTCTAATATAATTTCTGAAGTAGTAGATTTACCAACAATTAAAATGTAATTTTAGGGGGTCTTTCCCCCTTTTCAAAAAGAAATCGACAGAGGTTAATCTGTCGACAAAATATGCAAAAAATTGACAATACCTTTTTTACTTAAAAGCAAAATCCACTAATCTCTAAATATATTTATCCCTTGTGATTTATATAAATTATGTTTTTGAACAATAGATGTTTTTATCTTTTTAATTCTAGCTTGAGCTGCTTTTTCATCCTGTTCTTTTTGTTTTTCTAAATCGACTACGGCTAAAGGATTTGATACAAGAGGCTTTCTTATCTTGCAACGCTCTTCTAATTTTAATTTATCAGCAATTTCTTTAGTCGTTGTTATCCCAGCTAATACACAACCACAATATTCTTTTTCCTCAGAAGATAAAAAGCTTGAATTTTTTATATCGTGTAATAATTCTTTTTCATTATCTTCATATGATTTATCCGTTTCAGTTTCAGAATAAATATTTAAAGCCTCCTCATTACAGTCTATTATATTCTGAAAAACGGCTCTTTTTAAACTATTCTCTGCCGTATAAAGAGATTTCATTTGGTTGGCAAAGTCTAAATGATAAAATGTTGAAAATTTTGTTTTCTTACTATCCCATTTAGTTAACCCCTTGACTAAATTTGTTAAAGCACATTCTAATTTTTGTTCGGGAGTAATACTAAAATATTTTTTAGAGATTTTTATCATCATCGGATATAATTGACAATAAATCGCCGCAATAAGTTTATTTCTTTCTCTGGCATTTTCAGTCAATTTATATTCTTTAGCTAAATCATCAATATCTCTATCCAAACATTCTTTTGTAGTACACGCCCTCATTAAATTGTAAGTAATAAACAAAGCATAATCTCCTAAATCCAAAATCTATAATAAATCTTCCATAATTAAAATGATAAAGTATGTTTTTTAAAGTGTCAAGTTTTGTAAAGAAACCTAAAAAATGTATATACTTCTAAAAATATTTTTCAGGTAATCTTATAAACTCATCATAAGTCAAATCGTTAATATCCTTCCCATACGGGATTTCTAACTTTGTTAACATCTTTCCTTTCCCTCTTAAAGCTCTTTTTATTTTATAACTACCTTTAGCACCGGCAGAATCAGGGTCAAGACCTAAAATATAATGTCTTATAGGTAATTTACTCAATATATCGTACTGATAATCATCCCCAGTACCGAATAAAGCAACGGCTGGAATCCCCCAAGTAGCACACGTTAAAGCATTAAACACCGATTCACAAATAACTACCGTATCAGTTCCTCTAGGGAGTTCATATATACCATACACAGGCTTTTGTATATCCATAGGTAAATAAAAAGATTTATTTTTCACAGACCTTCTTGATACAAATAAACAGTTACCATGTTTATCTCTGCATGGAAAGGTCAAACATTCTACAGGATTACCATATTCTATAGTACCATCTGCTTTTTTAATCGGTGGTCTGTAATCCTTTTGATAACCTACATCATATTTTTCAACAACCTCAGGAGTCAAGTGTCTTTGCCACATATACGGATGATAGAACCTATAAGAAGCTAACTCTTCCTCTGATATATATTTAGGCATGGCTTTCTTTTCCAAAATATTTATTCTACCTATATCCATAGGAATATCGGGTCTTTCAAATGATTCTCCCGTTATAAAATTATTTAAAAGCCACCTTTCTCCCCATGATTTTTCAGACATACCGAAACAACCAGCAACAAATTCTTCAAAAGTACCTGTTGACCCGCAAGCAAAACAGTGGTAAGTACCTGCTGGATGGTCTTTTTTAGCAACAACTGAAATACCACAAGATGGTTTTCTTTCCTGCCCTTCATTATGAAACGGACAACAAACCATGACATTATTCCCGGAACGTTTAATCTTCCTGAGAATCTCTCTTCCCTGCTGTTGTAATACCTGCTCTCTTATTGTAGCAAGTATCTCTTCTTCACTTACAAGTATCGGTAATCCACGAACTGAAATCATATAGTATAATCATGCCCTTCTACATGATTATACTAGATTTTTAAGCGAGGTTATCAATAAATTCTTTTTAACAATTTTTTGACAAATAACAGCACAATTCGGTAACTTTTTATAACAAACTTCTCAAAAAGCCCTCGATATCATTCTCAAAACTATAAGAACGAATAAATTCCATATCACCACGATATAAAATTAAACGATTTCCGTTCACTGTCAAAGAATAAGGCTTGAAATCATCAGGATTTTTTAGAGTACCTTTTAGCTTTTTATTCACTTTATCAATTAATTCTTGCATCGGCACAGTTCCTTACATCTATTTAAATTTTCCTGTAACTTCTTAATATTATTCTCAGCTTTTTCCAAAGCTATTTTCAACGGTTGAATATTCTCTGTATCTAAATAACTGTAACGACTCATCGGTTTCAAATTACGCCCAAATAAGAGTTCTACCTTTACGGCATAACCGTGACAATATTTACTACTTGGGAGTATTTCAATTATTCTGCCAACGGAATCACCTTCCAAGGCATCCCACACAGTCAGTAAATCACCGATTTTTATATCTTGAATATTCATAAAAGATTTCCTTTCTATTTTATTATACCACTTTTAAATAAAAAGTCAACCTTTATGTTAAAACAGTTGATTTAAGCTAAACGGATATTAGAAATCGTATCCCCCATCAACAAAAAAGTAACTTCGTCACCAACTTTATAAAAAGAATCGTCCGAAAATGTATTCAAACCACGTTTTGTCTGATACTCTTTATCAGATGAAATAGTTATATCCTGTATAATTAATTCCTGCAATCCCATATTTTGTAAACGATATTGAATATCAATTATTGTACCTGATTTACAGTTGATTGTTTCATCCACTCTTTTATACCTCTTCTGATTAATTTTTCCGCATATTTTTCAATACTCATGCCATGTTTTTGAGCCATTTCTTTTAATCTGTTCATTGTTTCTACAGATAAACCATTTACAGTAACCCAAACATATCTTTTCTTTCTGGGTTTAATTCTTCTGGCTCTCAACCTTGCTTTTTCAAGTTTAATACGTTTTCTTAAATCTCTTGCTTTTTTAATTTCTTTTTTCGTTCTCATATAACAACTCCTAAAACGGACAAGCAGTAATATCGGCTTTTGCACTGGCTACAGCTTGTGTTGCAACCGTTTGACGTGTCGTAGCAACTGCCGCATCATTAGCTGTAGGGATATAAGTGAAATGACCTGTATCAATATCCCAAGTATACATCAATTTATCTCCGACACGACCTTCACGGTTTTTAATAATATCTAAAATCAAGTGACCGTTCCATTGTCTCATACCAATACACTTTGATGAGTTATGAGCAATATCGTCTGATTCCTTGATATTTTCAAGTCCAGGAGCATCCATTGAGTTTTCATCATTCTTAATACCTGCACGGTTTGCCTGTGCCAAGGCTAGTATAGGTATTTTATATTCGGAACTCAATAAGAATAAATCTTCTGATATATGAGATAATCTCATACGCGGCGGGTCATTTCTCGAAGCCCTGCCGTCATCCATCAAGGATAATTGGTCAATACCCATTATTTCAATATTGTTTTCTTCAATGAAATTACGAATTTTGCTTACTGTAGGTCTTCCGTGAAAATGCTCCTGAGTTGCAATAATTAATTTGCCTGGTAAATTCGGAAGGTTACTTATATATTCCTGATAACCGTCTACCTGAGCACCTCTAACCAAACAACGGTTAGAATAATGTCCGAATAAAGCATCAAACCTGTAACCAAGTTTTATGTGATTCATTTCCCCTGAATATAAACCAACCGTTTTACCCTGTTTCCAAGCCTCGGTCAAAAATTTCATAAGTATCCAAGATTTACCAACGTTAGTTCTTGCCACTATTGTAACTAATTCATCACCATATTCCCAACCGCCAAATATCTCATCCAATTCTTTAAAACCTGTAGATATAGTGGCTACAGTCTGTGTTTGATTACGTGTGGCATATATATCATATCTTTCCTGAGCATTAGCAATAATATCAATACCTTTACAAACAGTATGAGGTTTTAGGGTGTTTTTAGCCTCTTGCATCATAAACTCATAAGCTGCACGGCTATCTTCTTTTAACTTTTTATTAAATTCTGGTAAAAAGTCGTTAAATTTTTGATAACCATACTGTTCATGCAACTGGTCAACCAAATATTCATCTGATTCCTGAACCTCACTGTATTCAAACTCAGGGAAATTTGCTGTAAAAGTAAGTCCGTCAGGTACATTACCAAATTTTTTATAATGGTCTATAATGTACTGTATTTCATTTTCGTAACCAACAAACTCTTTAGGTTCAAGTCCATTGGCTTTTATAATCCCAAACTCTTTCGTTTGGATAATCTTATTTATAATTTGATAACCAGCTAATGCTAACATTTTCTCTCCTTAATCAACCCAAATCTTAACCGTTTAAAGCAATCAACTCACTCTTTTTAATACGTGATGCTAAAATGTTCCCCAAAGACTGCTCAAAATCCTCAGGTATCATACCATTAAAAATGTTAGCTTTACCTCGTTGTATCCTTCTTGTAATATAAGTATTTAAAAAATTTTGTTCATAGTCAGTAAGTTTTTGATTTGTTATATCATCCCAGATAACTACATCCGCATTATTTAAAATACTGTCTAACTCCTTAAATTCAAAAGAATTTTTAAACTCATTTAATTTTATCTTCTGCAAAAATTCAGGCACATACAAGAAAAATCCTCTTGGTCTAAAATCACTTCCAGACCAGATTTCATAAAAGTATCTATACATCAGTTTTATTGACCACGTTGTTTTTCCTGTTTCTGTTTCTAAAGAGCCGATATATAAAGTCTTGCCGTCTTCTACAAACGATTTAATATTGGAACGTAATTCTTCTAACCTTTGAAAAGCTTCAATGTCAGCCTCAGAAGGTTGCAATACCTTCAAATATCTATCTGCATCAGGCATCCCGCAATTTGTAATGAAATAATTCATATGCAGATATAAATGACAAGTTTTTCTGCAATCAGGATTATCTGATTTTCTTTTACAGCCGAACCAACAAGGTACTTTATAATTTATCGAATCTCCCATGTAATTTCTCCGTTTTAGTATTCCATGTAATTATACTCAAAGATTTTTGATATACATTGTATATTACTTCACCTTACTTAACCTTTCTTTTAAAAGCTCACTGGCAGACTTAGTTACAGGCTTTTCATCCGATATACGTTCTTTCATTACTTCTGTAGCTGATTTGACAGAACTTGATGACTTATCATTTTCTTTCAACGCATAAAAATTCATCCAACAATTTGTAAGAGAACGTTTTACAATCTCAAGTTTCTTATTTTCATCCCCGCCAGAAAACTTTTCCAAATCTTGAATCATGTACCTATAATTAACTTCCTGAATAGGTTTTCCGCTACTAATGTAAAATGTAAAGTAATCTTTTAATACTTTATTCAACTCACCTTGAAAATCAGCATCTATGTACCTAAAGATTAAACCCTCTCTTTTTGTTTTCCTTTTCGTTCTTATTCCCTCTTTAACAAATTCCATTTTTATTTCATCAGAAGCCGCCTTTTGTTTTTTGGTTTCAGTGTTCTGACGAGCAACGGCTTTCTCATCTTCTGTTTGATTTCCTGCAACAATACCCATTTGTTCTACCATAACATCATTCAAAGATTGTTTCGGTTGGGCTGCTAAAACTTCTGCTTTATTTTTCGTAAGTTTACCCTCAGCATTTGTTCCTTTATAGGTTTTAGAACTCTTCTTTTTGATACTCGGACTCACGGGATTTGTAACAGTTTGTGAAGAATTGTGAAGTTTTGTTAAGCTCGCCCCACTTGAGTTTAATTCAGTTTTATCAATTTCATTACTAAAAGTTGAGCCTTCGGCAGAATCATGTAAAACTTGAATACATGTATCATGTATATCATGTTTATTTGAATTAAAAGAAAAAGATGAATTGACTCCATCTCCCAAGCTTGCTTGGGATTTATTGTTAAAATTAGTATTATTTAAATTAGTTTTATTTATATTAGTATTATTATAGTATGTGGATATGCAAATCTGCTTATGCAAATCTGCATATGCAGATTTGCTTTTCAAAATCTGCAAAATTTTTTGAACTGTTTCTTTGTCTAAAATTTTTGGAATTAATTCATAAGGTGTTTTCTCTAGGTAATCTACCAGCTCATCAACCATAGGAAGTTTACTGAAATAATAGACATAACAAGGCACTTTACCCTGCATAAATGATTTTTCCACACAATATTTTTTCTTTTTTAGCTCTTTTAAGGCAATTATACGTCTTTGTTTAGATATTCCGTGCAGTTTTTCAAATGTATCCCAATTAAGATGCCAACCAGATACATTTTTAATACACCTTACCCACACACCGCTGGCATCCCAGCTAAGTTCGTGTTTACCTGATAATGGTTTATTAGGTACTATATTATAATCATTCTCTATAATAACCTCGATATTTATTTGTTGTCCCATGAAAACTCTCCCTTAATATAATTTTCTTGCCTTAATCTTTCTAAGGCTGTACGAATAAATTGCTCACTTCCAAACGTTAAAATCTCATCTAAGTCTTTGCCCGTTTCACTTAGATACTTTAATTTTATGTATACACCTAATGTATACATATCTATTTTGGGATTTAGAATTATATCATTGCTTATTATCGTAATATTATCTAAATCCACATAATGAAAAATATTTTCTTCCATTAAATTTCTATTCCATATTGCTTATAGGTTTCTTTTATTTGTTTAGCAACTTCATTATTTACTTGTTGCCATAATAAAGCTTTATCCTGTTCATATTTTTCTTGAGATGAATAATCATCTTCCCTAGTCTCACCGTATTCAAACGTATAAAATACATCTCCATTTTGTTGTGTAGGGATTTTAAAGCTTGTTCTGGCAGATGCTCTAATCTCTTTAATCAACTCGGCACTCTCCTTTTTTAATTAGCCCCCTCATGTAATTATACTAAAATGATTCGTATATAGTTTTAATATTTATTAGTAATTTTCTAAAATATTATATAATTCGTCAGGTGAAACTCCATCCACTATTTCATCAGCTAATCTGCCCTTTTTATACACAGTATTATGGACACCTTCATCCTTTGTATTTTTACAAATTAAAGTATACACATTAACGGAATGTTTTGTTCCTACTCTGTGAGCACGGTCTATTGCTTGGTCTTTTATAGCTTTATTCCAAGGCTCATCTAAAAATATTACGTTGGAAGCTGCCGTGAGGGTAATTCCTACACCCATAGCTCCTATAGAACCAATCATGAGCATACACGTTGGGTCCGTTTGAAATTTATCAATTTCAGCTTGTCTGTCTTTTGTTTCACCTATAATCATAGCAGGATTGTACATTTCTAAACATTTTTTCAGATTTAAACATTCTATGTCTGAAGTAAATGGTGTAGTCCAGTTACTATAAAGGATTGTTTTTTGTCCGTTAGATACTGCTTCTGCTATAATTTGTAAAGCACGTTCGTATTTTACTGACTCATTAATCTCAGGGTTGAGCCATGCGGGGTGGCAAGTTACCTTTCTAAGTGCTGACATTGCGGCAAGTAGCTGATTTTTGTTTCCCTTCATCATAGCAAGGTCAGCTTTCATAAGTTTATCGGTTTTTTCATATAATGCCCATTGTTTTCCGTCCATTTCGAGATATTCATCAATAATTATCTTTTCAGGAAGGTCTAAAACGTCCTCTTTTAATCTTCTAAGCATAAATTGTGATAATCTGTTGTGTAATTCAGGGTTATTTTTATCTCCAATAACTTGTTTTCCCTTATAACCACCTAAACGACAATATCTTTCACGAAATTCCCAATAATTTCTATTCTCATATCCTAACCAGTTCATAATAGGATATAAATCAAGGTTTTTATTCATTATCGGAGTGCCTGTCATAGCTATTTTATACGGTGCTGACTTTAATCTGAGCAAAGCTTGTGTTTGGTCGGATTCCCAAGACTTACAAACGTGGCTTTCATCAACAATAATTCGTCCGATTTCACCTTTTCGGCACATTTCTTCTAAAGCATCAGCCATGTAATATATTTTGTTAGTGCCTTCTTTACCGTTTTTCTTAACATATTTTTCTTTATAACACTGCCTCAGGGTTGTAACATCGGTTATTAAGAAGAAATTATCGTTTTCAGGAATGTTTTTTATATCTTCTTCACGGTCAGTTAGCTTACCAGTACGAATTTTCTTGTTTCTTTTACCTTCTCGTTGTCCTAAAACATATCCTTTTTCATCTGTGTGTATTTCAATCTCTCTTACCCAGTTAAAAAGCAGTGATTTATACCCACATATAACTAAACAGTGCTTACCACCACGTTTCAAACGTGCAATATTACACGATTGCAGTGTTTTACCTAACCCAGGGGTGTCTGCCAGCAAAAATTTATCGTGAGTCAAACCGTATGCAATACCATCAAGTTGATAATTAAATGGTTTTGTCTTAAAATCAACTGTATCAAGTATAGAGGAATCAATTTTTTGCTCTGTTTTTTGGATTGTCTGCATTTTTTCGACTTCTTTAGACAAATCATTAATAGATTCCATAAAATCCTGAGCATTATATTCAATTCCATACTGATTTAGCATTGAAATAAGAGGTGTATACTCCTCATAAGGTATCTCCCACCACTTTTTATCATTATTCCAAATACGTATTTTTAAAGTTTTGAGTAAAGCAACATAATTTGGATTATAATTAAATGTAATATAGATAGAATAATTACTGTTGCATTTATCAGCAAATCCAGCTCTTAGGAAAAGCATATAAAATCCTCTCTTCTATATAATTATACTGCTTTTTTGCTGATTAATTGCTTTGAAACAGGCTTTATTTCTCCTTTTAACTGTCTTTTAACATCTGAAAGTAAATCATTAACAAAAAGGAAAAAAGCACCCTCATCTCCTTCTTTAATTTCAGGTATTTCTTCCATTAAAAATTGATTAAAATTCTCTACTTCTTTAAATAAATATGTAAGACGGTCACAAATATAGCTAAACTCATCAAAAGTTATCTTTAAATCAACAATTTCATTGTATTTATTGATTGCTTTGATTTTAACTGCCGAAAACTCAGGCGTTTCTTTGAGTTTCCTCTTGGTTAAATTTGAGGGTACTGTGAGCCGTTTTAAGACCTGTTCCCTATCATCTGAACTAACTGGTCGATTTTTATCTGTAACCCCATTTAACTTCTTTGAGAGTTGTGTCTTTTTATCTAAAAAATATAAAAGTTGTTCAAAGTAGAAATAAAATCCACCGACATAAACTTGATAGTTTAATAAATCCTGATACAAAAAATCTACCCAATCAATGAGTTCTTGCTTGGTTATCTTATTATCCATTCTCCTCCCTAAAATCAAACTATTTTTTATTATGTTTTTCGTCTAATTGAAACTGTACTATAGTTTTTAATTCAGTTATTGTTTCAGTAACTTTATCAAATTTATTTTCTAATCGGTCAAAGTCTGAATGAGAAACTTTTGTGTTTACAATATTTAACAATTCATTATAACGATTAACGGTATCTGCTCTCAATTCATCTTTAACAGCATTTAAAAGATTCGTAAATTCTTGTATAATATGGTTAGAATTTCTTTCAGCATCTAAAAGGTTTTGGTGTATATATTCTTTTTGTTCAGCCAATTCATCTTTAATAGCTGTATGCACAGTATTTACCCTTTCTAAAAGGGTTTCGTCTTTTTTATCACTTAGTTCTTTATGTTCTTCCAACTTAGCATTTATCTCAGATTTGGTATAAAACAGATACTTAGCCAAGGTAACAAGAGAAATCATTGCCCCTAACAATGTACCGAAATAAACTAACCCTTCGTGCATTTATTAAACCCTTCCTTTATGAAATTCTTGTATATTTTAATTAAAAAATTCGTTAAGAATTTTGTTTTTGTTCCTCTACCTCAGATTATTGTTAGCTTTTAACTCAGCTATAAGCATGTCAACATATCTCTTTGATACCAACTGAAAATCAGAATCAAATTCTCTATCACCGGAATATTGCAGAGTACCCGTAATACTACGTGTTCCGTCACGTTTAAGCAGATTATCATGAACATCTGGAGAAGTATTGTGGTCACTTATTTCATCAGGGTAGGTATAATTAATTACATATTCTATATCTTGAACTGTCTTGCTGTTAGCTACCGTAAAGGTAAAGAAGAAGGATTGTGTAATACCGGCTTCATAAATAATATCTTCTAAAGCATATGCTAACCCATATAAAAACGGGTCTTCATTTTCAGCTTTATAAATAAAATAAATAACTTTAATAGTTTTAGATGAGTATTCCAAATCAGGTGGTATTACTACATGATGTGATAGTGTGTTTTCATTTGCTTTTCTTATGGATTGAAAAGGTTTTTCACACCAAACGTGATTTCCCGGAGCTGTTCTGTCTTCTTCCATTTTAGCTGTATTAAATGCTAAAAGTTTTTCCATGGCTTCATCGGTTACATTGCCGCTACCGTCCAACACCTGAACACCTTCTAAAATATCTGTGTCAGATACTTTGAATTGATAAGGGGTAATTGTCCAGCCTCCGCCTTCGTAGCATATTTTCTGCATAGCTTCATCTGTAATAACGGTAATAAACTTTGTAGCCATATTATATTTCCTTTTTATTTTAGTTATTTTAGAGAAATTTCCCTATATTTTAATTAAAAAATTCAACACGGTAATTCATAAAGAAACGGTGGCACGTTTATATGCCACCGAAATATAGGGAGGAATGCTGTCTCTCACCGAGAACATCATTAAAAGAGTGTTTTTTTTTATGATATTGATTGTATTTTTGATGCAAAATTACTCCAGTTTGTTGCTGTTTTATATGCATTAACTAACCCAGACGGTACATAAATGTTCGGAGTAGTTGTAAATGCATTTATATTTTCTAATGTACAGACAGTTTGAGTATTTATGATTAAAGTTGAAAGGTTTGTCTGAGCAAAAGCATACTCTCCTATACTTTCAGCATTATTTAAAATTATTTTTGAAAGGTTTGTATTGTAGTAAAAAGCATATTTTCTAATAATATCGGAATCGGTTGAAACACTAACAGCACTATTACCTAAAATTTTATCAAGATTTCCGTCACAAGCTTCGGTTTTTGCTTGTTCAATAGCACTATCAACCCAGCTAAGGTCTACAGTAACATTTCCTAAACCATCATACCCTGAATCAGCAGAATATGTTCCGGCAGCGGTTACTGTTTTATCTTGTAAATTTAGTGCAGTATCTGTATCACCAGCATTTAATTCTTCTAATTCATTTAGAATCCAACTCAGGTCAACAGTAACTGAACCTAAGCCATAGTTAGTACCACTCGGTGTAACTGTAGAAATTACAGGGGTTGAACTTTTAACTTTAAATGTTACATTCTCTAAAGGCGCTGGATTTACTGTAACAGAACTGAAACCCGTATAAGGACTTTCAGGAACATAAACGTCTGTTGTGCCACTTGCTGTAACTGTTAAGGTAGTGTTATTAACCGTATCAACATTAGTAATTACTTTACCGAAACCAGTATAAGGTTCTTCTGGAATATATGTTCCGTTTGTTGTGATAGTAATATCTGTATTGTTTACTGTGTTTATATCTACAGAAACACTGGAAAATCCTGTATACGGACTTTCAGGAGTATAAACTCCGTTTTCGGTTATGGTAGCTGTTGTGTTATTTACTTCGATACAACTTCCTGAAATACCTAAAATTGAAATACCTTCTTTTATATTTTCAGGTATAATATTGGAGTCAATATCCGATGTAACAGGTGCTACATTAACAGGCGAATAACCGTGGTAATCATCCGGTGCTGTAAAAGTTTGGTTTGTTGTAGTCGGAGTAATATTTAGTTCTTCGTGTTCTACAATAACATTAACATTAACCTCTGAAAAACCTGTGTAAGGCTCTGGAACTTTATATAAACCGTTTTGATAAATGTCTCTTGTAGTATTATTAGCTTCAATTACAACACCTCTAACACCTAAAATATTTATCCCTTGTTTAATATTTCCAGAGGTTATATTAGAATCAATTGCGGAAGTAACAGGGTTTACAGTGATTTTAGAATAACCGTCAACATCAGGTATAAATTCTTGTCTTGATATAGAAGGATTAATTTCTATTTCTTCAGTAACAAATTCAACATTACCCGTTACACCTAATATTGTAATATCTTTAACTATGTTTTCGGGTTTAATATTTAAATCAATAGCACTTGTAACAGGATTAGCCGTAACGTGAGAATAACCGTCATATTCAGAATCAAATTCTTGTGTTACTGTAGACGGGTTAATTGTTAAATCTTCATAAACAGGTTCTGGAAGTTTAACCCTTACCAAACCCAAACCCGTATAATTATCTGGGGCATAATAGTTTCCGTTTTCAGTTACTGTTATGTCTTTATTTTTAATTTGTTGATTTTGTAAAATTGAATATTTTTTGTTTGAAACGTTTACGCTCACTCTTTCTGTTCCCTTTATTTTAATTTAAAATCCTTGTTAATTTTTATGTTCTGTTGGATAAAGGCTTAATAATACTTGCATAATAATTCCAATTTTCAGCCGTTTTATATTTAGTTA
>Ga0247610_10003973_pt1 | contig 15960 bp, 14 predicted proteins | sample 174DNAGHGhighgp2_FD_193483 | JGI IMG/M metagenome (GOLD analysis project Ga0247610, IMG submission 193483) | Sheep rumen microbial communities from Palmerston North, Manawatu-Wanganui, New Zealand - 1742 DNA GHGhigh gp2 | ecosystem: Host-associated > Mammals > Digestive system > Stomach > Rumen... | reverse complement strand
TTAAAAGCGAGTGTGACAAGCATATCATCAAGGACGAAATCCTGCCAAAATGGAACTACCTTGTCAAATGCAACTGAGGACATAAATAATACCAACTTATTTTTTAACGATTACTAAACACCTCACACCTCATGTCAACTTAAAATGAAGTATCTAATGCAAGATAGAATTCAGGCTCTCCTTGGTGAAATCAACAAGGGGATATACGAAAAGGAGACGGAACTGGCGATGGCGCTGTTGGCGGCTCTGGCCGGTGAGAGCATCATCCTGCTCGGACCTCCGGGTGTGGCCAAATCGATGGTGGCACGCAGGTTGAAATCGGCATTCAAGGATGGACGGTCGTTCGAATATCTGATGTCGCGGTTCAGCACACCCGACGAGATATTCGGACCGGTGAGCATCAGCAAGTTGAAGGCCCAAGACAAGTATGAGCGCAATATCGACGGATACTTGCCGACTGCCGACGTGGTGTTCCTCGACGAGATATGGAAGGCGGGACCTGCTATACAGAACACGCTGCTGACCGTCATCAACGAGAAACGCTTCCGCAATGGCGAGGCCGAAATCCAAATTCCATTGAAACTGTTGGTGTCTGCCAGCAACGAACTTCCGGCGCAGGGCGAAGGGCTGGAAGCTCTCTGGGACCGTTTCGTCATCCGTATGGAGTGCACGAACATTAAAAAGGAGAGCAATTTCAATGCCATGCTGCTGGACGAGGACTCGGAGAAGGACATCGTGGTGCCGGAGTCATTGCAAATCAGCAACGAGGAATACCGGTCTTGGTCGGAACAAATCAATCAAGTGACCGTGCCGGAAAGGGTGCTGAAAATTATCAATGCTATCCGCCGGGCTTTGGGCAATGTGGCGGTTGGCAACAGCGACGAGCGACACAATGTCTATGTCAGCGACCGACGGTGGAAGAACATCGTCCGGCTGCTGAAGACGTCGGCATTCATGCACGACAGGACAGAGGTGGGGCTTGCCGACATACTGCCTGTCTACCATTGCTTGTGGCAGGAACCCGAAGAGGCGGAGGGTGTCAGGGACATCGTCATAGGGACGTTGATGAGCGAGTTCTCTGTTCTGTTCGCCCAACTGAAAAAGGACTTGGAGTCTGACATCCGTGTGTTCCGTCAGCATCGTGCCACACAGAAGGCACGCAAGCAAATCCTGAAGGGCGATGGTGACAAGAAAATCTTCGACTCCTTTTATTACCACCTCCTCGACCATGACACGGGCAACACCTACATCTTCCTGTCAGACTACCAGCATATGCGTAGCCATTCCAAAGGGAATGCCGGACAAATGGGCGTCATCTACAAGGACCTGAAGAATCCTCGACGCTCAGTCATCAGAAGCTACGATGGTTCCGACACGCCGAAAGGGGCGAGGAAAGTCTCCCTCACACGTGACCAGGATGGCATCTACATCGACGGGGTATATTTCAAGATTGAAACGTTGGCACCGGGTGAAAAACAACAGTTGGCCGACCCGATGGGTGTCGTCACCGACCGAAACTACTTTTTGGAAATAGAGTCTTTGGCCGACCGCATCGGCAAACGTGTGGATGAGGTGAAAGAAAACATGTTTGCCTCTCCGGCAGACAAGAAAACCCTGGAGGAATATGCCAAGACCATTTATCAGGAGTTGGCCAGGATGCGTTACGACGTGTTGAAACTGGAAGAAGAATAATCCACCAGCAAGCGATGAACACCCATGGCGACAAGGATTCCGATGAAGTCCTTTTGGAAAAGGTCCATCGGAAGCGACTGCCTCTGAACGACTATCTCTACTACATCCGGAGATTCGTTGAGATAGGCGATGTGTTGGATGTGGAAAAGGAGGTGGCTGTTGAATACTCATGGATGTTGTACAATGACCCCATCCTCGGATACCTGGGCAAGTTGATGAACGACCCTGTAGTTCAGGCGGCTGTGTTGTCGAGCAAGTTGGCAGGACAGATATTCTATGAGACCGTGGGACGTTTCGTCGCTGAATGCCTCCATGCGGAGGATTTTGCCAACCAGCGTTTCTCCACCGAACGGAAGGAGGTGGAAAAGGTGGCAGAATGGTCGATACAGAAGAAAGAGTCACATTGGCAGTCGCTTCTCTCCGCCATCGACGAGAAGCACCATGACGACGGGTTCGACATCGACTTTATAAAAAAGCAATTCCAGAACGACGGATGGATGAAGCCTGAGAATTGGGAAAAACTCCAACATGAGTGGATGTCTTCCATCGACGAGCGTGCCCGCAAGGAGGTGGAAAGGAAAGTCAAGGCCAAGGAAAGCGGTGGCGGTTTTAGCAGGATTTTCCAGAAACTGGGCGACCAGATTCGCAGTCAGGGAGCAAGTGAGACCGAGGCGTTGCAGGCTTGGAACATGATGAATGGACAGTGGATAGAGTCGGAGTTCGAGAAGAAGTTGCATATCGTGCAAATACAGAACAAATATCCGCAAATTGGAGAGGTGGTGCGCAAGATGGGACGGTTGCCGGATGAAGACGGAAAAGCCAACTTGACCATACAGACAGGTTTCATGCACAAACTTGACCACTCTGCGGGAAGCGACATCGAGGGGGTGACCGTCGGACGTGACCTCAACGCGTTGATGCCTGCCGAACTTGCCCAATACATCGACTCTGAATTGGAAGGCCTCTTTCTGAGGAAATGGGTCACCAACCGTCTGCAGGTGTTTCGTTACAAGTCGGAAATAACCAAGCCGGCTCGAAGGCTGCGCTCAGAAAAGGCTTCGCGACGCGGACCGATGATTGTCTGCGTCGATTCCTCGGCGAGCATGTATGGCGTGCCGCAAAGGATAGAGGCCTCGCTGTTGTCGAAACTGGAACAGACCGCTGAACAATTGGAAAGGGACTGTTTCCTGATTGATTTCTCCGTTGGAATACGTCCTATCGAACTGCGCTCACGTCGCAAGCAAAAAGCATTGGAACGGATGGGCATCCGTGTCGAGGACAACGAGAACTTCGAGAAAGGCTATTTCCCGTTCATCGGTGGTGGCACTGATGCACAAAAGATGCTCAATATGGCATTCGCCCTTTTGGACAATGGCGACGACCGATATATGAATGCCGACGTGTTGTGGATTACCGATTTCCTCATACCCAGGACCACGGAAGACCTGATGCGACGTTTCAAGGAATACCAGAAGACTGGCACACGATTCTATGGATTCAAGATAGGGGAGGGGCAATCGAATTGGGACCAGTATTTCGACAAGATATACGAAATCCATTACCGTCCGCCAAGATTGTATTGACTTGGCTCTCAACGAAACTTTTCATCCATACATCTCAGTCCATACCAGCTGTGCCCCGTCACCTACAAAGTTGATGGAAACGGAGTGTCTTTTTCCACACTCTTGATTTCGGGGGTATGGAGAATTTTTTTGTTGATAGCGTGGAGAAAGTTCATCGGAAATGTGTTATCTTTGCATGCGTTGACAGCAAAACCGAATAACTAATCGTAGAGCGTATTTTATGAATATGAGAAAACTCGTTTTGTTCACCATGCTATTCCTGCCTTTGGCAGCATTGGCGCAAAAGCAGTATGAGCTGCCCACAGCAGAATCGCAGGAGGACGAGAAAGACAGACCGATGATAGAGGTCTATCTGCCAAAAGAAGAATTGGCCAATGGATGTGCCGTCGTGCTTTGCCCTGGAGGGGCCATGAGATGGCTGTCGTGGGAGAGCGACGTCGTGAAGATGGCTGCATTCCTAAACGAACACGGCATTGCCGCCATAGGCTTGCGATATCATTTGAACAAAGCACCAATGCCACAAGGCATGAACATGCCCCCGATGGTGGATGTGACACACCCTGAAGCCTTTCCGCAGGCTGATGCCAATCCGATGCACAATGAAAGTGGTGACTCCATCATCCGACTTGCTGCAAAGGATGCCAAAGCCGCCATCCGCATGGTAAGGGAACATGCCGATGAGTGGCATGTCAGCAAGGAAAAGATTGGTTTTCTCGGATTCTCAGCAGGTGGCGGCGTAGCAATCGCTGCCACGATGTCTGCCGTCGGCATGGAGCGCCCCGATTTCCTTTGCACCAACTTCGGTCCCTCGCTGATGCCTGTCACCATTACTGAGGACGCTCCACCCCTGCTGATCATGACCCGTGCAGAACATCCTAACGTAGCTGCAGGTCTCGTGGCACTGTTCATGGAGTGGAAAAAGGCCGGAGCCAATGCCGAACTGCATATCTATGGCGACGGCAAAGGACCGTACGAGCTGATGCCCCTAACGGGGGAGACAACGACAGAGGCCTGGAGCAGCCACATGCTTCAATGGCTGAAAGCCAAGGGATTCATAGGCAGGAAATAACAATCCCGTCACCACCATCAGGAAGCAGCTGCAAAAATCACCTTGAAATCTTGAAATAGCGGCCGTAAGTCAGGATGCGCCAAATCCATTCGAGAGGTCCGAACAGGAAGCGGCGGAGCCACAACTTGCTGAGCAACATGAACAGAAGGAAAGCACCTGTGGCGACGAACTCGATAGTGACAAGGCCTATTGATGTGCCCAACCCCATTCCAAGGCCATAAAACAGCATCATACCCGCAAATGATTGTGAGATGTAGTTTGTCAATGCCATACGTCCCGATGCCGCAAAAAGCGTAAAAACAGGCGTTATCTTCTTCGTATGGCGGCAGTAAAGCAGGCAAAAGCCAGAGATATAGGCAAAGGTCAAAGGAATGACACTCACCGCATAAAGCATGGAATGGCAGGTCAGGCCCCATGGGCTGCCTTTTACTGCACTCCATGCATATAAAAGAGAAGTGGGGAACCCCCATGCAAGGGTCCAGACAAAGAATCGCTTCAGCGGCAATGTATCAAGATGAGCATAGAAACGGTGCTTCCCTATCAGATGACCAAAAATGAACAATCCCACTACTTTGGGCAGCCGATGCCCGCTGACAAACTCCCACATCCGTTCATACGCTCCCTGCAATAGAAAAGCAAACATCTGGGGATAGCTGTCGGCATCACGAAGCCATGAGGCAAAGTTTTCCTCCGTGATGCCCTGCTCGGCAGCTTTTGCCCACCAGGCATTATAAAAAGGACCGGCAAAATCTATCCCGCAAAACTCCGTCAGGGCATCCAGACCGACAGGAATGAAGACCAACAAGGCGGCAACGCACAACAAAGCCTTGTCACTCAACTTGATGAACAGAGGCAGCAGCATGCCACCGATGGCATATAAAAACAATATGTCGCCGCTCCACAAGAACATCATGTGACATAATCCTATCACGGCAAGAATCAGCATGCGACGCAGGAAGAGCGACATGCTATGGCGGGACATGATCAGAGAGAACCCGATGCCGAACAGTATGGAGAAGACGGAGTAGAACTTGCCGTCGACGAACAAGTATTGAAGGAATTTCACCACCTCGTCGACACCGGCAGTAGGCATGGCTGCCTGTTGTTCCGGAGAAAGGAAGGTCCAGAGCGCAAATTCAGGGAAGTTGGCCAAGGCAATACCCAGCAAGGCTATCCCTCGCAAAGCATCAAGTATGATATAACGCTCGCGTTCAGTGGTAGGACCTTTGTTGTTTCGATTTCCAAATGAATTCATAGGCAAATCCTCATTTTGCAAAAGTACATGTTTTTGTTTGAAATACCGTGAATTTGGATAAAGATTCTTGTATGATTTTTTGATATGCAACCCATTTGGCTATAACGAACAACACTGTCAATCAAAGTCAGTACAGGGCAATGCTTTTGTCTAAGAGACAGGGCAGCTTGCTTTACTCTGACTTTTTTGATAAAAAACTTTGTCCTTTGCATGGCTTTTCTTACTTTTGCACAACAAAAATGCAATACTCATCAAGGATTATGAATAACCATTTGGGAAAACATTTCTTCAAACCAACACTTTTGACCGTAATACTGTTTGTCCTTTCTTGTTTGACGGGACAGGCACAGACAAAAGTATGGGCCAACATCGTGGCTGGATATGCCAACACACCTGTCGTAAAAGTGACACGTGTGGCCATGTATGAAGACCGTACAGAACTTTCCATGTTCATCGATCTAGTCAAAGGACAGTGGATAGCCATCTCACCAAACACCGTGCTCAAAACCGAAGGCAAAGAATATGTGGTGAAAAAGGCCACCGTGCTGACGCTTGGAGAACGTTTCACCATGCCCGAGGACACCCTGAATTTCGTGCTGACTTTCGACCCCGTTTCGTCAAAGACGGAAAAGTTGGACCTCGTGGACCCCGGAGGATGGTGCGTGATGAACATCCGCGATGCAAGCCTCCTGCCCCAAGGCATCATCGATACCTACTGGCGAGACGAGGCGACGGGAGACTGGCTCATCGGCTTTGCAAAAGACAACGTTGTCTATCAAAACAAGGTGTGGGACATCGTTGATGTCAAGGAGAAAAAGGATGCCTATACGCTCACCCTCCTATTCAACAACATGCCAGGAGTGAAATGCGCTTTCCATTCAAAGGATTTTTCTCTAAATGCCAAGGTGATAAAGGTGGGTAAGATGAAAAAAGGTTTGCGCACCATCACCATCGATGACGGAAAGCCCGTGACATGCAGTCCCATCACCACTGCCACGATGCCCGACTACCCGGTGAAGGACACCCGCAAGGGATTCGTTGACAACGGCTACAACCACACCGACAGCGTGACTATCGTCGGATGGCTGAAAGACATGCCCGATCAGGCCTGGCAAGCAGGAAAGGAGTTCAAGGTGGGCTATGAGGACATCATCACCAACAAGGAGGAGAATGCATACACCAAGATGGACTCCCTCGGGCGTTTCACACTGAAGATAGCGCTGCTCAACACTTCGGAGGTGTTCATCGACTGGGGACGTACCACCGTCAATGCCTTCCTCGAACCGGGCAAAACCTATTTCTTCCTCTATGACTTCAAGACAGGACAGAAACTATGGATGGGCGACGACGTCCGGGTGCAAAACGAAATCCTGACGTATCCACACTCCAGGGCAGAAGCAATGGTTCCCTACGACCGCAACGATGTGGACCTCCTGGCCTACCGCGTGGAGACCGATAGCATGAGAGAGGTGCAGCAGAAACATTTGGAATCCTTGCTCCAAAGCCATCCCACATTGTCGCAGCGCTATGCCGACTACCTAGGAGGTTACTATCACATGCGGCAGGGACGGAACATGATGCAGGCTCGTTTCAATGCTAGGGACCGCATCGTACCCAAGGAATACCTGGACTATGTAGGAAGTGATTTCTGGAAAAAGACCCCCAGACCCTACACTCTCTACCGCGACTTCATAACGATGAACAACGACTTCTTGAGTGAACTCATAACAGGACAAAACGAGGGCTTGCCAGGGATGATGAAACGGTTGGAGAGAAATGGCAAGGTCGTACTTAGTGACGAGGAGAAGGAGCAACTTGCCGTCTATCCCGCTGTTGCCAAGAAAGTGCAGGAAGACTTTCAGAACGCGAAGGATGAAAACGAGCGGCAAGCTGTTGTCGAAGCCTTCAACAGTTCGAAGATGGTGACCGTCTTGAACGGGTTGCTGGATAGATGCAAAGAGCCGATGGAAACCTATGGCTTCACACAGGTCCTGGATATCGTCGATTCCATCGGATGTGACAAAACCTTGCGCGACATCATCCTGGCACAGCGCATCTATCAACAGATAGACGCGCTGCGCCAACCGGTTAGTGCCAACGTCCTTCAATTTGCTGAGAATGAAATCCAACTGCCTGCCGCTTTCGACAAGGTGAAGGACCTGAACGACAAATACCTCGCCATCTTGCAGCGAGACATCTCCGATTCATCTAGCCTGAAGTCTGCCAAAGATATGGCTGAAATGAGCGATGGCGAGCAGATCCTGCGCAAAATCATCGAACCTTATAAGGGAAAGTTGATTCTTCTCGACATCTGGGGCACTTGGTGCGGGCCATGCAAGGAAGCACTCTCGCATTCCACCGAGGAATACGAACGGCTGAAAGACATCGACATGGTGTTCCTCTACCTGGCCAACCGCTCTGAGGACGAGTCGTGGAAGAATGTCATCAAGGAGTACAACGTCCTGGGCGACAATGTGGTGCACTACAACCTGCCAGCCGACCAGCAGAATGCGGTGGAGAACTTCCTCAACGTGCAAGGCTTCCCCACATACCGCCTCATCGACCGTGATGGACAGGTGCTCGATGTCAATGCCGACCCACGCAATCTGGAAGGATTGGCGAGGATGTTGGAGCAAATGAAATAGAGATGTGTCCAACACATCCCCCGCCCGCAGGTGGCTACAAGCAGGTGTGTTGAAACTATAGCCAAGAGGCCGTCCCCTATGCTGCAACATTGTTGCAGCCATATGGCAATAGCCATACCAGAAACCGGCATAGGCCCCTGTTGTTCTTCCTCTCCAGACGAAGAGAAAGGAAATTGTCGGGGGCGATACCAATAAGTGTGTCGCGACCCACCTCCAGGGCTTTTATTTCACATATCCCTTGCCTTTACATTTATCACAGGTCTTCAGGTCAATGTCAATTTTGCCGACATTCACGTCCTTATATCCTTCGCATTTGGGGCAAAGGGTGACTGGGCGAAGATACTGTGCCGACACCCATCCGTCTCTTTCATCTCCTCCCCATTCCAATGGTCCTTGGATAAGACAAAACCCATTTTTTTTCTTCCCGCGGTTTACCACGACATCACCTTTTGACAGTTGACGCTTATGCCCGGTATTGATGTCATATACGGCGTAGTTCTTGCCAGGGCCTGTCCGAACATTCACATTATTTCCTGTACATACAAAACCTTTGTGCTGGGCGTTGACCGTCACCATGACAAACAGCAACATCAATAGGATTGGTATTCTTTTCATAAGACTAGGCTTGTTTGATATGCAATTGTTCGTTATTTCAAATACTCGTCGTCACGCACCAGGACTTTCTCTATCTTGCCCACATACATTGTATGGAAGTCACGCAGGGGATAGCTTTCATCAATGGTCTCTTGATAGAGGAAGCCGCTTTCCTGAAGTTCCGACTGATAGAGCTTCTTGCACACCAACACCAGTTTGGCCTCCTCGAAATAGACAGCGTCTTCTGCATAGACAGGTGTGAGACCGGTTTTAGCTATTTTGTCCTCATCACGGCCAGAGACGCTGCCAAGATAGGCCATCTGCTTCTTGAACGTCTTGTCCATCACACAGAGGGTGAAATAGGACTCCTCGTCAACGAATTTCTTCGTATGGCGTGACGGACGGAGGTATATGACCGCCGTAGGGTCGTTGTGTCCCCATAAGCATCCCAGATGCCCCCATGAGGCTGTCATCGTGTTGCAACCTGTCTGCTCATTACCTGCTGTCACCAGCATCCATTCACCTCCTATGAGGTTGAACGGGTTGAACTTCATGTCTTTGTAATTGATCTCTTTCATATTTGTCTTTTTTTGTTAGTCTGTAATCTTGTCACATTTGGCATTCAAAGAAAATAGAATCCCTGATGAACACCACAATTAGTATTTCAGCATTTGCCCATATTGGTCGGTGTCAGTCCTCATTGGAGAAAAATTTCCAGAGCGGGGCGACCATCAGTGCCTGAACGAACTGGTTGGTCTTCAGCAGTTCCCATACCTTTTCGCGGGAAAGCAGATGCACCTCGAGTTCTTCTGTGGCATCAAGGTGTGGTTCTGAGATTTTCTCCACGCCCGTGGCCAAAAAACAGTGGGTCATATTGTTCATGGTGCTTGAGTTGGCCGAAATGTCCATCAGATGCTGCCATTCTCCGCCACCATAACCGGTTTCTTCAAGCAGTTCACGCTTGATGGCCTCCAAAGGCTCCTCGCCTTTTTCCATCACGCCGCAGGGCAGCTCATAATTTGTCCTGCCTAGCGCATGGCGGTATTGTCGCTCCATCACAAACTGTCCGTCTTTGGTAATGGCTATGACATTCACCCAGTCGGGATATTCAAGCACATAGTACTCCGGATTCTCACGTCCGTCGGGAAACCGGACGTGGTCTCGGCGTGCTGTCAGCCATGGGCGCTGAATGAGGTATTCAGATTTCAGGATTGTCCATTTCTTGTCTTCCATATATGCTATTGTCTGTTATGCCTGCAAACCTTTACAGCTTATGTCTTAACAGTCCTATAGGTTGCCATTCCAATGTGCAAAAATAGTCAAAAAACTCGATATGTGGATGTCTCTTGTACATCATTCTGCTTTATTTCATGGCTGATTTTCCATACGGGATGTCATACTTCTCCATGATAAACATCAGGTAAAGTCATGATGCCTGTGTTTTCTCGTTGGGACTATTCATCATCGAACACCTTGGCTTGGCAAGCCGTCTGGCGGATGCCATACGTCCCTTCGATGACCTCGCGTCCCCACCATGTCGGGGTTTTCCAATCCTTGCTCTCCACCATGTCGAGCCAGGCATTCTCATGGTTGTTGCCCGTCCATGACCAGGGCATGAATCCGTAGCCTAAGTGATGGCATGTTTCCAGGATGCGCCGATGGTCGGCCTTGCAGCGAAGGTTGTTGTGTCCATTATTGTAGTTGTAGCCGAATTCGCCGACAATCAGTGGAAGATTCTTCTTCCTGGCAGCATTCAGCTTGTCGTTGATGTCAAACAGGTCATTCCATGAGCCGTACATGTGTACGGAGAACAAGATGTTGTGCAGAGGGTCGTTTTCAATAAGGGTGTTTCCTTTTTTCAGGATTGGCTGTATGTTCTGCCCCCATCCTGGTGCATCGACCACCAGCGTGGTTGTGTAACCGGCCTTGCGCATCAGATTGACGGCATCAGTGTAACTCTGCAACCAGTGTTTGGCGGTGACCTTGTGCGAACCCCATTCGTTGGCGATGTTGATGAGCAGGTACCGTTGGTGGCGCATGAGCATTGCTTTCACGTCATCACTGCAGTAATAGCGTGCCATGTCGAGAAGTACTTCTCTTGAAGCCTTGCCTGTCACGTCATGCAGCTCCACCATGGGAATCATTTTCAGTGCGATGCATTTTGTGATGACTCGTTCCAACTCCTCAAGTTGGCCTCTGGTTTGCCATACGATGCGCACGGTGTTGGCTCCCGTGGTTGCTATGTCGTCGAGTGCCTGGTAGGCTCTTTCCCGAAACCATATATGGGGGTTGTTGATGCCGGCAATGATGAAAGGATGCCCCGTTGCATCTATCAGCTGTGGGCCTTGGGTCGTGAATCCCTCTTGCGCATGGCTTCCCATTGTGATTAATGCCATAAGGATGACAAGCAGTATCGTCTTCATAGGATAGAGCTTTAAGGTTGAGTGGTTGGAACCCATGACGGGCGAATGTGATAGCCGTTGCAGCGGATGTTGTCGTCCCACCAGTCATACCAGCTGGCAGAACATTGGTCGTCGATGCCGACACCACTGTGTATCATGAGGCAGTAAGCATAGAAAGCGTGGTCGGGCACACGTGTCCCCGTCCAGTATAGGCCGTTGTCTCCACGATTCTCAAAACCACTGTCGCTATGATAACCGACTGCAGGAATGAATATATGGCCGCCATTGATGCTGCTCGTCATCTTCATCCCTTGGTTGTCTTCATCCATCCATATCCACTCAAAGGTGCAGTTTTCAAGCAGTTCCTTGACTTGGTCCAACGAGGGCATTTGCCAGTTGCCGCCCCATTTCACGTGAGCCACGTCGTAGGCTGTGCTACAAATGCTCTCACCGATGTCGTGGCAGGTGGAAGAAGAACCGTCGCAATGAAGGTATGTTTCCCAACTGCAGATGTCTTTTTCCTTCGTCTCCCCCCAGGCATAGCATCCGCCATGCTCTTCAGGGTGAGTGGCATCCACATTGCAGCATGCCCATTTCGTGCCCGAGGGCAGACCAAGGTCGATGAGGTGCGGGTGGTTGTCATCGGGACAGAAAAGGTAGCTCTTGGCTTGGTTGCCCATGATGATGTCCACCATCCTCACCACGTCGGTGATGTTCAAGTCACCGTCATAGTTCAAATCTCCATTGATGACAAGTTGTGCATTGGTTGTGGCAGCCACAAGCACCGATGCAAAGAAGAAAGCCAGTCTTTTCATTGTTATATAGTTTTGGTTGAATGTATGGGGCCACCTGTATCTCGAAGCCCAGGAAATGTCATCAATAGTAGGTGGAATTCCCTCCCACACGTCTCTGCCCTCTGCCCATGCAAAGTTAGCAAAAGAAAGGAGAAAAACAAAAATAAAGAATAGAAAGTCAGATGAAATTCTCCTTTTTTATTGATGCCGTATTTCCCCTATGGTTGACTTTTTGTTTCATCTATTTCACGTATTTCCTCCCGTCAGAGATAGCCATCCTGATGAGCATGACACCCCAGAACATCACCAACCTCCGTGCAAGGTTGAACAAGAAGATGTTCCACGGCGACAAGGGGGCAAGGGATTTTGATGAGAAAATCATCAACCTGACGTCATCTTAGTCGTTGCATATCGCTGGATTTCATATAGTTGTGATTTTGTGTAAAATGTGTAATCGAATTTTTTGGAGTGTGGCACTATTTTTCCTAACTTTGAGCCCTAAACCAAATCCAGAAGACGATGAACAACATACCACATTACTTCAATGGCATGGCTCATGGCCATTCCCGCACGAAACATTTCACGGCCTTTCTCCTGTCATGTTTGTTCCTTCCCCTGCCATCCATGTCATACGACTTCGAGGAGGACGGTCTTTATTTCAACATATTGGGTACAGACGATTCCCCCGCCGTGGAGCTGACCTATGCAGGAGACTCAGGTGAGAGATATTTCGGGGAGGTTAACATTCCCGATGTTGTCACCCACGACGGAGCGACATACCGCGTGACGACCATCGGCGACAAAGCCTTTTCTGGCTGCACGTCGCTGTCGGTCGTGACCATCCCCGAGGGAGTGGAGCGCATAGGGGTCAATGCCTTCAGGAACTGCACGTCGCTTGCCTCCGTCTCCCTGCCTTCCAGCATAAGGGTCATCGACGACCGCGCATTCCGCAACTGCGAGTCGCTCGAGCGCCTTGCCATCACGGAAGGTGTGACCCGCATCGGCAACAATGTCTTCGGTGGATGCTCGGCATTGAGGTCGGTCACACTGCCTTCCAGCGTGCTCCATTATGGCGATGGCGTCTTCTACGACTGTGCCTCGCTCGAAGAAGTCAGCATCCCCTGCGGGATGGAGAGAATCCCCGACTACTTCTTCTCCAAATGTTCCTCGCTCGTGGGCTTCACCGTTCCAGAGAGCGTGACGACTATCGGTGTAGAAGCTTTCATGGATTGCGACAAACTCAAAACGCTCACCCTTCCCTCTGGCGTGGTGTCCATCGGCGAGAAGGCGTTTGCCAATTGTAACGCCTTGGAAGCCATCAACCTGTCATCTCAACTGCGTGTTATGGGCAAGGGGGCTTTCTCGGAGTGCATCGCCCTTCGGTCCATAGAACTCACCGAGGGGTTGGGTGTCGTTCCAAACAGTGCATTTGAGAAATGCATCAACCTCACCTCCGTCGGCATTCCTGAAGGCGTGACCAGTATCGGAGAGAAGGCTTTTCACCGCTGTTCTTCACTGAAGGAGGTCGTGTTGCCTTCGTCATTGGATCGGTTGGGTAGATGTGCCTTTGAGAGATGCAGTTCACTGACATCCGTGAAACTATCTGGCGCCATATCCGAAATTCCGTATACAGCATTCTTCGAATGTGTCGCATTGGACTCCTTGGTGATACCAGAAGGAGTGAAGGAGTTGGGTGATATGGCTTTCTGCAGTTGCGCCTCGCTCACGTCGGTCTCCATCCCCTCGACCATGGAGAGAATGGCTGACCTGTCCTTGGCCTTTTCACCATTGTCCACCATCTGTGTCAATAAGCCAACGCCCCCTGGAATCGCCGAACATGGTCCTTTCGAAGAGCAATACGATGCCGTCCTTTACGTGCCCTTCGGTTCTCTTGAAACTTACAAGAACGATGTCTATTGGGGGAAGTTCCACGACATACGTGAAATGGACGCAAGTGGGGTTGTCGCCACGGATGTGTCACCTACCAGCGACCAAGCCATCTACGATATGCAAGGCCGCCGTCTCAATGGTGCTCCCAGTCATGGCGTATATATCTGCAATGGTAGGAAATATGTCAAGTGAATGATATGAAAGGTGTATTGATGATGAAAAGATATCTGCTATTATTGCTTGCCATCACCATGAAGATGACTTCTGTGGCTCAGAACACCACGCTGCCAACGGTTGTCGAGGGCAGGGTGTGGAATGTTGTGAGATTCATTCCTGCCGAGCCGCAGAGTCAGACACCATGCCTGGTTACTATAAAGACATCAAGGGACGATGGGGTGTCGGTTGGCCACACACCTGCGAGATAAAGGGTGACGCCATCATGGGAGGAACTACTTACAAGAAGCTCTTTCTTGACGGAAGGTTTGTCAGCGGTCTGCGCGAAGAGGGTGGCCGCGTCTACTAATGCTATTGGGATGGTTATCCAAAGGAAAGTTTACGTGATGGAGGATGAATATCTGGAATTGCTTGGCGGTTACTCTTCATGGAAGTATGTGGGTGATGCCACCTATCTGTCCTACGAAGAGACAGAGGAGGGCGAACTCGTGTTGTACGACTACAATATGCAGCCTGACAACGGCGAACCCTCAGAGATGATTTTCGGACACAACCTCGGATATAATTTCCTCTTCCGTGGCTACAGGGATTGGGTGAAAGACGGGGTCAGAAAGAAGACCACATTCTTTTCCAAATACTACCTGAAGGATACATTGAGTAGCCATAAAAGACGATGAAAATTGTTGCCTCGTCTTCCATACTCGAAAAAAAGGAAAGAAAGTTACATTATTATTAAATTTATGTATAACTATGCACCAATAGAAGGAGAGTGATAGCGTTTGGCAACTATTACCATGATTTTCTGGTCACATTGAACCAGAAAGAGAGCAGTAAGGTGAAATAATCATCTCTCTACTCGAAACGGAAGACCCCAGGATACCATACTCTATCTCAGGCAAGCGTCTCTCCTTTCCACAGAAGGGCGCAAACATCATTAATTGCAAAAAGATAGTCGTTAAATAACAAAACATCCACCAAGAATTCCATCATGAACAATATCTTTTCGACCATCATTCTGACCCTTTGCAGCCTGCAAACTTGGCACAATTCATATTTGACAACTTGATTTTAATCAAACTATACATTTTGTTTCAAGATGCGTCTATCGGAGTAGCCACGCTCCACGTTCCTGCCGGCTCCCTCAACGATTATATGAGCACCATTCCATGGAACGGTTTCATGAACATCGTCGCCCTGACAGATGGTGACCCGAGCAGCATCAAGCAGATAGTGAATGAAGCGATGCCAAGAGACGCCCTGCCCGTCTATAACTTGAACGGGCAGCGTGTGAATCATGATGCCAAGGGAGTCTACATCAAGGACGGACACAAATACATCATGAAATAAAGGAAGAATTGCGCAGCAAAGTATGTTTTTGCCCATCGCACACAAGATATCGATATCTTGTTGATGCCATCTCTCCCTTGAGTGCTGCCATGATGAGTACCATACGCTTTACGTCCACAGGAAGGATAAAATCGACTAACGACAAGCTGAATTCGGAGTTGGGAAAGGATGGACTGAACCTGAACAACCAACGATTGGTGATGCATCGCCAAGAGGCTTGGGCGACCGTCATAGAAAAGTTGAACAGTCTTGGGTGGACCAAGAAACATGTGGAATCCATTCTTTCAATATGGGAAAGCCGTCATACCATAACTTACAAGGGGCGTGAATGCAAGGCATACTATCCTTTTCGCAGCATGGTATGCCATATGCTCAAGAGGATATTTGCTTCGGAGATGTTGAGGTGAGATAGGAAGGAGATGAACTGCTGATGTTGCTTTGCCAATTTAACCTACGATAATTGAAAATTTAGCACTACATTTTTCCAAGAGCCATTTTTTCGAGGTCGGCGAGTT
>Ga0247610_10003972_pt1 | contig 15960 bp, 13 predicted proteins | sample 174DNAGHGhighgp2_FD_193483 | JGI IMG/M metagenome (GOLD analysis project Ga0247610, IMG submission 193483) | Sheep rumen microbial communities from Palmerston North, Manawatu-Wanganui, New Zealand - 1742 DNA GHGhigh gp2 | ecosystem: Host-associated > Mammals > Digestive system > Stomach > Rumen... | reverse complement strand
AGTAATTCCTTCAGTTGTTAGAATTTCTGCTTTAAATAATTTCAATTATGTATCATTAATTTCTTTATTTGATGTTGTATCAATTCTAGATGGTGGTAATGCTTGGATTTATAAATTAATTATATTAATTATTGTTGGATTAGCAGGCTATATAATTGGTTCTATTAGATTTGAAAAGAAGGATTTACCTTTATAATAAGAAAAGGAGCTGTAAAGAAATAAATTTTCGTGTGAAGATTTAGAGCTTACAGCTCTTTTTTTGCCAAAATCATTAATCATGCATATGTTTTTAAAATATACGAAAAAATCATATTTTAATATTATTATGATATTAAAATTTGGTATAATATAAAAAAGGTGCTATGGTGGTTATCCATGAAAATGAAAAATTTATTAGGGAAAATACGTACAAAATTAGATAATAACGAAGAGAGAATAAAGTTCCAATTTTTAGTTGTTTATATTCTTTTGGGATTCGTTTCTCTTTTAATGACAGTAATAAATTATTGTACAGGATATGAAAAATTGATGTATCAAACTTTATTTTTTTCTATTGCTTCAATAATTAATATTATTTTATATTTCATAAATAGAAAATGTGAATTAGTTGCTAGAGTATTATTTTATGTTGAAATAATAGTTTTATTTACTTCATTTATTATAGTAGGAGAACCAGAAGGCTTCTCAGCTATATGGTGTGCATTATTCCCAACTTGTGGATTACTACTTTATAGAAAAAAGTATGGATCTATATTATCATTAATCTTGTTATTAATTATAATATTTTTTTACTGGACTCCGTTTGGTAATTCATTATTACAATGTGAAGATTATACAAAGAGTTTTAAATTAAGATTTCCAATTTTATATATTGCGTTTTTCAGTATTGGGTTAGTATTAGAGTTTATTCTTGAATATACACAAAATGAATTAAGTAAATCTAGAGAAAAATATAAGAAATTATCATATTATGATGGTTTAACAGGATTATTAAATGAAAGAAGCTATTTTGAAGAAATAGAAAAGCTTAATAAATTAACAGAAGAAAAAAAGGATGAATATATTATCATGGTAATGGATTTAAATGGATTAAAGCTTACTAATGATAAATATGGACATCGTTATGGATGCCATTTAGTTGTATTAACTGGACAAATATTACAAGAAATATTTAAAGAATCATTATTATTCCATGTTGGTGGAGATGAGTTTCAAGCAATCATTATAGATAATGATTTAATTAAATTTGATGAAAGAATGGAAGAATTTAATAAAAGATTATTATATACAAAGGTTGAGTTTGAAAATAAGGAATTAGTATTATCTTTAGCATATGGATATGCTAGAAGTAATCATTCAAGTCCATATCATGAATTATTTGAAGAAGCTGATAAAATGCTTTATGCTAATAAGAAGTCTATAAAAGAAAAATATAGAATTCCTAATAGAAGAGTAGAATTTTGATGATTTAAAAATGGCAGAATTAAAGAAATTATTAGACAATAAAATAAAATTATAATTAAGAATTCCTCATAAATATAAAATTGAGGAATTTTTTATTTTATTAAATAAGTTAGTATACTATAACTTTTTTCTTGACATATTATTTTATGGGTTATATAATAATATCAGTTAGTTATAGCTAACTAAATAAGATTAGGAGATAAATCTTATGAGTGAAGTATTAGAAAGATTATTAGCACTACATTCCTCACCTGCGATATGCGGAATTAAGCCATCAAATTTAATATGTATCGATTATGATGAATCAATCTATAAAGAAATAGAGGATTTGAATTTGAAATATCCTAAGCTATCATTTAAGGTATTAAAGAAAACAGATTCAAAAGTTTTAATACTTATTTATAGAAAGAGTATTTTCAAAAAATCATTAATGAATAATGATTATATAAAATTCTTAGAAAATATTGGATATGATACATCATCTATTGATAATATGCTAGAAGTATTAAAAACAAGATTAGAAGAAGATGAATTTCCACATGAGATTGGCATATTTTTAGGTTATGATTTAGATGATATTAAATCATTTATTGAAGGAAAAGAATGTATGTATGTTGGATATTGGAAAGTATATTCAAGGGTAAGTGAAAAAATAAAAATATTTAACAAATATACAAAATGTAGAGATTGTGTAATCAATCTAATTAATAAGGGTTTTCCAATTGAAAACTTTATGCGATAAGGAGGTATATAATGAGTCAAGTAATAGTTTATTGGAGTGGTACAGGCAATACGCTAGATATTGCAAATAAAATAAAAGGAGATTTAGGGTGTGATATTTTTAATGTTACTGAAGCTAATGTAGATGACATTTTAAAATATGACACAATTATATTAGGATGTCCTGCAATGGGAGCTGAGGAATTAGAGGATGCTGAATTTAAGCCTTTCTATGATGAATTAATAGCTAATGCAGCATCAAAAAATATTGCACTATTCGGTTCATATGGCTGGGGAGATGGCGAATGGATGAGAAACTGGTGCGATGAAGTAAAAGCTTATGGTGCGAATTTATTAAATGATGGTCTAATTGTCAATGGCGATAGTAGCCAAATTGTAGATTCAGAATATGAATCATTTATAAATTCACTAAAATAAAATTAAACAGGCCTTCAAAAGGCCTTTTTTAAATTAATTATGGAGGTTATTATTTATGAGTATTATTGAATTTCAAAAAGTAAGTAGAATATATCAAGTAGGAGATCATGAACAAAAGGCACTTGATAATATTGATTTAGATATACAAGAAGGAAAATTTATAGTTATTTTAGGTCCTTCAGGTGCAGGTAAATCAACATTATTAAATATGTTAGGTGGGCTAGATTCACCAACAAGTGGAAAGATTTTAGTAGAAGGAAATGATATTGCAAATTTAAATAATGATGAGCTTGCAGATTATAGAGCTTTAACTGTTGGGTTTGTATTTCAATCCTATAATTTAATTCCAACACTAACAGTATTTGAAAATGTTGCCTTAGTTAAAGAAATTTGTAAGAATCATTTACCAGTTAAAGAAATGTTAAATGAAGTTGGTTTAATTGATCATATGGATAAATTTCCAAGTGAATTATCAGGAGGAGAACAACAAAGAGTATCAATAGCTAGAGCGTTAGCTAAAAATCCAAAAATATTGCTTTGTGATGAACCAACAGGAGCCCTAGATTCAGAAACAGGAGCTATGGTATTAAAGGTATTGCTAAATATGGCAAGAACATACCATAAAACTATAATTATTGTTACACATAATCAAAATATTGCTAAAATGGCAGATCAAATAATTAGAGTAAAATCAGGACATATTAAAGAAATTATTAATCAAGAAAATCCATTATCTGTAGAAGAGGTGGAATGGTAATATGCTTTTTAAAAAATTATTAAGGACTATTTGGCATTATAAAGCTCAATTTATATCTATGATATTGATGGTAATGCTTGGTGTTGGTGTATTTGTTGGATTCCAAGGTGAATGGTATTCAATAGAAAGGGATACACATTCATTTTATGACAACACAGGCTTTGCAGATTTTAGATTAGTTAGTAAAACAGGATACTCAGTTAGTGAATATGAAAAGATAAAAGAAATTGATGGAGTTAAAGATTCATCAAGGTATTTATCGATAAATACAAATGAAACTAAAGAAAATGATATTATATCCCTAAATGTAACATCAAATATTAATGTATCTGGATTTTTAGTTACAAGTGGTGAAAAATATGATGAAAATTCAACTGATTCTATCTGGATTAGTGATCAATATGCTAAAAAGAATAATTATAATTTAGGTGATGAAATCAAATTAAAATACGGTGGCATATCACTAAAAGGAATTGTTAAGGGATTAATTAAATCTAGTGAATACTTAATATGTGTCCCTGATGAAAACCAAGTAATGCCAGATTATAATAAATATGGATTTGTATTTATTTCACCAGCAATGCTTAAGAAAGTAGTAGGATTTGAATTTTATACTGAAATACATGTTATTTCTGATATGAAAAAGAATGATTTTATAGATAGTGCGAATCAGGCATTAAGTAAGACAAATTTAATTTTATCAAAAGATGAGGTAGTATCTTATAGTGAAGTCCAAGGAGAAGCAACAGAAGGCAAAACAATGGCTTCAATATTACCAGTAATATTTTTAAGTATTGCTATATTAATTATGGCAACTACAATGCAAAGATTAACAATTAATGAAAAAACTCAAATAGGTACATTAAAAGCCTTAGGCTTTAGAGATAGAAGAATAACAAGACATTACACATTATTTGGCCTATTCATTGGAATAGTTGGGTCAATATTAGGTATTGCATTAGGATATTTTATAGCTTGGTTTATATTTAATCCTAGTGGCTCTATGGGTACATATTTTGATTTACCTTCATGGAATATATATGTACCATGGTGGACATATTTAGTTATATTAGGAATAATTTTATTAATGACATTAATTTCTTATTTATCAGCAAAAAATATGCTAAAGGGCACTGCAGCAGATGCATTAAAGCCTTATACACCTAAGGCTATGAAGAGATTAAAAATCGAAGATTCAAATGCATGGAGAAAACTTAAGTTTGCGACTAAATGGAATATAAGAGATTTATTTAGACATAAAGCAAGAAGCTTTATGACACTATTTGGTGTCTTTGGATGTATGATTTTGCTTGTCGCATCATTTTTGATGATGGATTCAATGGTTGGATTTGTTAATAAATTTTATAATGGATCTATGAATTATGAATCAGAAGTTATATTAAAGGATGATATAACTATTGATAAGGCATTAGAAATAGTTGATTATTATAAAACTGATTATTCATCATCTACACCTATATCATATAATGATGAAGGCATTACAATGGATATTTATAATGTTAGTAATAATTATGTTAGATTCTTAAATAATAATATGAATTACATTAATCTAAAAGATGATGGTATTTATTTAGGACAAAGATTAATAGAAAAGAATAATTTAAAGATTGGAGATACTATTAAAGTGTCTTTATATGGAACAGATAAAACCTATGAATTTAAAATCGCAGGAACCCTAAGAACATTAACTAAAGGAATAATAATGACTGAAAAATATGCAAAAGCAAATTCAGTTGAATATAAAATTAATAGACTTTATACAAAATTAAAAATTGATGAGATTAATAATAATGATTATTCAAATTATATATCTACAATAAAAAGTAGAAATGATATTATTAAATCATTTGATAGCTTTATGAATGTTATGTATACAATGATTGGAGCTTTAATAGTTTTATCAATTATATTAGGTATAGTTGTTTTATATAACTTAGGTACTATGTCATATTTTGAAAGATATAGAGAATTATCTACATTAAAGGTAGTAGGCTTTAAGGATAAAAAAATAGGAAAGCTATTAATTACTCAAAATTTATGGTTAACTATTGCAGGTATTATATTAGGATTCCCAATTGGTGTATGGATTACAGCTATCCTAACAAAGGCATTAGCTAGCGAATATGAGATTAAGATAATATTTGGATGGATGACATTTGTAATACCTTTAGTTTTAGTATTAGGAGTATCATTATTTGTTTCATTTATGGTATCTAAAAAGAATAAGAAGATAAATATGGTTGAAGCATTAAAGGTACCAGAATAATATAACTTTATAAATGATATATTACCCCATAAGTCATATAAAATTATTTTAAACACTTATGGGGTTTATTTATTAATTGTTAACAAAATAAAAATTAATTCACACTTTATGTATGTGTGTTGACTTACGTAATAAGTTAGCCTATACTAACTATTGTTAACACTGTTAACAAGAAAGGAGTCTAAAATGAATACAAAAGATCTTATTTTGCAAGCCTCAAAAGAAGAATTTATTTTAAATGGATATAATAATGCATCTTTAAGAAATATCGCATTAAAATGCCATATAAGTGCGACAGCTATATATAGGCATTTTAAAAATAAAGAAGAAATATTTAATGCTGTTATAGAACCATTAATTACTTATTTTAATAAGATGGCTAATTATGTCGAAACGAAAGATATTGATTTTTTTAACAATGATAATTTAGATGAAATGTGGAAATTTGAGCATGATGGTGGTTTTCATTTAAAGCTTATATTTGGTAAATATAATGATTTAGTGAAACTAATTGTTAAAGAAAGAAAAGCTTGGTTTAAGGAACTTATAATCAATTATGAATATGATGCAACAATAAGATATATAAATAAAATGAAGGATAAAGGATATGAAATAAAGAAATTTAGTCTAATTTCTTTTAAAGTTTTATTAGATTCCTATTTAGAAGCATATCTTAATCTTTTAGATTTCAATTTAGAAAAGGAGGGGCTTTTAAAAATCGGCAACGAAATAAATGAATTTTTTACTATTGGATTTAGAAATTTATTAGGATTTTAGGAGGGTATATGAAAAAGAGAGGTCTATTTTCTATAATATTTGATTATGCTGGAAATAAGAAAGTATATTATATATTTAGTATTTTTACATCACTTATATCTGTAGCATCAGGAATAATTCCTTTTTATTTTGTCGCAAGCATAATTAATAAATTAATTGCTGGCAATAAAGATTTCAATTCTTATACGCTAGATATTATTTTATTATTAGTATTGTTCTTATTAAAAGGAGCATTCCATATAATATCAACATCATTATCACATATTGCTGCATACCAAACTATAAAGGGTGTAAGAAAAAGAGCAATTGATTCACTAGCTTATGCTTCATTAGGTGATGTTAAGAAGCATAATTCAGGTTCTTTAAAAAATACATTATGTGAAAGAATTGATTCTACAGAAACAACACTTGCACATATAATTCCTGAATTTACAGGTAATATTATTGGGTTTTTAGGAACATTTATTTATTTAACAATTATTAGTTGGCAAATGGGTCTTATTGCCCTAATTCCATTTGTAATTGGTATGATTGCATATTTATCAATGTCAATTGGATATGAAAAGTATTGGAATAATTGTATTAATAAAACAAAGGTATTAAATGATACTGCAGTTGAATATATTAATGGTATTGAGGTTATTAAAGCATTTGGAAAGAGTGAGTCATCTTATGAAAAATTTAAGGTTGCAGCAAAAGAAGGAGCTGAATGCTTTGTAAGCTGGCAAAGAAATTGTAATATAGCATTTAGTATCGCAATGACTATTGCTCCATACACATTACTTTCTGTATTACCTATTGGAGGAATCTTATATTATAATGGTGTTATTTCACTTGAAATATTAATTATAAGTATTGTTATGTCTATTGGTTTAATCGCACCATTAATTAGTGCGATGGGTCATGTTGATGATTTACATAAGGCAAAAACTATTTTTTCTGAAATAGATGAAATTGTATCTTTAGAAAAATTAAATAGGCCTGAAAAATCAAAAGGAATTCCAATTGATTCTAGTGTTAGTTTAAAAGATGTTTCATTTGGATATGACAATGTAGAGGTTTTACATGATATTAATTCAGAAATTAAATCAGGTTCTAAGGTTGCTCTTGTAGGTCCATCAGGAGCTGGTAAATCTACAATTGCTAAGCTTATTGCATCATTATGGGATCCTAATAAGGGAGATATTTATATTGGTGGAATAAATATAAAGGATATGACATTAGAAGATTATAATAAAATGGTATCTTATGTATCACAAAATAATTATCTTTTTAATACAACAATTATGGAAAACATTAAAATGGGAAATTTAAATGCTACTGATGAAGAAGTAATAGAAGTATGTAAAAAATGTAAAATCCACGATTTTATTATAAATTTAGAAAATGGATACAATACAGTTGTTGGAGATTCAGGATCTCATCTATCAGGAGGAGAACGTCAAAGAATATCTATTGCTAGAGCAATGATGAAAAATTCTAAAATAGTCATTTTAGATGAAGCTACAGCTTATACTGATCCTGAAAATGAAGCTATTATTCAAAAAGCATTATCAAATCTTATTGTAGATAAAACACTTATTGTTATAGCTCATAGATTATCTACTATTATTGATAGTGACGATATTATCCTTGTAGATGATGGTAAGATAGTTGCTCATGGAAAGCATAATGAGCTTTTAGCTAGTTCAAAATTATATAAGAATATGTGGTTATCTCATATTGAAGGAAAAGATGGTGATTTAAATGATTAAGATGTTAAAAGTATTTTTTAAATTCTGTCCTCCAAAAAGAAAAAGGCAATTTTATATTGCTATAGTTTTAACTGTACTAATGGGATTATGTGAGGCATCAAAGCTTCCTGCAATTTGGTTTTTATTTAAAAACATATTTGAAGGAAATTTTAATCTTCAAATAGTTTTATATTCATTTTTAATAATGCTAATTCCACTTATTTTATCTATAATATTAAGATATTTTTCTACAATGCTTCAGGTAAAAGCAGGTTATTATACAGCCTCTGAAAAAAGAATTGAAATTGCAGAACACTTAAGATATGTTCCTATGGGATATTTCAATAGTAATTCATTAGCATATATTACATCTGTAACAACAAACACAATGGAGCAGCTTGCAGATATTGCAACAAGAGTTGTAATGCTTGTTACATCAGGACTTATTAATACATTTATAGTTGTTTTAGCATTATTTTTCTTTGATTATAGAATTGCATTAGTTTCATTAGCGGGCGTTATTATTTTCTTATTATTTAATGAATGGATTAAATATCTTGGTAAGAAATTTGCACCTGAAAAAGAAAAAGTAGATGTAGAGGTTATAGGAGCAACATTAGATTATGTTTTAGGTATTTCTGAAATTAAATCCTATAGCTTATATGGTGCATATTCAAAGAGATTTAATGAAGCAAATGAAAAGGGTACAAAATTATATCAAACAGTTGAATTAAAAATGATTCCAGTCCAAACATTACAAACTTATATTACAAGATTAATTGGTGTCTTTATGACAATTGTTGCAATAATGTTATTCATTAATGGATATAATGATTTAGCAACAACTATGACTGTAATTATCGCAAGCTATATAATGTATTCTGCTTTAGATTCAGTTGGTACATTTAGTGCATTATCTAAGATTATTGAAAGATGTGTTGAAAGAGGAAATGAAATTTTATCTATTGATACAATGAATATAAAAGGAGAAAAATATAATACAAAATCTTCTAATATTGAATTGAAAAATGTTTCATTTTCTTATGATAAAAAAAGAGTTATAAATAATGTCTCATTGAAAATTAAAGAAAATTCTAAAGTGGCATTTGTAGGTCCATCTGGTTCTGGAAAGACAACTATTTGTCACTTAATGGCTAGATTTTGGGATGTAGAAGAAGGAGAAGTATTATTAGATGGTAAGAACGTTAATGAATATAATATTGATTCTTTGATGGAAAATTTCACCTTTGTATTCCAAAATGTATATTTATTTAATGATACTATTTTAAATAATTTAAAAATGGCCAAAGAAAATGCAACTAAAGATGAAATAAATAAAGCATTAAAGTTAGCATGCTGCGACTTTGTAGATGAATTACCTAATGGTATTGATACTATAATTGGTGAAGGTGGTGCAACACTATCAGGAGGTGAATTACAAAGATTATCTATAGCACGTGCTATTTTAAAGGATTCAAAGATTGTAATATTAGATGAAGCAACAGCAAATGTAGATCCTGAAAATGAAGAAAAATTAATGAAGGCAATTGATAGCTTAACATTAAATAAGACAGTTATAATGATTGCACATAGATTAAAGACAGTTAGAAACTGTGATAATATATTTGTAATTAATGAAGGAAAGATAGTTGAATCAGGACGCCATGAAGATTTGATAAAACAAGATGGAAATTATAAGAGATTTGTTTTGGATAGAAAAGAAGCAGTTGGTTGGAAAATATAATAAATTAATTACACTTTATCTTTAAATATGTTATGATATAATAGTCTAAAAAGAGGTGTAATTATGGATTTAATAGAAAGCTTTTCAATAGATCATAGATATATAGTTCCAGGTGTTTTTACAAGTAGAGTAGATAAAATAGGTAATGGCTTTGCCACTACATATGATATAAGATTAAAAAGACCTAATAGAGAACCTGCTATAGATATACTTGCAATGCATTCACTTGAACATATTATTGCAACATACTTAAGAAATAATGATGCTTGGAAAGATGAAATAGTCTATTGGGGACCAATGGGATGCTTAACTGGTTTTTATTTAATACTAAAGGGTAATAGAGATTCTAAAGAATTATATGATTTAATATTAAATGCCTTTTTAGAAGTAAATAAATATGATATTGTACCAGGAGCAACAGAAATAAATTGTGGTAATTATTTATTACATAACCTAGAAATGGCTAAATATTATGCCAATGAATTTGCATCATATTTAAAGAATAATAAGGATAATGAATTAATATTTGAATATCCTAAAACTAAACGATTAGTTACAAATGATGGCAATAATTTTTATGATTCATAATATATATAATTAAGATATCATATCAAATATGATGTCTTTTTTATTTACATTTATTTTCAAAATGAAAGATAAAAAATATATGATATAATTACTTTGAGGTTGATTAAAATGAAGGGCTTTATCTATGGTCAAACTGAATATAATTTATTATCTAGTGCGAATAGATTAGAAGATTACATTAAATTAGCAAAGGATTCATCCTTTGATTTTTTAACTATTACTGATAATAATTTATTTGCATCATATAAATTTTATAAAGAATGTATAAAGAATAATATAAAGCCTATAATTGGTATAGAATATTCATTTAATATTGATAATTTTAAATCAAAGGTATTAATGTATGCTAAAAATAATAATGGATATAAAAATTTAATGAAAATATCAACAAGCATAAGAACTGAATCAGAAATAAATAATGATTTATTATTTAATTATGAAGATATTATTTATATATACGTATTTAATGATTCATATATAGATGTAATATTATCAAGCAATGATTTAGAATTATTAAATACATATCTAGATAAAATTAACAATAAAAATACTTATATTGGTATATCTTATACAAATAAACCAGATAAAATCAATTTAAATAAAGAAATTGAAAATATATGTATTAATAAGAATATAAAAACAATACCTATTCATCAGTGCTTATATTTAAAGCCTGAAGATGAAATAATATATGATTCATTAAGAAAAATAGATAATGATAAATCAAATATTAGCGCATTTGATGATTATAGCTTTTTAATTAATCCTATAAATGATAAAAGAATAGATGATTTAATTAATGACATTAATTTAAATCTATATGATAAAAAAATAGAAATGCCTAAATTTCCTAACACAAGAGGTGTATCATCTAAAGAATTCTTAGAAGCATTATGTTATAAGGGACTAGAAAAAAGAGGCTGTAATAAAAAGGAATATATAGCTAGATTAGAATATGAATTAAGTGTCATTAATAAGATGGGATTTAATGATTATTTTTTAATTGTATGGGATTATATTAGATATTCTAAAAAGAATGATATATTAGTAGGACCAGGAAGAGGCAGTGGTGCTGCAAGCTTAGTTGCCTATAGCTTAGGTATTACTGATATTGATCCATTAAAATATAATTTAGTATTTGAAAGATTTTTAAATCCAGAAAGAGTATCTATGCCAGATATAGATACAGATTTCCCTGATGTTTGTAGAGATAGAGTAATTGAATATGTAAAAGAATTATATGGATATAAGCATGTATGTAATATAACTACATTTGGTACATTTAAAATTAAATCTGCAGCTAGAGATTTAGCTAAGGTATTTAATATTGATGATAAAAGAATAGATGAATTAATCAATATGATTGATAAGCATGGCTATGATACATTAATAGAAAAATATAAGGATAGTGAATTATATAATTTTTTATATGTAGCTAAAGGCATTGAAAATATGCCAAGAAATATATCTACTCACCCTGCAGGTATTATAATTAGTGATAAAAATCTAGATGAAATAATTCCACTTCAATCAGGAATTAATGGATTATTACAGGCACAATATGAAAAGGATGAATTAGAAGAAATAGGACTTTTAAAAATGGATTTCTTAGGAATAAGAAATTTAACAATGGTTCATGATATGATGGTTCAAATTGGCTTTTCTATGCAGGATTTAAGAAATATTCCTATCGATGATATAAATGTATATAAAATGTTATCAAAAGGTGATACCTTAGGAATATTCCAATTAGATAAGGGAATTAAAAGAGTATTAATTAGTCTAAAGCCTGAAAAGTTTTCTGATATTGTTGCAGTACTTGCCTTATATAGACCAGGACCAATGGATTATATTCCTGAATTTATTAAAAGACGTCATGGAGAGAAAATAGAATATATTCATAAGGATTTAGAACCAATACTAAAAGAAACATATGGTATTATCGTATATCAAGAGCAGATAATGCAAATAGCTAAGATATTTGCATCATATTCTTTAGGTGAGGCTGATTTATTAAGAAGAGCTATATCTAAAAAGGATGCATCTAAATTAGATATGATAAAAGATGATTTTATTAATAGATGTATTAAAAATGGATATGAAAAGAATATAGCAGAAGAAATCTATGGTTTAATATATAAATTTGCTGGATATGGATTTAATAAATCACATTCAGTTGTATATGCAATGCTTGCATATCAAATGGCATATTTTAAAGTAAATTATTTTAATGTATTTATGTCTTGTATGTTAAATAATGTATTAAGTAATTCTAAAGCATTAGTAGAATATATAGATTATGCTAAAAAAAGAGGTCTTAAGATATTAGGGCCTAATGTAAATGCATCATATGATAAATTTGTTAATGAAAAGAATATGTTATTTATGCCATTAAATACTATTTATTCTATTGGTAATATTCAAGAAAAATATATAATAGATGAAAGATTAAAAAATGGTTTATTTAAATCCTTTGATGATTTTAAAAATAGATGTAAGAATTTGAGTCAAGCTCAAATACAGGCATTGATTTATGCTGGTGCACTTGATATTTTTGGTAAAACTAAAAAGAGTATGATAGAAAATTCTAGTAATGAGGATAATATTATATTTAAGCATTTAGTTGGGGTTATTAAAGATGATAGTGAATATGATTTTAATTATTTAAAGGATAATGAGAAGAAATACTTAGGATTTAATTTACAATATAATATCTATATTAATATTAATGAGTTAATAAATAAATATAGGACTACTCCATTAAATAAATTAAATTTAAATACATATTCTAATGTTATAGCATCTATTAATAATTTAAGAATAATAAAAACTAAAACAGCAGAATATATGGCATCATTTAATTTATCAGATGGAAATATTGATATACACGCTGTTGTGTTTGCAAGATATTTTAAAGAGCTAAAAGATAAATTAAAAGAGGATGTATTATTAAACATAAGAGGTAAGCTTGAACTAGATTACAAGAAAGAATATTCATTTACTGTTATTGATATAAAAATTATATAATTTTTTAATTTTTTGAAAGCGTGTTCAATGTTGAAATATGTACTTAATCGTTTTATAATAATACTAGATAAAAGCAATTTAGGAGGAATTAAATATTATGCCATTAGTTAATGCAAAAGAAATGATGCAAAAGGCTTTAGAAGGCCATTATGCAGTAGGAGCATTCAATATTAATAATCTTGAATGGACAAAGGCAATCCTACAAACAGCACAAGAATTAAAATCACCAGTTATGTTAGGTGTTTCTGAAGGTGCTAACAAATATATGACAGGATATAATGTAGTTGCTGATATGGTTAAGGCTATGATTAAGTCAATGAATATTACAGTACCAGTAGCACTACACTTAGATCATGGTACATATGAAGGAGCTCAAAAGGCATTACTTGCTGGTTATTCATCAGTAATGTTCGATGGTTCTCATTATGATTTAGAAGAAAATTTAGCAAAGACACGTGATATCGTTGCTAAAGCACATTTTTTAGGTGCAACAGTAGAAGCTGAAGTTGGTACTATCGGTGGTGAAGAAGATGGTGTTATCGGACGTGGTGAGGTTGCTGATCCTAATGAATGTTTAGTATTAAAGGAAACAGGTATTGATATGCTTGCTGCAGGTATTGGTAATATCCATGGTAAATATCCTGCAAACTGGCAAGGTCTTGACTTTGATGCCTTAAAGGCTATCAAGGCTAAGGTTGGAGATATTCCACTAGTATTACATGGTGGAACTGGTATTCCTGAGGATATGATTAAAAAAGCAATTTCTTTAGGTGTATGCAAGATTAATGTTAATACTGAATGTCAATTATATTTCCAAGAAGCTACTAGAAAGTATATTGAAGCTGGTAAGGATTTAGAAGGCAAAGGCTTCGACCCAAGAAAATTACTTGCTCCAGGTACTGAGGCAATCAAACAAATCGTTAAGATTAAAATGGAAATGTTTGGTTCAGTTGGTAAAGCAGAATAATGAAGGTTTGGGACGAGTAATCGTCCCTTATTTTTTATGAAAATATTATATATAAACGCATGTGTTAGAAAAGAATCAAGAACTAATAAATTAGCTAAATATTTATTAGAAAAGCTTAATGGAAATATAAAAGAAGTTAATTTAAATAAAGAAAAAATTAAACCAATTGATTCTAAATTATTAAAATTACGTGATGAATTAATATTAAATAAAAATTATGGTGATGATTTATTTAAATATGCAAATGATTTAAAGGAATCTGATATAGTAGTTATAGCATCACCATATTGGGATTTATCTTTTTCTTCATTATTAAAAATATATTTTGAAAATATAAATGTTGTTGGTTTAACATTTTCATATGATGATAAAGGAAATCCTATTTCTTTATGTCATATCAAAAAAATATATTATATAACTACAGCAGGTGGATATATAATGAATGATGAATTTGGTTTTGGATATGTAAAAACTATGTTTAATACATTCTTTGATGTAAAAGATATAGAATATATCAAAGCTGAAGGATTAGATATTTATGGTAATAATGTTGATATTATTATGAATAATGCTAAAATAGATATAGATAATTTATTAAAATAGAAGGAGATTAAAATGAGAATAGCGTTAATTAATGAAAATTCACAAGCATCAAAAAATGAAATTATTTATAATACATTAAATAAGGTAGCAACAAAATATGGTCATGTTGTATATAATTATGGTATGTTTAATGCAGATGATAAGCCATTAACTTATGTACAAAATGGTTTACTTGCTGCAATATTAATCAATTCAGGAGCAGCTGATTTTATTGTTACAGGCTGTGGTACAGGTGCAGGTGCAATGCTTGCTTTAAATTCATTCCCTAAAATGCTATGTGGTTTAGTTGTTGAACCATCAGATGCATATTTATTTGGTCAAATTAATGATGGTAATGCAATTTCTATGCCATATGCAAAGGGCTTTGGCTGGGGTGCTGAATTAAATTTAGAAAATGTATATGAGAATTTATTTAAAGCACCATTTGGTGGAGGATATCCAAAAGAAAGAGTAGTACCAGAGCAAAGAAATAAAAAGATCTTAGATGGTATTAAAGAAATTACTCATACACCAATGATTGAGATATTAAAGAAAGTTGATAAGGATTTCTTATTAGAAACTATTGATAGAGATTCATTTAAAAAGTATTTCTTTGAAAATGCTAAAGATGAAGAAATAGTAAAATTCATTAAAAATGTATTAGGAATGTAATAGATTAACTAGAGATTTAGGTCTCTAGTTTTTTATTTGCACCCCTTTTAAATAATTGGTCGCATATATTTTTAAAATTAATTTTTTTTCGTAAAAAAGCATATATAAAATACATAATCTTATTTTTTAATAAAAAATATATGTATAATAAAGGCAAATGAAGAGGGGTTATAAAACTGGATATTTTTACAAAATGGTATTATT